>JGI12421J11937_10000001_pt1 | contig 94033 bp, 80 predicted proteins | sample LakErihyJuly2011_2_FD_11937 | JGI IMG/M metagenome (IMG submission 11937)
AGAGGCTGCGTTATTACCTTGTAGATAAAAGCCGTACTTGGGTGCATTGGCGCACATCCACTCAAAACATTTTCCACCCATTGAGGTGAGTTTGCCATTGGCGTCATAGCCAAGGTCAATTGCTAGTCCCCAGCCGTGGTTAGATCCTTTGAGACCAGTTGGGTCCGGTGCTGCTGAAGGAGCCTTGCCCTTCTTTAGGTACCATGTTTTACCTTCAAATGTTCGGGTTACGCCAGTGCCAGTGTTTTCAAGTACATAACGGTCACGAAACATGGCTAGTTGACCTTCAAAGGAACGATAGTCGCCAACATTCTTTAACTTAAAACCAGCAGCGAGTGCAGCATCATACATTTTATTGAACTGTGCTGCGACTGGTGCGTACATTTTTCCTCCAGTTTTTACTGAAGCAAGGACGCTTTCGGCTAATTGGCCATTCTTGTACTGCTTAAGTGCAGTTGGGACTACAAGTTTGATAAATGGGTATTGACTCATGTATTAATCTCCTGTTATTTTTTCTTATTTTTATTAGTAATCTTTTTTAAAGTCTTAGCAAAATTAGCTTGTTGTACAGTTAGTTTACTGTATCTACCTGGGTTTTTTGTAACTGTTGCAGCAAAACCTGCTGGAGTTTTGCCAACTTTTTTAGCTTTGGCGGTGAATGCTCCAGGTCTTTTAATGGCTTTTTGAATCCACTTTTTATCCGCTGGCTTTGCCATATCTTCTGATCCTTTAATTAAACATAAATATTGATATACCTATAGTAATGATACATGCAAAAAAAAGAGGGCCATGACATATAGCCATAGCCCTCTTTAATTAAAACGATTAAATTACATCTTCTTCTTTTTCTTAGCTATTGCAGCCTGGATAAAGGGGGGAAGTTTCTTTTGTGCTGCGGTAAGACCAGCTGTTTTTTTTGAAGCTGTCTTCTTAGGTGCAGCTGCTTTCTTTTTCATCATTGCCATAATTTTATTCCTTTGTCTTAAACTAAGACTGAAAATTAATTTCAGTACATTTTCTTGGCACCCATTTTCTTAGTGCTCATTTTTTTGGTACCCATTTTCTTAGTACTCATTTTCTTGGTACCACTCATTTTCTTCTTTTCGATGTGACCAGCCATTATTACACCTCCTCTACTTTCTTCTTTCCTTCAGTAGATTTCTTATAATGCCACATCATGTGACCCTGCATTTGGTCGTCAACCTTGTCGACCTGCTCATCTACATGATCTATCTTTAAATGGAGGTCAATGATTTGGTCCTTAACCTCTAGTAAGACAGAAGCTACTGTGTTATGATCATTTTTATTTTCTTTACGGCTTCTCTGAATGAGAACAACTAGTGGCCCCAAAATTACAGCTGAAATTATTGTAGACCAGAAAGCTGACATAGGTCACCACTTCACTTTGTTGGACCAGAAGGCTGCAGATAGCTTGCCTTTGGCAATGTTTGCTGCGTGCCGTGCCTTAAAGGACTTTCTTCTAGCTGCGTCAGAAGAAGATTCACCCTTCTTTGCGGGGGAACCAGATACGCCCTGCTGTCCAAAGCGGATAGTCTTAACTTGATCTCCAGACTTAGCCACAACTACATGTGACTTAGTAGGGTGACTGGGTGTACGCTTAGGTTTATTGTATCCGGAAACTCCAGCATTAGTTAATCGTGAATCTTTTTTCGCCGCCATTATTTCTTCTTTCTAGCTTTGCGTTTTTTTCCTAGAACTGGACCATTGCTTTTTTGGTTACTTGCACCCATGCGAGGACCACTAATATAAATTGACTTTTTAAAAGTCATGATTACTTCTGCTTTTTGGCGTTTTTCCAATGATCTGAATACTTAGTATCTGTCTTTGGGAAATCTTGGATATTCATTACTGCGTCTTTGAGATATTTATATTGATTTTTTTCTGAAGAAGTTTTACTTCCCCAACCTTTATCCTTAGCCATAATGACCTACCTTGTATAATAGTGTAATATGTATAGTAATCCCGTATAGCAAAAAAGAGAGGCAGCGCCTCTCAATTTTGTTTATAATATATTACTTTTTATTTGGTGGAGACTTCTTAGGGGCTTGAGCCTTGCTCTTATCTGATGCTGACCCACTCTTTGGTCTTCCGGCCTTTTTCTTTTGCGGGACCTTATCTACCGAAGGTGCAGCCTTAGCGATTGGGGATGCCTTAGACGGGTCACTGGGTATGATCTTAATGTCCGCAGCCTTAGAATTTACCGAGGTAGTAGGAGTTGTCCATATAATCGGCTTATCTTCCTTGACATTGGCTTTATCATCGAAATCATATCCACCAAGTTTTGCAGGTGACTTTTTAAATAGTATTTTTCTTGCCATTTTTTTAATTAGTTTTATCATTGTTTTTGTCCTTTTTTAGTATGTTAGCTAACTTTTATTTATTATTTACCTTGTTGAGATTCTTTAATTAACTGATATCTTTCGCCAGTCTCTTTTGAGACAATCGAAAAGCCGTAAGAAGCTGCAGCTTCTATGATCTCAGTTAGTTTATCTTTATCTTCCAAGGAAACATCATTTAAGGGCAAGGTAATTCCAGCATAGACGTCTATGTTTTCAAAATTACCAATATTAATCTTTCTATTTACTCCACATATAAATACTGGATTAGTTGAAATAGATATTTCTGAACTCAAAATATTCACCACCTGGTCTATGGGAGAGTCAATCGACTGCTCCATTGCTGTTTTTGTTATCTTAGGCATATACATCCGTAAGGGATTGTACAATCTTAATTGTCTCTGCGGTTTGTTCTGCTATAGTCATGTTATCAGTATCTATAATTACTGATGCCATGTCCTTAATCAGGGTTATTTCTTGTTCGGATTTATGATTCATTTGAGCCGGGGTCATTTTGTATCCATCTCTTTTCATCATTCTTTCTTCTCTAACATTCTCAGAGGCTTCGTAGCACACTATCATACCATTTGGCTGTTTTAATATAGATTTTGCCTCGTTCTCAAATCTAACATCAGATATTATAACACACAATGGAGTGTCAGTATCTACGTAGTCGGGACTTTTCATGTATTCTCTATATATTTTATTTGACTTCAATATGCCCCAGCTTGAAAAACATTGTTCATCGTGCTGACGACATAGGTCACCGGCCTTCTGTAGGAAGGTTCTTGGCTTCATTCCTTCTTCTTCTATCGGAAGTTCATATATATCATTGACCAGCTTTGCGAAGTCTTCATATGAAGGGATAGAGCCAATGGCGTTAGATCCAAAGATATCATAAACAATTTCGTGTATAGAAAAAAGTTGTCTATCCTTTTGACGGATACCAAGTGTATTCTTTTTTACCGAAGCTAACTCATATAGCGGGAGAGCAAAAAAGATGTGATCCCAGACTATGTGGTTGCTAACGCTATTTATTTGCGCTTTTGGCACAATCTTTTCTGCTACTGAAGTCTTTCCAGTGGCAGCTTGGCCAGCTAAGCCTATAACTATAGGGTAATCTTTGTGATATTTTTTATTCATACGTACATTATAGCACTTAGAGTTTACTAATGAGCTCTTTTCTTATCTCTAATCCATTTAAAAATGCGTTAGCTAGAGCGTCAGGCTCCCATACAAAAGATCTTTTGACCTGCACTACCCTGAAATTAAATTCATCTCTTATTTCTTCAATGGTCATTAGTAGTGGTATCAGTGCGTCGTTCTTGCACTTCCACCTACCGTTGACCTGATTTGCCACAACGGCAGAGTCCGTATATATTATCGGATCCACCAAATCTGCCATTGAACATATCAATAGTCCGGCTATTACGGCCTCGTACTCTGCCTCGTTGTTAGTCCTAGGACCTAGTCCTCTAGCGAACTGTGCAATCTTTTTTCTGTTCTTATATACCACAGCAGAACAAGCTGCTTCACCAAACTTTTTTTGCCCTTGTCCCCTAGATGCGCCATCGCAAAATACTTCTATGTTCATGATATTAAACACCAATCTTTTATTGATAATACTTACTTAGCTGATGGTGTTTGTATCTATCTCAACGTCGCATTCTATCCCGTGCTTAGAGGCAGTTTCTTTGAGGTTTCTCTCTCCGCTTAGAGTAACCTGAATAGTCTTTCCAAGAAGATATCTATCCCCCTTGTACTCGACTTGCATGGGGAAATTTAGATCTTCTCTTTTAATGGAATAAAATTCCTTAGAAGAATTGACACTCTTATAGTAACCGATAAACATATAATATCCTTTTAACTTTTAGTAGGTGCTAAAATCTGAATCTAAATAAGATCCTTTATCTTCCCTATATGCTGCTATTTGCATTGACTGGACTTTGTCCATTATTTTTCTAGCGGACTCAGATGCTATTCTAGCAGAGGCCTCCATTGCTTCGGCCAGGGAAACGATAGCTTCGCAAGTAACTAGGGCAAAGTACTCATCCTCTGCTGCGTCCATGGCAGCAGCTTCGCGCTCAGCTTCATTCTTTCCAACTCTATTCGACTTATATATCTTTTTGTATTTGCCTTCTAGTATCTTGTACTGTGCTCTAGCTATTCCGGCAAAGCGTGCGGAGCGACCATAGACGTTGGAGGTTCTGGCAACCAGCGATGCTATTTTTTCTATACCAAGATCTACAATGTCTGTTTCTGGTATTTCAATAAAGTATCTGTAATTGTTATCGTTATTGGTGTACGCGTCTATAACTTCTTTTAATTGAGGACCAAGAAAATTTTCAAGAAGTTCCTGTAATTTTTCTAAAGAGTATGAATTCATTCCGTCTCCGTTTTGAATAGGAAGAAAAGTTCTTCCATGTTTTCTTCTTTCATTATTTCTTTTACTTTTTGCTTTATTTTATTTATGTGTTCTCTTACGGTATTGGGATGCTCATTAATGATTAAGGATATTTGACTAGACCTTTTCAAGTCAGCATATCTCCACTTCAGTAACTGCCTTTCCTGCACAGACAGTCTATCAAAGGGGGGCTGTGCTTTGTCGCCTAGAACCCAAAATTCATCAATTGAATCGGTAGCCAAGAGCTCTTCCATGCTGTGCTCGATTGGGTCAGCCTTGAAGCCAATAACAAAGTTTTCATCCCCTTCGTCATTTGTTGCGTCGTCATCTAGGAGTGGGAATGTTTTTCTACCTAACTGATCTATTAAAAATGTGTCTACGTTTTTCTTTAGCAGGTAGAAAAAATAACTATATAAAAATCCACTAAATGGAATCGGTCCTTTGGCAGAATCCTTTCTCTCATATCTATATATGCATTGAAAGAACGTCATATAAACAGTCTGCCTGATATCCTCTTCGTCTCCATATCTTTTTGTCATGTAATGAATTCCCCTCATGCACTCATTAATAATCTTTAGATTGTGACTATTCATTTTGTTTTTCATTAGGGCAAAGCGCGTTGATGGATCCTTTATGAAAAGGGAGATAAATCTCCTGATGTCATAGTCGTTTAAATTAAATTTTCCATAGTACAATAAGGATACATACTTAGTCAAGAAGTTGCTAAATACTTTTAATAACTCTTCTTGAGCTTTTGATGATCCCTTTTTCGTACTGGATATTAGGTCTTGCATTTCCTGCTCCGCAAGGGAGTAGTATTGTTCTTTGTAGCTCGTCATTTTTTTCCTTCCCAATTTATAATATATTGGCTATAATAATCTCTTATGTCTTCGTAGAAAACTATTTTAGAAACTTCTATTTCTGCCATGAAATTTTTAGCTTCGTTTGAATATTTACTTATTACACATGTCAAATTTGCAAATTCGTCAGGATAATATCTTTTAAATCTTTTTAGTTTTATTTTACTTTTATCATCAAGATACCCTTTGATCTCTATCCACTCATTATTTCTTGTCAAAAAGAAATCAGGAGTATAGGCTCGGGTTCCTCTTTTAATTGGGAATGGGAATACAGTTGGCTCAAACTTAAAATCTATTTTGTAAATATTTAAAACTCTAACAAAGTTAGCTTCCCAGCTAGACCTGACATTTAGCTCAATATCTTTCCTGTATCCGGTCCTTGTGTACTGATAGGCATTGCCCTTCTTGCGAGCAATAACTCCATCATTTTCTATGACCTCAGAATTGATTGATTTATTTCTAATATTATTAAGATTGGGATGCTTCTTGAAGGAAGATTTTTCCAAAAAAAAGTCTTCCGGCTTGACAACTTCTATGTTCATTCGATATCCTTTATAGGGTAAACATGTGGTGATATAAATTATACACCATAAAAATAAAAAAAGCAAAATATTTGCGCTTTGTGTTGCAAATACAAACAGGAAGAGATATACTGACTATCATGAACACACTAACAACAATCATCAACAGTATCAATCAGAACATCAATGAAGAAATCATTGAAGACTTAACCTCAACTTTGGGATTCAATCATGGAACCGCAGTCAAGATGGTTACTGAATTCGAAGATTTCAACCTTTGGTTGTCAGCTGAAGAAAATCCAGTTACTGACTTCTGATCAGTATCTAAAATAGAAAAGATTTGGGGCCGAGAAATCGGCCCCTTTTCTTTTATCTAAAGTTATTCTTTTTATTTCTAAACACACCAGTTCCACAAGCTTCGCTCTTCGCGTGATCGCAATAGCTACATATTCTTGTGTTGGCAGTTGGCAAGAAGTTGGTGTCTGTGATTATGCCATTAATGGCTTTTAATATTCTAACTTTTACATTCTCTATATCATCTAGAGAAAATAGATGACCTTTTTTCTTTCCGGATCTTAAGTAATACAGCTCTGCATATACTTCTTTTTCGGGAAAGATGTTATGCATTGCCAGCGCATATATACCTAACTGAAGATTATTGTGGATGTCCTTTTGGGTAGCTTCCCATTTACCGGTCTTATAGTCGGTGATATGAACCCTATCTCCAACGAGATCGACTCTATCTATAAAGCCTATGATCCTATATATTCCAATAATAAAACTAAAGCTCATTTCTTTTTCATAGATATTTAACTTCTTGTCAACATGCTGGTCGTAAAATTCATCTATGATTACTGATCCCACTGATAATAACTCTGAAGGAATTAAATTATCAGGATCCCAGATGGGAATATTTTTTTCATATTCATTTCTAAGATCTGTTATATCTAATGTTTTTTCGTTATCTAAGATATTCTCCAAAACAGAGTGGACTATATTACCAAGTACAGCTGGTGGATTAAATTGTCTAGGCTCCTTAAGGATATAGGAATAGAAATACTTAGCTGCGCATTGTGTATAGGTGTCTATTCTCGAATAAGAAAAGTCAACTACTCCTAATTTTTGCAAATCATTTAAACTGTCATAACTTTTAATTAATATAGAACTCAAAAATATTCCTACTTCTCTTCGTTTGGGTCATATATTAATTGACCATTTTCATCAAATTCTCTTCCGAGTTCGTCCATAGTGTGACTGTTGTGCCTATTCAAATAAGCGCCTTGCCCGATTGCTACCCAACCAGTCTCGCCCAGTTCCATATGATCATCTTCTTCATAGGGCCACATGCTCACCGCCTATGGATACCTTGACCTCGGTTAGATCTTCTGCATTTAAATAGTAGCTGACTACCGTGTACAGGTCTTTGAGTTCCTTCTGTGTTAAGTAAAAACCAACACAGGTGCATTGCAGGAATAACTTATCTTCATAGTTATATGTTGAATCAGCATACTCGGTTAATTTAATATTGCCTTTTTCGACCGTTGCAGGAAAATTTTGTAGCATTTTTACTCCTCGTAAATACCTATTGGATTCCAATTTGGATTGTCTAATTTTTCTCTTGTATCTTTAACATAAGAATCCCAGTCTCGTTCATCTTCTGTTATTCTTTCATATTTAACTTGGCCTTTGAATGGATTTGTCTTAAACTTAGTAGTTATTAAACGACCCTGTTGAGTCTTCCATCTGAGTACTCCATTTTTACAGTCGCAAAAATCATCATTGTCAGGACTGACCTTTAGCTGAGGATCATAGCGCCCACTGCATCCATTACATTTTGTATATCGCCCTTTGTCCTGACACCTATTGCAGGACGGACAAAAAACCCAACACCATTTTTCAGTTGGGTTCACTGACGGGTTTACGTTAGACATTTTGTTTCTCCATTCTAATAATTTCTTCTATAATACTTTTAACTCTTTCGGATGTATTATTTTTAAAGTTATAAATAAACTTATGTACACCGTCTTCTACCTGTAAGTAGACAGGCTTATCACCTTTTGACGATTCAATTATATCATATATTTTTTGAATAGTTAAGGGCGAGATACTTTTATCTATATCAAATACTAAAGCTTTTCCACTAGAAAATATATGTGAATCTATTTTCTCTGAATTATTATAAAACAATCTTACAATAGAACCCTCTTCGTCACTTTCCTTATTCACGGATCCTGACATAATAAATATGTCTCCCTTAGAAAATGGTTCTTCACCCAGCTGTTTGGCGGAGTTAGGGAATATGACAATTTCTATATCTGAAGATATGTCCTCCAGTAAGACCTTATACATCTTAGTTCCCTTTTTTGTAATTATAGTTTTTACGTCTGTTACAATTCCCCCAACTCTTACTGGAGTCCCATTTGCAACTTCGACTAAATCAATAATTTCGTAATCAATCTTCTTAGACAATATATCCCATATGCCGTTAACCGGGTGATCCGTTACGTACATCCCAAGTTCTTCTTTTTCTTTTTCTAGAAGTTCTATTTCTTGTATTCTGTTAATTTCTAGATCATCCCTATAGTCAAATAACTCATCAAAAGCTCCAGCACTTGCGAGATGTTCTAGTGTTGTTTTCTTAAGCGTTGAAGGATCACATCTTCTAAAAAAATCATATATGCTAGTGTATGGAAGACTTAAATCTCGAGCATTAACTATTGCATCTGCAATGGAGACACCTATTCCATTTACTGCAGACAGGCCAAAAACAATTCCGCTATCTCCGTCAACTTCAAAGTCAATTCCAGAATAATTAACTGATGGAGGAAGTACATTTATTCCTAACTTTCTACAGTCTGCTAGGTAAAAGGATTGCTTTTCTTTATTGCCGACTACTGAGGACATTAGTGCTGCCATATATTCAACTGTATAGTTACTCTTTAGATAGGCAGTAACATAGCTAATCATGGCGTAGCTAGCTGCGTGCGCTCTGTTAAATCCGTATCCTCCGAAGTATTCAATATCTGAGAATATTTTATTAGCTAAAGATTCACTTAGTCCAGATGTTTTTTGACAGCCTTCTACGAATTTTGAGCGTATGCTTGCAATTTTATCCATTAGCTTTTTACCGATAACTTTTCTAAGATCGTCAGCTTCAGCTGAAGTAAAACCAGCTAGTTCTCTTGCCACTCCCAATACGTCCTCTTGATACAGCATAATGCCGAGCGAAGGCGCTAGAACCTTTTCTAGTTTTTCATGCTCGTATTTAACTTTACTACGACCGTGCTTTCTATCGATATACTCCTTGTCCATTCCGGAACCCATTGGACCAGGTCTATATAGGGATATTAGGGCCATGATGTCTTCAACATTGCGCGGCTGTAGCTGCATCATCAGCTGTCTCATCCCAGATGATTCAAGCTGGAACACTCCTGCGCAGTTACCCTTGCAGAGCTCATCGTAAGTCCTACTGTCGTCTAAGGGAATTAGATCTATGTCTATATCTATACCCCTATGCTTAAGGACTAACTTAACGCATGAATCAATAACACCAAGATTTCTAAGTCCAAGGAAGTCAATTTTGAGAAGTCCACATTGCTCAACTCTTCCCATATCCCATTGGGTGACTAACGGATTGTCCACACCCTTTTTCATTACTGGAAGATACTCAGTGAGAGCTTCACGAGAAATAACAATTCCAGCAGCGTGAATTCCAGTTTGTCTAACCAGTCCCTCTAATCCAAAAGCTGCGTCAATAATATTTTTAGCTGTTGAATCTTTATTGTAAAGTTGATTGAAATCTTCAACGTCCATACATTCAGATAGACTCTTGGACACACCAAGAATGGGAGGTGGAACTAACTTTGCAACTGAGTCACCAGTATTGAAGTCATGCCCTAGAGCTCTTGCAGCATCTCTGATTGACTGTCTGGCACCGCTTCTATTGAATGTGCAGATGTGTGCAACATGGTCAGATCCATATTTTAATCTGGCGTAGTTAATGACTTCATCTCGATGTCTATCATCAAAGTCGAGGTCGATGTCGGGCATGGACTTTCTTCCCTCAACCAAAAATCGTTCAAACATTAAACCAAATTTAATAGGATCAAGATTGGTAATTTTAAATGCGTATGACAGAATACTTCCAGCAGCCGACCCTCTACCCCATCCGACTCTAATGTGATTATCTTTAGCCCAATTTACTAAATCAGAAACAACCAAGAAATATTCTGGGAAGCCCATATCCTTTACGACTCTCATTTCATAGAGAGCTCTGTCCACAATGTGTTGCGGAAGTGGGTCGCCATATCTTTCCTTTAATCCGCTCCACGCTAATCTCTCAAAATAATCTATAGAAGATTCACTTGTCGGAATAGGAAAGTTAGGAAAATAAATATTTCCAAAATTAAGATTAACATCTACCATGTCACATACGTCCATGGTATTTTTTAGCCACTCCGAATTAAATCTTCTTTCCATATCGTCATAGGATTGCAGATAAAACTCATCGCCACTAAAGGAGAATCTATTAGGAGTGTTAACGTTTGCGTTAGTGGCTACACATAGCATGATGTCGTGTGCTCTAGCGTCATGCTGATGCACATAGTGGCAGTCGCCACTGGGAACAACTTTAGCGCCAATGATAGATGCAATTTCGATTAGTTGATTAAATACTTTTCTTTGCTCAGATAGACCATGATCCTGAATCTCAATAAAGTAATTTTCTTTTCCTACAATATCTTGCATCTTTTTAGCCGACGCTAGTGCGTAGTTAAAATCATCTCTCAATAAAGCTTGAGACACTTCTCCATTAAGGCACCCAGACAAAACAATAATGCCGTCAGAGTGTTCCGATATGAGATCATGATCGACTCTTGGCTTAACATAATAGCCTTCAAGAAAAGATCTAGAAGACATTTTAATTATATTATTATACCCGGCATTATTCTTAGCCAAAATAGTTATGTGATAAGGCCCTCTTTGCTCCCACTCGTTCTTAGCTGGGCCTGATCTTTCTTCTGGGTCTTTATCAAATCTTGTTTTTCTAGCTTGATAAAATTCAGAACCTAGAATTGGCTTAACTCCAGTGGCTACTCCAGCGTCATAGAAATCTAACCATGAATGGATATTGCCATGATCGGTAGTCGCTAGACCCTTCATCCCAAGGGACTGCGCTCTATCTAAGTACTGCTCTATCCGACCATGACCATCCAACATGGAGTAAACCGTATGGTTATGTAAGTTTGTCCAATTTTTCACTAGATTCCTCTACTTTTATCTGAACCATCTAAGGCTCTATTTCTTGTTTGACGATAAGTAATAATGACTACTCCACCACAAAACTTACAAGGCACTGACTTTCCCTCTTGGGCAAATGGACTATTGTACATATACTTTTCGGGTTGATCTGATTTACATTCAGAACAAACACCAATAACTTCGTCTTCTTCATTGTTCTCTTCCATGTTCACCTCCCTTGCTGAGAGCTGTATAGGCAAATCTGATCGGGGATGGGGCAGATTGCTCTTGAGTTTCCATAAATTTGTCTCCTATTTTTACCCATTTATTTCTTTTATCTAGAGAGCATTGGCCGCATCCTACTCCGGCTGCATTTGCTCTTTCGCAGGTATAGGGTCTTCCGCCTATTCCTAGATTTCTTCTTTTGACCCAATCATTAATATGACTGTTGGTTTTCTCCACATTATAATCGTCACAGTTACTTAGTATGCCGTGCAGAAATTCAATAGATTCCTGATTATATGTTAGAATTGAACATAGGAATAGCCTAGCTTCATGTTCTAAGAACTTACTATCAATTGCTTGTTGCCATAGTCTCTTAATGGCGGAACAGCTTTCTAATAATCTTTTTGGAGTAAAGTCTTTTTCTTTTTCCTCTACCGTCTTAAAGGCAGATGACCCATGCCTATTAAAGTATCCAATAAAATCTTTAGATCTTTCTTTATCTATTTCTAAGTTATATGTAAACTCCCTAAACCATTCGTTTGCTCTAGCATTAAACGATTGTTCTTGTATTATATTTTCTGACTGCTCTTTGCAGTACTCTAGCACGTCAGCAATTCCCATATTTAATACCTCAAGTGGAATTATATTTTTGTAGAGACCAGTATCTTGGTGCCGACTTCCTTGCAGTCTCCACATTCTTCTTGCGTCATATACGCTAAAGTCTAAAGAGGTAAGGCTAAGCTTTTCCTTTAGGGAAGTAGCAATGAATCTAAATATATTTGGAAGATTATTGGAAGGACTTATACCTAAAGTGACAGCTTCGCATTCAATGTGAAATCCCTTTTTCCCCGTAAAGTAAACTATTATTGCGGATTGCGGAATGTACTGCAAAAGGTACTTATAGAGTTTTACACACTCTACGTAGGATATCTCTTGGTCCTTGTTGTCAATGTCAAAATATAAAGAGCCTAGTCTAACTGCTTCTTCTAGGTCTTGAGAATTGTAAGACCACACAGATGTATATAGTCCTGTGTTTTGATTCTCTGCTCTAAAAGACTCAATATTATTGACCTCTATTAGGATTGGCTTATCACCATTCTTGGAGCGTATTACCTTAGAGAGGGAGGGCACGTACTTGGCTATCTCTACATACTTCCAAGAAGACAAATATTTAGAGTCATCATCTGGTATTCTCATAGTATTTTAGCTTTACCCTCTTCGCAATTAATGTCAATCGTGGCTATTTTTTCTTCTATAATACTGCCAGAATGTGACCTATAGTAAATGGACTCTTTTATTATATCATCTAGGTGCGACAGAATAAACATCCTATTAACTATTCTCATTTGTTTATTTCGAAGACTTTCTCCACTGCTCATTCATTAACTCGCTATCTTCAATAACATTGTGAATTTTACTTGCAACGTTGTCTGCTATGTGAACTATATAGTCCATATATGTTATAGGGCAGGTCTCTGGAACTGGAGACCAGGGACCAAGGTGACATCTTACCAGGCGCAAAATGGTTTGCGCCACATCTTCTGCGATAAAGAGACTGGTGGACTGAGAATCATTGCCGTATTCTTTATCATGCGCTTGACACTTGGATATAAAATTACCAACCGTATAAGGATGCATCGGATCGTAATTAAATGAGGTTGAGTCCTCGGAAACAATTCCCTTTGTTATGTCATGCAGTATGCATGCTGCGATGATTATATCTCTTTCATCCTCTGACAGTGAATACGAATCACATAATATAGAGGCCACTCTGACTACACGCTTAGTGTGAAGAACGTTGCCTCCGGCATTATGTTCGTCCGGCGGATGATATTTCCCAGAAAAACTAGATGGTATATTCCAAAAGATCTCTGCCTTAAGTAGAATTGATCGAATAAAAGACGCTATTGAGTCATCGTTGATTAAATTAATTTCATTTAAAAGTTCAGATAAAACTTCATTCTCATTAGAGATAATATCACTTTTATCTTCTTTTAGTATTTCATCTAATATATTTTTTGCCATTATTTCCATCCATTCCATTTTGAGCAAGGAGCATCGAATGGACACTTCTTGCAATATTGTGTTAAACCTCTTCGCGGAACAAAGACCTCTTTAGATTCTATGGAGTCACACCAGTATTCTATCGAATCTATGTCCTGTTGATTTATTTCATATTCATTAAATGATAAATTGTTAGATAATAAATCTATATATCCAAACTTGGTATTTTTTATTTTAGCTGGATGTAAGTTTTTAAATGCGAGATACATAGCTGCAAAATCCATTTGATATATATGTCGGTAATTATTTTTGTAATTAAACATTAATTTAACTACATAATTTTCATTGTCTTTTCTATATATAACATCAAACTTATCTTCTATTCTGACGTTATTGTTGATTGTAATAATATAGTCATCATAGATAGACAAAGGTATTAGATCCGTTTGACTATATGTTTCATGAAATCTCAATAATAATCCGGCTGCCTGTGTTGTAAGGCTGGCTGCATTGCCATAGGCACTCTCGTGCTTTTCTGTAGCTATATCATAGTGACTAGTATCTTTTGGAAACCAAATCTTTTCCCATCTGTTTAACAGGGAGGCGTATGACGGAGTAATTCCACCTTGTTTCTTGAACCAAAAAAAATGTATAATGCTTTTTATTGTTGCTTCAAATTTAGTAGTGTATATATCTCTAGAGTAGATAGTTTCTGGAAGCTTTTCTACATACCTATAATCATATAGTCTTTCACATGTCTGAAAATCTTTAATCGAATTTACATTAAGGTTGATCATCAATCAAATCCTTCTCCACTTAATAGGTTTTGTAGGTCTGTTTCATCTGAATATGAATCCTTAGAAACGTGCTCATATTCTTCATATATTTTCTTTGCATCGTTGTATCTAACTAGAGGCGGATCATACATAAATGCAGATCCTGTAATTCTATTCTTGGGTATCTGCAATTGCATTACGTGTTCATCTTCAGTTTCATCATTTGATGCTAAACGTTTTTCTGTAATGAAAATAGTTACTGCGCACTTTTGCTGAATAGCGAGAGATCCACCAGTGTCTGATTGTTGAACAACTTCTCTTTTTTCTTTCATTCTATTTGAGTTTTCCTGTGCAGTAATAATTAGAGCGCAGTTCATATCTCTGGCTAGCTTTTCTAAGCGAACCATCATCTCTTCAAATTCACCCCAACGTGGCTTACCTTTTCCTGCACCTCTCGTAAACATTGATTGTATTGTGTCGATAATTAAAACATCTGGAATTTTATCCCCATGACCTATTAAGTCTCTTAGCCAAAGTTCAAGATCCTCGAAGTAAGGTGTGTCCGGATCATGGCGAACCATTAAACGATCCCCCCATTCCTCAAGCTTCGCCTTAAACTGATTTAGGTACCCTTGCTTTTCAGTCTCTGTCCATTTGTCTGATTCTGAATAAACATTCTTACCAATAATTTGGGTCATCAATATTCTTTCCCAGTGGCCAGTAGCTTCTTCAAAGTTTACAAAAAGAACCCTATGCCCAGTGTCTAACCAATGATTGGCTAGGCACTTTGCGAAGGTACTCTTACCCTTGCCGGAGGCAGCTATGATTGCGTGTACAGCGCCCTTAAAGAAGCCTCCCTCGTCAGTGTACCCCATTGCTCTATTGAGCGATTTAAACTGGGTAGACATGAAGTTCGGGATATCCAAGAGGCCATCGACTCTTGCCAGAATATCATTGGCGGTTGTTAATTTGTCTAACGGATTATATTTAATTGAACTTTCTAGTTCTTTAATCTGAGATGTAACTTCGGAAATTCTATCTACATCTTCTATTGACTTTAAGCCTTTTTTATTTAGAAGTAGTTGCAGCTCGTGTAAGTAATTTATTTGCTTACGCTTATTAGCCTTATGTTTAAGTAGCTCTAACACAGATTCTCTACTAGGCGTATCTACGCTTAAGATGTAATCCAGCATGATTGATATGCCAGCTCCTCCGCCTAGGGCGGAATAAATATCTGTTTCAGTTTCTAGCCAAGATTTAAAAGCTATTGAATCAACTATGTCTAGATTGGTAGCCCTATGAAAAGATAATAAAGCTTCATAGAATTCATGAGTTCCTTTTTCACCATGTATCAGTCCAACTATATCAGTAGGTAAATTGTCGTTAAAAAAAGCTATTGCCCCATGTTCTTTTAGACATAGGGCAAAGGCCTGATACTCTAACGGTGAATTTTCTGACTCAGAGATTTCTTCTATTGTCATCAATTTTAGAACCTTTTATTTTTCTGTATAGACTTTTTCTATACTCAGAGTTTTTCTTTTTTGCTTCGTTGTAGAATGGATTATCTGTAAGTGATTTTTTTTGTTTCTTATCAGAGATATAATCACTGGACCTAATTGCCTCCAGCATTCTATTATACACGCTGTCTTCAGTTAGGGAGTCGTTATAGCGAAAAACTATTAGAGCAATACCGTTATCTTTACAGTATTCGACTTTCTTTTCATCTCTCTTTTGGGCTTCTTCAAACTCATATTTAGATTCAAAAAATCTACTGGTGTAAAAAAAATGCTGACGTCCATGATATTCTGCCGCCAACTTATACGAGGGACAGTAAACATCAAATCTTAGCCTATCATCAATGTGATATTCATTTACTATTTCTTCACCTGGAAGGATCTTTTGCATGATCTGAGTTAGAGCTGTCTGACCTCTAGACATTTTTTTTCTAGATTCTTTCAACCAAGATAAACCTAATTGATTTATCTTTTTGTTGACTTCATTAACTGAGACATCTAGCTCTCTAGCTATTGCACTAATTGATAAGCTTGTCTCTAGTAAGAGATCGATCAAAAACTGTACATCATCTTCTTCTAGTTTATTCTTTTTATCTTTCATGCTACTGGCTGAGGATATGTAACCTTGCTCAAACTAAGTGTTTTGCCAAAATCTATGGTTGACATATTTAAGTTCTCCCATATTTTTGACATTAAAGCTAGACCTAATACTCCACAGTCCATAATGCAATAGTCAACTCCGCCTTCAAACTCTGCGAGTTGTGCATATATGCTATCAATTTTTTCATAATAATTAGTATAAGCTACGTTGATGATGTGAGTATTGTTTCCAAAGTGTTTTTGAATTATCTTTTTATCATGAAAAGTAATAACAACACTAGGTGTATTCTTAATGTAATAATTGACTGTTGAATTATATATCTCTTTATTATTCATGTAATAATATTCAAAGATATTAGAATAGTAATACTCTCCATTTTTATGGAGGCCTATCTTATAATGCTTACCGTCTTCGATGTCAGATACTAGCGAATGTGAAATTGCTTTCATTACATTTGGATCTGTATTCTTTAATGATGAGACTACGCTCTTTGCAAAATGACTTGGAAAAGAATTGTCCGAGTTTTTACTTAGGGCAATTATTGCTGATTTAGGAACATTGATGTATGAAAATTTTTTCTTCTTTTCCATAGCTGATGTTAAGTTGATGATGGACTGTGCTTGATTTAAAAATGTCATATTTTCCTATTAAATTCCAAATGTTCCCCAGTCAATTAAGACTGGGTTACTGTCCAATATTGAGTTGATATGGCCAAGATTATGAAACTCTCCGCCATCTATTTCTGTATATCTTTCATGCTTTATTTGCTTATCTTCATCTAAGATATAACCTAGATGTTGCATTACTAGCTTAGAGTCTTTCCAAAAGTTACCTTGTCTCATCCAATCAACTACATAGGTAGGTTCTGAACCGCAAGCCAATTTTTTATTTGCAAATCCGCCACCCTCTACAAATCTAAAAATTCTAGAGCTATTGTTTGGCGCCCAAAGCTTGTCTACTCGATATTGATTTTCATTCCACATATGATAAAATCTTACGTTAACTACATCCTGTGGAGATTGACTCAGTACTGTTCTAATGTCAATATTTTCCAAATGAAAAAGCTTTTCATCACAGTCAATTGCAACAATCCAATCACCTTTTTTGGCGAACTTTTCCATATTGCCCCAGGCATATGCTCGAAGCTTAGCTTCGTGGACCTTAAAGAGTGGCTCTGGTGACTGAAAAACTTCTGCGTACTTTGCAGCTATTTCAGGAGTATTATCAGTAGAGCAGTCGTCTGTGAAAATAATTTTGTCAACTTGACTGCTAAGTTTTTGAAGAACATCTTCTAAAAATCTAGAAGATTCATTGCGGCCTATCATTTGTGCATAAATCATTATTGTCCTAAGGGTAAAAAAGATTGAGGGGAGAGATCCCCCCCTCAATCTAAATTGAATACGATACGAAAGTTATTTCAGTTGACTAGTTGTTCGCGAGCTTCAATGGCAGAAATTCGCTCGATCTCTACATCGCTGCAGATGAGTTCTCCGGAAATACCAGAAGTACGACGACCGTTGCTCATTGCAATTCTTTGAGCTTCAGCCTTATTGTTTGCTTTAACTACTGATGTTGTTGTTACTGTGAAATACTTGAACTTATTTTCTGACATTTTAGTCCTTTCTAGACTATTTTGATGGATAATTGACTGCGATATATTCTATCGCATCTTGCATTGATGGTGCAAGCTTTGTTGCCATGTATTTTAGATAGACTCTATTTTTATTGGAGTCACAGCAGAAGACAACTGCTGGCTGATTGTTGAATTTAGCCCAAGCCAACTCAAAGTCAGTACCTATATACGCGCGATCTTGTAACATATACTCTACCAGAATGATATCTGCTCTGCGTTGCATGAACAAATTTTTCTCAACAATTTCTTCTGGTTCCTGATAGCCTACGTCTACAATACTCATTGGATCCAACACGTCATAGCCTGCAAGGTGCAAAGCTCTTGTTGCAGACTTGCGCCAAAAACGACCATAATCTTCAACGCCCTCAATTGCTCCGGAAAGAAATACTTTAAGAGGCATACGCTACTCCTGGCCAATAATATTCTAAATCAATTGCTTCATCAAAATATTGAGAATAGTATCCAAAATCTTTACGTAGAAGATTCGATCTGTGCGATCTATGAAATTCATTATTACCAAACCACGTTGGCATAATTATAGAGCTTGGTTCTATTTCTTCATAAGACATATTATTATTATATCCTCTACGAACCCATTCGCGTATAGTTGTGTTTTGATATAGCTTTAGGGCGGATTCATAACCGGTCCACATTAAGGTAACCGGATGATTACGCCACCCCGTGGTCTTAGTCCTATTTAATAAAACGTTAAGAACTTGAAAACTTTCTACACGTTGTTTCCCGAGACGACGATAATCTAATACTTCTACAGACTTTTGAAAATCTGCATACGGTAGAAATGTCTGCATTTTAATCCTTTTTGAATTCGGTAAATGTTTTGTCGCCTACGCCAAAGTATTCTCTAGCAAGACCAGATGCTATTATATCGTCATTGAGACATTCTCCAACGTTATTCCAAACTTTTCCAAGGATTCTGCCATACTTTTCATTCTTGTCAAGAATTGTTTCAATTTTAATTTTATGACCAGCCTTAGTTAACCATTGATCTGTAAATTCTTTAGCGGCTAAACCCATCTTTTTTTCTTCAAGATTAGATGTTCTGCTTTCGGGTGTATTTACACCATATAGCCTAATGCTTTTTGGGCCAAACTTAACTTCAAATCCCAAATCAACAATAACTTTGAGAGTATCACCGTCGACCACCTTAACGACTTCTGCGTTATAAAGGTATACATTAAATTTATCTGACATATTAATCTCTTTCTATTCCCATGTAGTCGCACGCTTTGCGAAATATTTGTTGACTTTCTTTGAACTTAGAATCTGCTTCTCCACCAACTACGGAAGACTTATGCCAGCTATGGCCAATGGAAACACTCCCGTCATAAACTACATTATATCCTAAATGTCTTGCAAAGTATGAACACCAGGTTTCTTCGTAGTAGTGAGGAGTCGGAAGAAAAGCTCCAGTTGCACCCGGATACATTTCTTGATACTTCGGATGATTTGTCAATGCATTCCATACTTCTCTTCGTATAAAATACGCTGAGCCTGAAACTGTTACGCAATTGACCCTATCTCTATGAAGTGAATCTTGAAGATCCAGCTCATGCCAACCACGATGCTTTGGAGCAATATTCGTACCAACAATTCCAGCGTGAGTTATGTGTCCGCTCTCGTTTCTTTGCTTGGGACCCAAGATGTGAATGTCTGGATTTTCATCAAATATATTTTGGATTTCAACTAGACTAGAAGTGCTCATCCATACGTCAGCGTTTAACAAACAGATTATATCTGCAGATCCTTTTGCAGCTAATTGATTACATGCTGCTGAGTAACCAATGTTGTCATTATGGTAAAATTGTTTAATTTTGTAGCGTTGATAATTATATTTTAGCCATTCAACACTATCGTCCTGAGAGTCATTGTCTGCTATATATAGATTCCATACCTTAGGATTCTTATGCGCATCGTTGTGCAGGCAGTCTAGAAACCTATTCAGCAGAGGTCTTGTATTATAGTTAACTATACATAGATCTATCAATTTAATTCTCCACTAAAAGTAATTGCTTCAAAAGCCATTTCCGGACTCATTCCAAAATCAATTAAACTAAAAAATTCTTGTTCAATACTTTCTAATTTATCTTCATTGAAAAATTCTTTGAATCTATTTAAATATTGATGTAGTGTTGGATTTTTTTTATGTTCTTCTGACATTTTCTTTGACCTATTCTGACCTAATGTATATCCAATTGCAAGTAAGTTGACAATGAAAAATAACCTATTACCATTCTTCATAGTCATCATCTATCGAATCAAAATGATTTTCCATAGCCTGCATTCTAACAGTGTCGGCTACTCTTCTGAAAGACTCTGCATACTCGTCTTCATTCTCACTGGCAAGATAATCGTATGTTTCTGCTATGTGCATAGCTGTTTCATAGTCTATCACTATAGCGGTTTCTCCGATTGATAGCTTAATGCTTAACTTGTTTTTACTATTCTGCTTCTTTGACATTGCTTTCTTCCTTATTATTGACTCTATGTATTGCAAGGTTGTCAGTATCTGGCTCAAATGTTACAAAAAAAATATTCTTTTCATCTAAAGAATATCCTTCCGGGGGAGGACTATCTAGCGCTATCTTCTTAGAAGAGCAACCATAGACTTGACTATGGTTTTTATATACTACCAAATAATTTAGCTTAGATGCTGGCATGATTTGCCTCCAAAACCTCTATGGAACACTCGGACAAAAACTTCTTCACCTTAGACCATTCCTTATAGGACTGATCCGATAAACAGTAAACTGTATCTACTGTTGAGTTAGCAATTAGTTTAGCACACGAGAAGCACGGTGGTCCATTGATATACATTTTTTTTGCTCTTGAAGAGTAGTCGGAATGCAGTAACGCATTTGCTTCTGCATGAATTGCTATGCAGTTATCATAAATGGAACCGTTTTCAGAACCCTGTGCTAGTCTCGGGCATCCGCCCTCATCACAATGCATTACCCCACTGGGCCCACCATTGTAGCCAACTCCGACTATATGACCGTACTCATCTACTAGGATAGCGGCATATTTTCTTTTTGCGCAGGTGGAAAATATCTTAGATATGGAACTACACAGGTCCATATATTGTTCATCTTTTCTATTCATAAAATTATTACTTTACCACCAACGCAGCCACTGCGCCTGAGACTAGACAAAGAAAGATTGCAACTGTTTTTTCTTTTCCTTTTGGAAGAGATTGGTTTAAAATTTGAAGGGAAACGCACCAATTAACAATCAGAGTAAATGCCAGGACCTTTAATATGTCAATCATGATAACCTTTAGTGAGTAGTTCTATGCAGGTCGGGAATTTGTCCAAGATCAGAGTATGTACCGCTCTTGCATATTCTTGTATTTCTTTTTGTGAATCTTCTGCCAGTCTTTGATTTAGGAAAAGAGCTACAGATTGCAAGCTAGCAGACCATCGATATATTACATGCATTCCATAAGCTGGCAAAAATAATCTAGCCTGTTCTGGTGCAACACCGTTTTGCATAGCCATAGAGTAAAGGGCTTCACCCTGAGCGATGTAATCCTGCAATTGTTGAGTTAGAAGTGATCCAGTCCAAGGATCTATTGGTCCACCGGATCCTTGTTTTTTGTCATCTGGAGATAAACGCCACTGCTCATTGGTGGGAATATAAAACTCCGGATCCATAGTAATGTATCTTCTACTTGATTCATTCCATGAATCCATTGTATGGTCAGAACCCACTACGTATTTCCAATGCTGACGAGCGACCATAAGGGGAGCTTTTACTTCAAAAGTCATAAATGCATGACGGAATGGTGACATATGATTTTCTCTTACCAAAAAATCTAATAGTCTTCCATCGTTAACTGTCATTTCTTTAGATTCTTTAGCAAATGATGCTCTCGCTGCATTAACTACTGATAGGTCAGAACCCATAACGTCAACTAATCTAACGTACCCATTGTTTAATACTGTAATTAATTTATTTTCATTCTGTTCCATCTTCAAAATCCTCATCTTCATCGTCAGCGATTACAAAAGAGATAAAGTTATCCGTCATGCAATCATTGAAATCTTCTGATATTTTATACAGTGAACCAAGTATATCAGACAATTCGCTATCTGGCTCGCCCAGCATATTTTCTCCGTCTAGGGAGGCTATAATTATTTCTGTAATATTCGAAATATTATCAGATAGCGCCTGTTGAATTAATAGCAGTTCTTTTGCGCCAAGTTTTACCTCTGACGCAAAAGAATCTGATATTTCTTTTAATTCATTAGAATTAACTATTTCAGAAAATTTCTTTTCAAAATCTTCATTCTCAAATTCATTTTTTTCAGACATAGTATCACTTGATTGGGCAAGCTCCGCCTTCACACTCGAGACTATCCAATAAATCCATATTGCTAGAGTCAGTAAAGTTAATTCCATCTTTAATCTTTGACTTTAACTTGTTATATACTTCTTCAGTAATTTCCTCATACGGGGCAAGGGTAAATCCATGCTCGCTATGTAGTAGGAACGATACTGATTTTACTTTGTTTTTATAATTCTTTTTCATCCACTCTTGAATCTCTGGAAGTTCTTCCTTCTTGTAGTAAACCGTAACGCTTACGTTATTGTCTGCCCACGTTGACTGAGCTTTAACTACCCATTCGAGTTGATTGATTGCAGTTATCTGACCTGCGAGAGTAGCATGCTCAGGAGTCTTACATGGAAAGTCAACAACGCAGATGGTGTGATTTTCTTTACCGTCTAACCCTACGTCATACTGAACTTTGTGTCCTTTATCTCTGCAGTAATTTACGAGTGGATCGTTGCTACCCATGCGCACTCGACGTATATAGTATTTTGCGTAAGCTGGATGAATGCCCGGAGTAACTCCCGCCAACAGACTCAGGGTTCCACTGGGCTTTACTGTCGTTAATTTAATTGACTTGTTTATTCCCAGCGTAGCAGACCACTGCTCATCTATTTGCTTAAGGTTTTTATACGCTTCATCAATCCAAGATAATTGCTCTTCTGTGGATTGCAGCCACCCTGTGATACCCTGACCTAATCTTCGATTTCTCTCAATGACATCTTGACTCTTCTTGTACGGATAGGCTAATGTTGTTATTGCCTTCTGAGTTTTATACAGCAGCATACTCACATCAAAAAGCTCTTCCTTTGAAGTGATATTAGGAAGGAAAATTTCAGCTAGATTACAAGGCTCTCCATCTTCTAGGCCAATTTCGCCACAAGGATTAGTGCCAATGACTTTTGAGTCATTGGCCTTTTCACCTAATCTACCATTTTTACGAATAAGGTTTCTATTAATCAAACCATAGGGTTCACCGGACCCATCATAACCCTTCCAGAATTCGTCAATGATCTCTTCGTACGCATCAGCATAGATTGAATTATTTGAATTGCCACGCCAAGCGGGAATGTCACCCTTACCCCAATTCTTCGCTTTTAAGAAAAGAAAATCATCAGGGTCTCCGATAGCTATTTGGGCAGATCGTCGAGCAGAGCCCGCTACAACTATCTTTCCGATGATATTAGCTATGTCCAAGGCGTCGATTGAGCGAATCTTTTTTCCAATACGAGAATTCAAAATATCGCAAATATTCTTAATTCCCTCAATAAGAACTTCAGGGCCAGACGCTGTTCCACCAAACGTCTTCAGGGGTGCGCCATACCCTCTTACTAGAATAGTACTATAAGTAAAGGATTCTCCAGTTTCAAAATAGCTTCTCAAAACTTTACCAAGTAACGCTGACCAACCCTTTCTTGAGTCGCCAACAATAAAGTCTGCGTCGTTAGTTTTTTCATGTCGAATAGATTGAACGTTTTGCACCTTGGGGAAATCGTGGACGCTTGCTCGCTCTACAGTAAAGCCAACGCCACCACCAACCATTAAGTGATCCATTAAGAATTGAAAATCTTCTACTTTAGAAATTGTTGTCATCCAACAGTTCACCAGGGAGACGCCACTCATCTTCTCCACTAATGGAGTTCCCAATTGCCATAGGCAGCGCCCAGCAAAGATGCCCTTAAGATTAAAAATGTAATCAAACAGTCTTTCTGCTTCTTCTGCTGTATAGCCTGCACCTATCTTCTGAGCGCCATCTATACAACGTGCTATTGTCTCGTGCCAATATTCTTTTCTACCTAAGGACTCTATTTCTCTAGAATAGGTTCTCCGATATACTATCTCGCCTAGACCATTAAATCCCCAAGGAGCTACCTTGTCTGCATATGAGTTTATAAAGTCTTTAGAAAGAATACTGTTTTCCATTTTTATCTCCTGTGTTAATTGCTATTGTTTTTATGTATTTATTATTAGTTTTAGCTAGTTCAGCTAATTTTATTTTCTTAATTTGTTCTACTGAATAAACGTTATGTATTTGCTTCTCAAAGAAGTAGCCACTTCTCCAATTGAAAACCTTATCTACATTAGACTTATGGTTCATGAATATATTACATATAACAGCCCCACCGTATGCTTTAACTAAGTTAGTTAGTTTGTCCTTTAGTATCGATGCATCGACTTTAGACATGTCTTCAAACTCTTCAGCTTTTTGGTATAGCCAATTGTAAGCTTGTCTTGTAATGGGAGATATATCTATCGGATCTATTATACCCAATACTATGATCTCATTTCTCATTGAATTAATTTTTACATCTTCTTTTAGAATATCTACGTAAAGAGTAAACCAATCATTTTTACTGAATTGAGCCCAGCCTGTACACCAAAATAATAGATTTGTAGCAGGGTCGGGGATAGTCGTTTTTTCCATCAGAGGAAGTATAGTAGCACAACTGATAGCCTTCTTTACATGTTCTTTTGCAGCTTCTTGATTTTGCATTTTGTTAACGGAGTTTTTCCATAGAGTAGCAATTGAGTCCTGCCACGATATGTCAGCGACGTAGAGCTTGAGGTACTTTTCGGCAACGCTTATAGGGAGCGAGTTATTATCAATGGCCTGTTGTACTTCTTGTATAGACATCATCAATCCTTAATAGTTCCAGATAAAATTATGTAAACATATATACTTGCCCAAGAAAACAGACAACCCCGCCTCATGTGGACGGGGTTGTTGTAACAATGGCTTTCTCATTCCTGCATTATAGCATGAGAGTGCCAGATTATGTTCTATTGAATTAATTTTTTATTGTTGCTGCACTCTCGGGATCACCCATTTTTGTTGCAACCAAACCTTTAACAACACTTATTGCTGCTGCAACTGCAGCTGTAGCTGCTGACTTGATTTCATCAACACCACCTACTGTGTAAACAGCAATAAAAGCTTGCGCCGCTGTCCATATAGCTCTTTCTAAAATGTCTTTTTGTAATTTATTCATAATGCCTCCCTTAGGAAAAATTCTTTCTAATTAGCTTCTCTATAAGAAGATGAAAAGTTAAACCTAGCCACACTCCTGTGAATATGCTTCCTGTTATTCTATTTTCTGTATGCCTCCAAAAAGCTCGAGTTAGTGTCTCGATTTTTTTGGACTTTATAGCATATATGTCATACGCTATAATCCCGAGGGCTAAACCGCCCCAAGCTATGGTCCCACTTTTTTTATCATCTCTTTCCAAGATGAGCGGGGTGCCAAACATCTTAGAGAGCTTTAGCGGAAGGAACTCCATTAAATTCTTGGACCTTTTCACGACCATAATCTCCAGTAGTATTTGCCTGACCATAACCGCTAGTGAATATTACAGTGCTAGTGACACCATTAAATTGAGTCGGTTGGAAGAATCCAAACGAAGCAGCTGCGCCAGCAGCATCTGTGCGCTGAGCATGGCCGGTGTTGGCAAAAATATCAGCAGAGGGTACACCGTCAAATATATTGTTATCATATAGAGCGTAATCGTTAACTCTGTTGTATGCATGTCCAAACGTTGAGGGGAATGCAGATGCGCCAGCTAAGCCCTTGTATTCATTGGGCTTAAATCTAGCTCCATCATACGTAGCAGAACCGTCAGGGAACGTTCCAGAAAGGGGATGAACGTATAACGTAGATCCGTTAAATATCTGGGACATAAATCTATTGCCCGGGAACTGGCCGGTGCCAGGATCAAAATGATTGTCCGGAGCACCATCTAAAACATGACTTGTGCTGTATAGTGGATAAAAAGAGTAAGTGCCAGTGCCCTTAGCTTTTCCTGTCATTGATGTAAGTGGGTTGACCATTCCGGCAGTGGTTCTACCCTTTAAAACTGGTCTAGGTCCTACGTAAAACGTTGCCATTTATTTTCTCCTTATAAAAAGATACGTGTCTTTATAGTACACCTGAAATGTTTTTTTTAAACCTTAGTTGTATTGAATAATTAAATCAGACAAAACAGGTGCGGTTGTGTCGTTTGCCATATTAAGAGTAATTTCAATCCATACGTGGTTATTGGCTCCTGGATTATCCAGGCTATAGGTTCCACCATTGTCATATATAATTCTATATTCAAAAACATTGCCTATTTGACTTAGGGGTACATTATATATTTTCGGCGTAACATTAGTTATTTCTTCAATTACGTCACCAGTCTTTGGGGTATATTTTATTATAGTTCTTCCAGTGGGTAGAAATTTATCATATCTTATGTCTAGGTCCGAAAGACCATAGGTATATATGTAGTTTCCAAGTTCTGTAAAGTAATTTTTTTGATTAAATTTTATTCTTATGGCAGTAATATCTGTACTCGGGAATTGATAACATAGGGGTCCGGAGTTCTTTACTGAGTCTGCACCTGAGGTATTCCATCCTCCGGGGGCAACTTTCCCAATTGCCGAAAGATCACCATCGTAGTATCCCTTAGAATTGAGTGGTATCCATGTATCAGTATCTGACAGTGATGGATCTGTATTGGTAGTATATTCTATTGAGTAAATTTCTACGCCAAATGCTGGGAATGGATTGAGTTTAATTGCATTTGTTTTGCTTGATCCTGATATTTCAGGAGACACTCTTACGTAAAACATCATCTGAGCTCCAGTTATTGGATTACTAGGAGAGATTACTGTTCTTTTCCAAACCTTATCAGGAGAATCTAGAATAGCATTATACATGGGGGTTGAGTCAATGATGGCTCCATTAGTGTCAACTCCAGCAAAGCTCAGACTAAGCATAGCCTTAAAGTAGTCCGGGACGATCTGTCCGACACCCGGCTGTCCAAATTTAAGTTTTGAAAAAGATCCGCTAGAAACTTTGGGTAGAGAGATTATATTGTATGTTGGATCAAAACTTAATAGTTCAGTACCTGATACGGCAAAGCTTGTCCCGATAAAACTAGAATAATCTAGCTGAGAAAATGAGTGAATAGATAGAGTATTACTTTCAGACTCTAGTGCCTTGATTCTGTCGGAAATATCATTGATGGCGTTTGCCAAAAAGGTGTGATCCTTAAGAACGCGCTCAAAAGCTGCAGACAACTTTGTGTCAACCATATTTGATTTATTATACAAATACACTAAGTCTTGATAGTTCTCTTCTATTCTGGAATTATAATCAGAACTATCAACAGGGCCATTGTATTTGTAATCTCTTTTTTTAGTTTTTAAAATGTCTGACATTTCAGTTACCGTTTTCTAATAGTGAAACTTTGTAAAATAATCTAGCCAGCTTTCCGCTGAGCTTATTAGTAGTATGTATTTGTAGTGTTTTTATTGGTATTACAAAAGCCCGGACTGGACGAACATAAGCTAGAGTGCTCTTTATAGTGCTACTCTGAGTGCCAAGGGCAAAATTTTGAGCCCACGAATTAGTACCGCTGACTTCGGAGGAGTTGAAATATGTGTCTGTAAAATTACTATTTAAAGCGGCACGGTTGATATATATTTCATTTAATTCATCTAGTGAGGGCAAAAACCAATCTGATTTGTCCCCAAAAGTTAACTCACTACAATAAACTGCAGCTGAGGTAGCTGAGGTACTTCCTGACTCAGTTACTATGTCTATAGTATTTTGCTCTCCGGAACCAATTGCTGTTTCGTCAGCTCCAGATCTTTGCTTGATAGATACAGAATTGTCTATTGTGCCAGTCCACGAGTAGAGTGACGAGGTGCTACCGTCAAAATATGTAGTACCGTCTGACGTCTCGCCAAAAAAGACGCTATCTATCTGATGAGAGTCACCAATGGCACCTGTGTTGGTGCTGATTAGGCGTAGGTCTGCTCTGGCTGCACCTACTGGTGCTGTACCTGAAATAGACAGACGGGTACTCGTAGTGCAGGCATTGGCAGAACTATTTGCCAAACTAATAAAAACACCTGCGCTGTCGTACCAGTCGATACGTGCGCTGTAAGTTCGCGCACCTACAAGTCTCAAGACTTGTGCAGAGAAAGTGTAACTTGTGCCCTCCGTTATAGGGAACACGCCAGTGCCGCCGCATGAGGGACCGTACGCAGCTGTCACTAATGCAGATGACACCATTGACCATGAACCACTACCACCCGCAATAGTACCAGCCGTTTTCGTATTCGTACAAGAGGTGCTCGTCGTATTCCAGTTTGCAACATCAAACTCAAACGACGGGTTAATGATTAAGTTGGCACGTCCGACGAGTTGGGAACTACTAGCGTGTGCTGTACCTGTCCACATTTTGCCTGCCATGCTACCGTCAAAATAACTGCCCAGTGCTGATGACTGTTCAAATAAAATATTATCAAACTTAGTTGTCCAACCAGCAGTTAAGCCAGTAGTCCCTGATGCCAAAATTATTCTTGCTTTAGTAGCAGTTGCTGGGGCAGTCCCAAAAGCAGACCTTCTCACCCAGCCAGCAAGTGTAGTTAAGTTTCCACTTCCAGCACTTGTATTGTCAGATATATAAGTACCTGCAGATGTAAACCACTGAACTCCAATATAAATGTTCCTTGTAGAACCAGAAACATTACGGCAATAAGCGCTTAGATAATATGGTGTATTTGGTGTAACAGTAATAAAATCATGATAAGCCAAGTTGTAGTCTGTTGCGCTTGAAGTTACAAGAAGATCGCCAGAGCCAGAATAAGGAGAAACAGTGTTTCTGCTTATTGTTGCACCACTTTGTCCAAGCCAATTATTTGTACCTGTCCCAAACGACGGATTAGCTATTAAGTTCACACGAGTTTTAGACCAAGTTCTTGTAACCTGCGTTTCTATGGGGGCAACCTCGAAATACTTTCCTGTTGTATTACCCGTTGTCAAAGGAGTGATAAATATTTTTCCTCCGCCAGGACCAGTATCTCCAATTTCGTATTGTGGATAGGAATAATCGTCATAGATTTGTACACCAGGTATATCGTAAGACAGTCCATCATCCAAGTTTACAGTTAAGTTAATATCATTAATGTCTCCAATAATATATGTCAATTTTTCCAGTATACTTGCATCTGTGTTTTCTAATTCATTAAGTATTCTTGAAAAATCAGTTTTTAATAAATTACTTTCTAAGTTTTCAGACAAACTATTTCTTGGAGACTTAAATTTTATTCTATTCAATTGGAATAAAGGTTCTCTAATTCTATATTTATTTTCAGTTTTATTAAAAGTAATAGCCATTTTAGCCTTCTTCGCTGTGCTTGAATTTAACTCTTATACTATCTATTGATGGAGATACTAATGGGTTACTTGACCTGTATAAATCTGCCCTATATCTAACTGCATCGATGGGTCTAGTTATCTCTGAAAAATACTTAATTTGAGACACGCCACTCAAGGATTGTGATGCAACGATTTCCCTAGAGCCAAATACATTGTCTATGGTGAATGTAAAGGATGAATCTGATACCCGTTGCCTGAATTCGTATGGATCTAGATAGGTGAAATAATCCAAGAATAAAGTTCCATAGTCAGATATTGATTTTCCAGACATAATGTTGAAATTTATTAACCCTTGAAAATTTTTATCATACGCAATTTTTATAAAGTTTATTCCTTTTTTAAAGTTCCATTCGACATCTCTGCTAAGTGTTCCGCTAGGAAGATCAGCTATTAGGACGTCATTAAGGTATATGGCTAAGTTAAAATCTTCTCTACTCTTTGTTACCATATGCACAGCACTGTTTTCTGAATCGCAGTTAATCTTAGCATCCAGTAGGCCTGAGCATATATCGTAAGGGCCTGGACTAATGGAGCTTAATTGATTTACTATTGGAGAACTAACAGTTACATCTGATCCATTAACAGCGTTTACTTTTTCGCTCCATATATTTAATGCCCTATATATTTCTACTGCATTTACGGATGAGGATCTGAATATTATATAGTTCTTAAACGAATTTATTCCAGACAAAATAAACGGTTGCTTAATGACCTCTGAGCCAACTACTGCTATTCTATAAACGCTCTTACCAAAATATACAGACGTATTGGGATTCAATTCGTTTACATTAAGGGACGTTGTATTCAAGTCAATTAGCTCAAATCCACCCTTGCTCAGTCCACCATCCTCTATGGTTTTCATAGACTTAGTTGATGATTGTAAGTTAACCGATGTTGGATTTGAATTATTATTTGCATTGATTGGATCAATCGCTATCCAATTAAAGTTTTCGATTCCAACAGCAGATGGATTATCTACTGCTACAAAATAGCTTATGTCATAGCCGGATCCCGTTTGGTGATTTACGTCAAGCGCAACTGACTCTATTGTCAATAGTCCATTGTCAGTTACTGGAATTGATAATGGTTTAGATATCAGAGTTGCTCTTTTGTCATGATATTTTGCACCTATAAAAAGGTCCCTTAGTCCAAAATTATACATATAAGGCTTGTCAGAGTTATTGGAAGTTTCATCAGCATATGTTTTAAACATAGTTAATTTAATTCTAGAGTATTTCAATGGATTAAATGTAAAAGAAAATCTATCATAATCAGATCTTGAATTCTTTATTTTTATTTGTTCCGGAATTGAGGAATCATTTGCAGTTGCTGTTACAATTACGGTAACTGGACTTGCTGTTAACAGTGTTCCTTCAATCTTGGATATTGTAAAATTATTATTGATAGGGATATCAATATCCATTGAAGTCAAAGATGATTGTGCAGATTGATGCTTGTAGCTCCAGTATGTATCAGTTAACCCATCTAGAGCATTATCGAAATCACTGATAGAGGTATTACTGTAAACCTCTGCGCCGTTTTCAAATATTGAAACCTTTACAGATTGAATATCCACTATAGACGAAGATATCATATCAAATATACCAGAGCTAATTTTTGGAATAGTTACATTTCCTATAGATGTATCAACAAAAGCGTTAGTTAGGGACATGTCTATGTTATCTGTGTTTGAAAAATTATCAACTAAAGAATAAAAAAATCCATCTGAATTTAAATTAGAAAATATTAATTGATCCACCTTTCCTTCTAGTTCTCTTCTTTTTGTCTTTAAATTTGACAACCTTTTATTTAAAGAAGTTATTGTTGACATTAACTCATGGTTGTTTTCATTGACACATTCATATAGAATTTCTAGATTAAATAGAGAAGTTATCATTAACTCATTAAGGTCAAAATGATTAATTGTATTAGATTGATTTAGAGAATCGTAGTCAACAGAGATAGGAATGCCAATTTTATTGCTTGAAAAATATGTATTGAATATTTTTCTTATTTCTTGCTCTGAGGGTTTATTACCAGATGAATAAAATAGTTTGTATATATTATTTAAAAATTTTCTTTTTTGTATCGTTGCTATGTTCATGATTTTTTAACCTTAGCTATTAATTGGTAAGAATATATACTTGGAGTGAAATTTATTCTATTTTTTTTAACTATTTTTATCTTAACTAAAATATTTTTTACCTCTTTTGGTATTGTAGGATAGCTAAGGTACGATCCGCCAGATAATCTGTATTCATTCAGAACTGATTGATTAAAGAATAATACTTCCGGTATACCTGAAAAGTCTAATTGTATAGGAGATATCTGAATCCAATTACTGCCATTATCCACTGAGATATATCCTAATATAGATACATTTTTTAACATCTCCTCATCAATGTTGGAGTTAATATCTAGCATGACTGACTCTACGGGAAAATCAAAACTGAATGGTAACGAAACCATTTCCAACTGCGAATTAAAAGTTTCTTTATAAACTTCTATATCCCTTAGCCCTATACACCAGCGCTTAGCCGGATATCTTTCCTTAGATGTTTCCAGTGGTATTGAATATTTTGTTATTCTTTCCTGAGCAGTAAAAGACTGCTCTATTACAGTTATCATATTTACCGTACTTCCGTCATCTAGCAGTGTTGGCGTGGCCTGATTTAAAATGTAAATATCTAATAAATCATCAAAGTCGTTTTGAGCAGCGTCGATTGTGTCATAGTTTTTATTTTTTATTTCATCTTCGGTAACATCTATAGAGTCTAAGAATCTTGGAACACGTATCACTATAAAATTGCCATTTATATCCTTGTTAGGAGAATTTTCTGAAAACCATCCCTCAAAATACGCCTTCACTTGCTCATTGGATGGGTTAGTTATACTGAATTCTATAACGTAGAACTTTCTTGCAACTGGCTTCTTTTTAATAAAAACCTCAATATACTTAGAGGCTTTTCCTAATTTTGAGTATTCTGTTGGATTTGAAATCGTAGGTAGGAGATTATATCTGTTATATTCAACCTTTTCGTATATGTCCTTATTCAAGGCATCAGGATTAAAGCGTTCTAGGTTTGCAAAAGGGTTATTTATATTCGAGGAGGTTGGCTTCCAATATACGTGTTGCATTTCTATATTGGAATATTCCTGCTGCTTAAATGAAACTTGAACTTTAAAGACTTGCCTCTCAGCAAATCTTACTGTTGCCTTACTGTAAAAGTATGATTTAGCCATTTGCAAGTTTAGCGGAACCAATGAAGACCCTATATATATTGGAGCATCAAGCACTTCTTGTGATACCCCATCTTTTCCATATACTACTATGCTAGTAACTTCTACATATTTCATTGAACCAAAGTATGGAGTGATATCTATGCTATTAGCAACAGAGCTATTTGAGGAAGCCAATTCCAGGTCTAGCACCAGAGGGTCTGCGGTGTTGTGAGTTGACCAATCTACTAAATCACCTTCGCCAGTATTTGAACTATTAAATTCAGATTTAATATATTTAAATTCATTTTCCCTCGCCGGAATAGAGGGTTGGGGTGTTGGTTTACTCTTGTCAACGTTCAATGCTTCATATTCAAAGTAGGTTAAGGGATTAGAATCTTTTAAGCTGGTAAGATTATTTAAAGCAGAACTACGTTCAAATATGTATTGATATTCACTGCTTTCTTCCGAGTCTGTAGCCTTGATTACTTGATGACTATTGCCGATAAAGCCTCCGGAACTTAAAACTTTTACTAGGTTAGCATTCCATTTTTGGGCAGCAGATACAGACAGGCTCATTATTCCATTTTTAATTAATGGATTTAATCCAGCCTGTATTCTGGAATAGTCTATCAAGTCATCGTTATCAAAAGAATCTCCTACATAATAAATATCATCAGCTGGACTTCTGGAATACATCTGTAAGATTTTAGATTTTGATGCTATTCTTTCTGAAAATCTTTTTTCATTTTCTATTTCTGTTGAAAATAAATTAAATATACTGATCGACTTTGCATTTAAGAAGTCAACTTGACTAGCTATAGCATTAAGGTCAGTTGAACAGCCATCGAAAAATAGATTAACTTTTGATGAGATTGGTGGCTCACCCTTAATAAACGGATAATACTGAGTTAACGGTGCACCGATTTGTTCGCGCACTTCAGTTAGAATATTTGAATACTCACTCGCTATTTCTTCTTTAGAAAAAATTCCCCTAGAATTAACTACGTTAATTAATCTAGATACTTTAATTAATAATTGCTGATATGTTAATAGATTTGCGGATAATTGTGTCATATAAGTCTCTTTATCTTAAGTAGGAATTTAATTTTCCATAATATGGATCATAGTTTATTGTTTTCATTTTTAATATTAAACTATCAATTGATATTGGATCTGTTGATTCCGTTATGTTTTTTCTTAGAATTATCCTAAACCTTAAGTCATTTGGAATATACTGATATATTACCTTAAAAGCAGTATTTATGTTTTTATTAAAAACAATTCCTTGTCCACTGTGAATAAAAATGGTATCATTGGTATCATAAAAACTATTCGTCTGAGAAGTAGAAGTGTAGTTAGTTATATTAAGGGCATAAGATCCATCTGATAGCTGAACCCTTACGGGAGAATATCCGGCAAAGTTTCCTATAAAACTAGTACCAGTAACTTTGCTGAAAAAAGCGTTAGTTGCAGCGCCGGCGCTAATGTACGGAGTATATGATAACCTAATATAGCTATTTGAATCAGTTTGTCTGAATTGTTCACCTGGTCCATTTTCTGTCCCAAAAGATTTAACTGATTCAAGAAATATATTTTGTCTAGTAAAATCAATTTCATCTGGTGAAGACGTGGAATAATCTAAGGAGTAGCTAGCTACGTAAGTGTCTGCCTGATTCAAGGATTCAATGGACAACGTAATTGTTTTATTACCATTGGAATAAACATAACTAGCGTTACCTCTTGGTATCAACATGCCATTCTTGTAAACATTGATCGAATTATCTATTGCGCTAAAGCGAAGCGTTGCTTTTTTAGATGCTGGATCAAAAAATAATATTTCAGATTCTATAAAAGAAACACCATAAGGAACTATCGGAGTCCAATCTGACTCTCGGTTTGGGGCAGGCTTGTTAGAAATGGATACTTCATAAGAGGCTGCAGAGCTTAGATCTAGCCCGGAAGGTACTAGCGAGAGGGAATTGTTTGCCTGATTAATCTTTGCCTTTAGGGCAGTTACTTGCCCATCTACTGGAATTTTTTTACTAACAAAAACAGCTTTATTACTTGCTTGATCTAAAGTTTCAATTAGCTCTATAGACTTTAGTGAAAATGAATACTCGTAAGATTCTTCAGATTCTGTTATCTGAGAATTATTAACTGCATTGATGTTGGGGAAGGAAATCATTGGATCAGAGAATTGATTACGATAATCTGCCATTGTATTAGATGAATTATACTGAGTAAATCCAGGTTGATTAATTCTACTTGTAACCCTGCTATTCATTCCCATTTCTAAATATTCTTTGTTATCAAAAATATTTAATTTACCAGAGAACCCGTCCAACATCGTATTGACTAGGTTAACAAATATTGGAGTATTAGAAAATACATTTGTGTCTTCCATAATTAGAGAATTGAAATCTTTAATTTGTTCATTTAGGGTTGAGATATATGAACTAAACTCAGCGGGAAATCTGTAAGTATAATAATCGTTATCTAGGTAATTGTTTTTTGATAGGCCAGCTATGGTATTTTTTCTAACAAAAAACCAATAAACTATATCTTGAAATTTGCTAAACCTTTTAGCTCTATCATTAATTACTGCCTTTACAAAGGAGTCTAATACTCTTGCATTTAGCTCTGAGGACAACGCAGTCTTATTCGATCTGGTATAGTTTGATTGATTAAAAATAAATATAACTTTTTTTACACTTTTTTGATCAAATCTTAATTCGAAAACTCCATTGATTAGTCTTGGCTCATCTAGGAGGGTTGTATAATTTTCTGCGGCACTGCTATTGTTTGACTGCTGTGGAGAACCATGAAATAGTACTACCTGAAGAAGTTGAAAGTTATTAGATTCATTTGGATTAAATCTAATAGTATCAATATTTACGCTACGTTGTAAATCGATTTCAGATAATGTGACTGCCCCTTTAATTAGAGAGTAATCATACTTGATATATTTTAAAGATTCTGTGATTTGAGAATCAAGTATAACCGGGCTCTTAACAGTTATGGTCCATGAGTCTGATAGGTTATCATTAAATAAATTAAAGAAATCATTATTAGTAGTTATGTAATTACTATAATTTGTTTTAATATTAATATTTTTAATGTTTCTAATTATATTTTTTATATCTTGAGAGTTGCCAATTTTTAAAACCCCAAGAGATCCATCTACAAAAGCGTTGCCGTTTTCTCCAAATTGAACATTATCTCTATCGGGAATATTAAATCTGACATTATCTGACCTGTAGTCATTAATGAAACTGTCAAATTTTTCTATATAGTTAGCGTTAAAAAGATCATCTTTACCAGATATGAATTCGTAATTATCAATAAATAATTCTAATTTATCTAAATCATTTTGAACTTTATCTATTTCTGAAGAAAAAATATCCACCATAGATGACAACACTAGACCATGGGCATTTGCTGCAGAAAAAAGTTGTTGCTCCCTTAGATATAGATTTCTAAATGAGTCAATTAATATTTCTTTTGAGATTACAGAGAATGCTGGTATCCGTGACGCTGAAAAGTTTTTGTCAACTACATTAGCATTTATTTTATCTACTAGTGATGATAGTTCTACTTTAGAAATTTTCATACTTTTGATTAAAGAAGAAATACTAGTTCTAGTTGAAGAAGAGTATTGATTTATGGTTTCTGGTAAATAATTTAACATTTTAGTTCCAGTCTTCTCCAGCTATATCCTGGAGATCAAAGACAACTCCAGCTGTAAGATTATTTTGAATTATACTATATATTTCTTTTTCATCAATAAAATTATCTTTAACTTCTTTTGGTATTCTAATTATAACATATCCACCCTTAGTATAAGTGTCTCCCTGTGCAGGATATGTGTCCCAGTAGGAAAGTATTTCATCTATACTTTCAATTATTTCCGAGTTTTGAATAGACGCCTTTACTCCGCCACCCCTTAGTCTTAGGTCTGCCAATTTTGGATTTTGCCTATTGGGATCGTTTGTTACGTATGTAATAGCTATCATTAAAGCAAATGGATCATAATTGATGGAGAGTATGTCAAAAATTGTTGGATCATAAGTAAAGTTTACACTCTGAGTATAATCGTGATCTAATATTTCTGTGTATTCAACTGATTGTGGATTCAGATTGCTATATGTTTTTTTATATATATTTTTTGGAGTTATATATATATAAAGTGGCTTATCAAATTCAATAACATCTGCGTTTAATAGGGGGTTTAGCGGAATCGGATCTCCATCTACCTGCCTTAATAAAATGTTTCTATTTTCGGTTGTATAACAAACCTTAATAAGGGAATTGCTTGATGGAACTAATGGACGTTTAAAAGTTATTACCCCGGTATAAGAGTTTATATCTTTAATTAATCGGTATGGTATTTCCGCCCAGTCGCTATCTATTGTTTGTTTTGTAAATACTTTAATTTCACTCTTAATTAATCCAGATATGGATGATGAATAACTTGTTGGATGATTCCAATTTAATATTGGAGTTCTCTTTACTTTTATATTTTTACTATCTAATATTATAGGATATTCATCAGTAACATCATAGTGCCCATGACCATATATCTTTGACCAAGAAACATTTTGTTGATCCAATGTACTATATTGTGCCAGTAAAGACTGATCTTTATAATCTTTCTTCCAGTCAAACCATTGATTTCTTGGAGAAATATATATCTCTTTTGAAAAAGCGCCGGGTGAGACGGGGAGCTCCCATGAGTCAAATTTAGATAAATTCGGACTTATTTCATTAACCTTAATAGAGCTTGAGGAATTATATCTTACGGAATATACTGGAACTAGATACTTTAGCGGTACTTTACTTGGTATGAATGTACTAGAATTATTAAGACCAAAAAACTCATTGTCACCAGGTGTTCCATCTGCATCTAGTGCGCATATTCCAATGAATATATTTTCAACATTTCTGCTTAAAGAATTTTCTGATCTTGAATAAAAGTCAAGATAGTTTAAATAATTTCCTAAGAATTCTTTTTGTCCTATATCATAGAATCCATATTTAACGCCATCATCTGGAAACTCACTAGTAATTGAAAAGTATCCATACTGAAGATCTCTCTCTTCTAGAACGTCTCTATTATGAGATGGAATATCATTGATCGCAGATTTTATTTGGGTCATAGTTGGAATACCTTTTGCAGTGCCGTCTGCGTTACAGAAAAGCAGGATCCCCTCTCCGTAATTTATAGTGTTCTTATCGATTGCTGATAATAAGGTTCCGGATACTGTCTTCATTCGATTATTAGATAAATCATTTGAAATTGTTGTCACTAATGAATCGCCGTAATAGGTTGCTGATGTTTCAACCTTAAGTATGTTATTATCCTTAGAAACGGAAACTGGGGTGCCCTCCAATGTAACTTGCCCCCTAGATATAACATTATCCAAAGATATGTCCGATAGCACTATAGGCTGACCTGTATTTCTGTTGCTAAACGAATCGACTATTATGTCACCATTATTATAATTGACACTATTTAAAGTTAATTCATCTTCAGGAGTAAAAATAATAGAAGTATTTTCTCCCTCAACTTTTGAGGGATACTCAATTTTGGAAATATAGTGATTACCGTTTCTCAATGACGTTAAAGACTTAATCCTGCCTAAGTTATCTAATGGCACTAGCTTGGATGTGATTGGGGAAATATTTTGCACAGTGCCAGAAATCGATACGGTTACCGTAATTAGCTTGGGTGGAAAGTAGTCTTTATATCTTGTCTCAGTATAAGGTTCTCCAGGCTTACTCATGCCTTTTACGTCTATTCTTGCGATAGAGAAACCTTCAGCTTCTCCAAAACCAGGTATTTTATTTCCAATAATATTAACAAAAATATATTTAGCGTCTTCCCTACTTCTACCGTTCATGGGAATCTTTATTTCCCCCGACTGTGCCGATAAATCTAGTAATTCAATTCCGCCAAATTTGAAAATATCAGTTTGATCAGTGGACGACCATCCAATTGCTGCAGCTTTGAATTGCCTCCATTTCGGATCTGCGTCTGCTGTAATAATAATCTCATTAACTGTCAATAGACTATCTGGTATCTTAAAAAAAATGTAATCAGACGCTATTGATGGGCCGACCGTTCCGCTAAAACTTAGTTTTTTATATGATCTATCAGAGTTAATAGAAGAGGTGGTGCCCATATTTTCTACGGCAATGATGTACTTTCTTATGTCTGGAGAGGCAAAGTTTCTCCAGCCCTCAAATACTTCTGGGGTTGACGCCTTCATATTTAACCAGAACTTAGCCAAGTACCATTTAGTTTCACTATCTACTTTGCCGTCAATATATATTTGATTATTATTTGCCTGAAAGACCTTAACGGAAGCGTTTGTTACTGGACCATATAGCCCATCAATAGCCTTATTATAGTATCCATTAGCCGCTAATGTATACTGTATGTATTTTACGTATTCATGTGATGACATATTTCTTAGCTCTCATGTACTAGTATTTTTTAGGGGTTGTAACTTATGAAGCTTGCTGGGAAAGTACCCAAGCCTAGGCTATATAGTTGCGCTTGGGTTTGATTAAATAATGTTTTTACAATAGTGGAAGACGCAAAATTTGCAGTGGAGAAAACAAAAATTATATTATATTTACCAAATTCGCCTTGATTAGCTAACTTACGTACGGAAAATTGAGTATATAATGCTAAACCGGCATCTGTTGAAATCGTTCCACCCTTGAAACGAGTAAGTGTTATTATAGCGGGATTAGTTCCAGGCGCAATGACACCAACATTTTCCACTCTTATTATATCTGGTCTACTTGCGGTTGAATCGGCAATTGGAACAACAGGCGGAACTGAAGTGGTGTCGGGTGGAAGACTGGCGATGTAAGCAGCTATCGCTGCCCAGTCTATTACGTCTTCATCGCCAGGATCACCGCCACCATCTACTGTTTGCTTCCATATCCCTGTTATTCCGTGTATATCTATATCTCCAGTATAGGGAAAAACATTTGAACTTTCTGAGACTTTAGTACTGCGTTGCAAGTTAAGGTCGTCAATGGCAGACTGAAAGTTTTTAGCTTCTGCAATAAAAGGTTGTGATTCTGGAATTATTGTTACAATATCAGGTATTAATTCTATACCTTTTCCGTCAATTGCTATTGTGGCAGTTAATGACAGGTCACAGTCGAACCCATAAGGTTCGTCCATTCCCTCAAATGAAGTAAACTTAGAAGATAATTTAAATGGATAGGAATTAAATCCTGAAGAAAATCCTATTCCTGAATTAAGGCTTCTGGTAGATGATGTACCAGCTGGTCTTTCCACCAATAGGTGAGGCCCAAGTCCAGCTATCCTTTGTAGTGACGGAGAATACTTCTTAGTATAGGCGAGTAGAGGTCCCCTCGCTGCGCCGGATACCACAAATTTATAAAGTGAATAAGATGATGGTATGTTCTCGGTTATGCTTGGACTAGGAATTACCTCGGCATTGACGAACCCTACGTCTGGATTTGTGACTTCTACATAAAATGTAATATCTTCAACACTAAGTTCAGCTAATAAATTACGCTGAAACTCTGGCAGCTTTTCTAGCATTTTTGTTTTTAAATAAGTGAAAATACTAGGACTATTTGATGATGTATCTTTTGTTAAATTTCTAGCATAAACACTCTCGGAATCGACATTTTCAAATAAGATTTTTTCAGAATCTTCTAGGGCATCTGAATACATTACCCAAGATGAGTCCCAATCTGTAACAAAATTAATTAAAGATGAAGCTGTTGTTGGCTTCCTTTCTGATTGAGACTTGCAGTATATCCCATAGGAAACCGCATTGAAAAGTAACTTGAAAGGCCCTTCAACTATTGCGGAAAAAACGTTGTTGTCATTTTCAATATTTCCATAATGAGATACAGCGTTATTGGAATCAACCACCTTATCTGGATAAGCTAAGTTATATACTGAGTTACAGTAAGCCAGTAAATTAAATGTTGTAGCAATAATATTACCCTTAGATAGGGTGTCTACCAGATTGGTAGAAGCGGGAATAATTGCCCCTATAGGATACTGCGCAGAGGTAGTGGCTCCGGCCTTAAGGAAAACATTGTCGTTTGCTAAAGATGAAAAGTATTTATAGGTTTTTGGCGAACTAGCATTTCCGTTTATGAGTCTTGATCCAAATATTCCGTAATAGTCTTTTTCAAAAATATTATCCGAGAGAGACCATCCACCATTTTTGGTAGAGTCCACAAGATAGTTAGTGTCTATCATATCAACAGTGTTCGCAGTCGCTCCATCAGACATTGCTAACTGAGTTCCTGCATTTAACTTTGATGCATTTGGACATAGTGATAGATCTAATATTAATGTGCCAAATTTATTACCCGTAAAATCATTAATTTTTTCTGCCTGTTCACGAGTAATCTCTGCGTCAGGAGACCAGACTAAAACATCATACCCAGAAATATCCGTTGTATCTATGTTCACTTTCCAATAGTCAGCTTGATTTTTATTTATACCATTTTGTGCTAATGGATTGGTGAATTTTAGACGAGTAAGATTGAAGGGTGAGTTTTCAAGTCTATATATTGCGTATGGATTTGTATTTCCATTGTTTGTATTTTGGCTGTTTGAGCTCGTGCATAGCACTGCTGCTTTTACAGTTCTAGAAAAAGTTCCCGAAGATATGTCAGACTCAACACCATAGTAAACTTGATTAAAATTGAGGCTTCTTTTAGTTCTTGCTATTATTCGCCAGTTAAAAACTTCATAAGTTCTATAATCTTTAATAGCTTTACTGGGCACTATAACCTGGTAGCCATTTTCTATTGGTTGATTATTCAAATTGATATTAGTATATTTTTGATCTATTTTTTTTATAGAAAAATTCTTTGAGCCATAGTAGTTTGGATCGATTACAAATGACTCTTCGGGAAGTTCCTTGAAATATTTAACAGGATTTATTGTTTCGGAATATCGTAACTGAAATCCAAATACATTTCCAAGTTCATCTGATTCAACTTTATTGTACATTAATTTTAAGTTTATTGGTTGTTGTGGGTCTAGAAATACTAAAATTCTATAAGGAATTTCCGGGAGAGAAGTGTTATTTTCTGTCCTGAATGGTTCTAGTAAAATCTTATATTTTCTTTTATTTGTAATTGGATTAATATAATCTTTTCCAAATTCATCTAATACTTTTATGCCTAGGCTAATGATTATATCATCACTAATATAATCATCCAAAGATATTAGGGAAATAGATGATGGAGCTATCGCAAAGTATCTACTTGTATAGAAATAATGGCTAAATGAATCTGGATTTACTTGATTTAAATCCAATAGTTCAGAGACTGTTTTCTTGTGTACGAAAGAATTACTGATTGTTATATTTTCCGTTGCAATAGAAGATGAACCATTTAACCTTCTTAAAATACCTAGCTCATCTGCGTACATGATTTCTGAGGAAGATGTTTCTTTAATCTTATTTTCTATAATTATTTCTGAAACATCTGTAATAAATACATTTTTTGCCGGACTAATTGATTCCGAAGTAAACCAAGATATACCTGCGGCATGCAACGGGACCTTTGCCCCTATCTTTGTTGCTTTTTCCTTGCCAGAAGTAGTTAGATTGTCAAATATTTCCATTATTCTTCCTCATGGTCTGGATGCAATTGCGAGTAATCAGATATATAGTACGGAGTAGAGCCCATCAAACCCATTTGATATTGATCGTATCTATTTAGCGGAATCCATTTTGGAGGTGACCAATTTGGTGTCGAATTATATGCGTAAATAATCTCTGCATTGGAGTGCTCATATGCAAAGCTGGGAGTTGCTAATATCTGTGAGTTTTGTTGCCTATTTATTGTATATATATTTGGTAGTGGGATATCATTCTCATCACTATATTGGATAGAATCGTATGACTCATGCCAGTAAATAACATCTCCAGATATAGTAACGTCATTGGACAAAAGAACTTCTCCACTAGAAGTCAAAATAGACGTAATAGCTTCTTCGTTAGAGATATTTACCCGAGCAAACCAGTATCCCGGCGTGCTTGAGTCACTGGCTGTAATTTCATTAGATATGGTAAATTCTCCATTTGAATTAGTATTAATCACATAATCTGGCGTAGCTGCAAACAAGTCTTTTAACGTCCTGCCGACATTCCAGGAAAGCTGGACTTCATTATTAAAGGGTTTATTCTTCCAGTAAATTTTTCCAGATATTGATACCTTACTGATGCCATCGGCATTTATGTTAATGTCGGACGCAGCTGCCTTAACTGACAAATTAAATGGGTCATTTCTATTTATTGCAAATGGCACCTTTAAGATGTATCCTTCGGAAGAGCTATTTTGCTCACCATTCGGGGTGGCAGATCCTATTCCAACAATATCAATTACTCCCTCGCGATATACTGCTGGTATGTCACCATCATATCGAATGATGGCTGTTGCTAATCCATTATCGCTTGTCGTTATGAATGATGGTGTAGCTGAAATTAAATCACCAGAAATAGCAAATGTTTGACCTGGCTTTAGATTATATTGATTATCGTGAGATACCAAAGATAAATACATTAAATCTGAAGTAGAGTCAGAGATGTATGCTGGTGATAAATGAGCTTCAACATGCGAAAATGGATAATCTTCTTTACTGACATATATGTATCCTTCATCTATCGGATTTAAGGATGAATTCAGATGTAAATTAATTGGATATGTAATGTCGTTAATTGAATTTTCATAAGTAATATTATATGAAGAATTTGAGTTTGGAGTTGAGCTGAAATAAATTACTGAATTATATGCGTCAGCAATAGGGTCATAAACGTCATTATCGAGATACCATGCATTATTTACCTTATACGAAACTAAGTATTCCCTATCGTATATGAATGGTGTGGCTGCACTTTGGGGTGTAGCTTCATTGGTCAGTGTAATTTGATTTTCGCTTACAAGTATAGTATCTAATACTTCTTTGCCAGTATAATTATCTAAGACTGATACATTAGATATGTCTTTATACGCTAAATAAATTATTTCATTTGCGCTGGCATTAACTATTTCAGAGTTTTCAAAAGTTAATTTTCCAGGAGTAGCGGCGTCTTCAAATGCCATATTTCTATAGTTCTGACCATCAACATCAACAAGTACGGGGGCGCCATTCCTAGGCGTATTTAAAAGGTTGACACTGAAGAATCTTCCACTAGAAGATTCCGTAACTGGATTTGCATATATGTAATAATCATTTTCTTCCAGGTATATCCAACCCGTGTGTAGTGCTGATCGCTGTTCTTGAATTAAAAACTTATCTTTTTTAGCATGTACGTCTATGTAAGTTTCTACATCTTGACTAAACGAAGAATTTAAATTATTTAAAAGCGCATCTTGAGATTCAACGTATGCTTGAACTGAATTTTGTGCAGTATTTAATGTAGCGTCTTTTATGATATATACATCATCTTGGAGAAGGCCGAAAGATTCTTTACTCAAATAAATTTTACTTAAAAAAGAATCAGTATTAAAATAAGAATTTAGCGGATTCTCCCCGGTCTCATATACGTTATCTAGCGAATCTATGTATCCACCAAAAAGATTAGGAGTTGTTTGGGCTGTAAACGATTCATAGGCATCAAAATATATTGGATAATAACTTGATGTAGCTGATTCGATCAGCAAGTAGTGTGGTGTTGACGCGTAATTAATTGTTGCAGAGTTAAAATAATTAGATGATCCGAGCGATATATTTGAAGAGCTGAATGGTTTCCATTTTATGTTTGGAGAAGATGGAACTAAATACTGCGAATTGTCATCTGGATTAATGGTTCTCCCGCCAATAATATTTGTTTCTATATCTTCTGATCCAAAGTATCCAACCCCATTTGGAGCGCTGACGTCTACATAAAGATACTGAGGCGTTGCGTCGAATGGTAAGATTACTCTATCTAACATCTCATTTACGTAAATGGACTTTGTCGAGGTACCTAAGATGGTAGGATCATTTTGCGGATTCAGACTAAAAGTAGATTGTAATGGGTTCGTGTTTAAGGATGCTATCTTTGTTGAGTAATCGGTAGATCCAATTTTTATATTAGCGTCTTGGGGGCGCCTATTTGGAGTGGCCATTGATATTTGAGAATTGACAGTTGGGTTAACGTAGTAACTTGGAGTACTAGTGGAAAATGAAGCACGATAGCTTGCAGTTGCAAGAGAAGTATCGTATGCTTGGGACACATAATTCCATCCGCCATTTGAGAATACTATTTTTACTGAAGAAGCGTCATTGAAGGTAATACTATTAGTTATAGGAGACGCGTGAGTATTGAGGTAGATCTGATTATATACTTTATCTTTGAATACTACATCAGGAATGGTATTGCCCTCTTGATCAAATATTCTAATATAGTTAAATTCTGGACTAGCAGAACTTGTAGCTGGTAATCTATTGCCAACATAAAAATCTTCTCTATTAGTATAGTTTAAATTTGAATAAAATGTAGAAGGAGTGGTGTAGTTATCATGTGGTGGCATTATTATTTCATATGTCAGCCCAACTCCAACATCGGCTTTATTGACATTATTTACTTTCCCAGTGCCTGAGATATGAAGACCATCGGATTTAGTTACAACTCTTAAAGCCAAGTTATTGGTGGGTGTTGTGCCACCAAGTTGTGCGCCAGGAATAGTAATTACATTACCTACTTGGTAGTTTGAACCACCGCTGGTTACGGTAACTACAATGTTTCCAGGAACAAAACCATTAAGCGACCCAGTTTTCTGAATAGTAAATACTGCGCCAGAACCAGCAGTGCCAGAGGATCCCCCAGTGACTGTGCCCGTTACTCCAGTAACGGTTCCCGACCAACCTGCAGTGCCAGTTCCAGTCCCAGGTCCAGTCGCAGTAAAAACAGTACCAATCGTATTATTTGCTGCGCCAATTGCGGTAAAGTCCGTTGTACCAACGGTGACTATAGTGTAACTCTGTCCACTGGCAAAATTACCTGCAGAGGTGACATTGTTCCCCGTAAAACTTGCAGTGCCAGTTCCAGTTCCAGGTCCAGTCGCAGTAAAAACAACACCAACCGTATTGCTTGCTGCGCCAATTGCGGTAAAGGATGTATTTCCAACTGCGGAAATAGTGTAAACTCTTCCAGTCACAAAACTACCTGCAGTGACTGTAACTCCCGCAACGGTAAATGTTGTACTGCCGTTAGTATCAAGTGCAGACTTTGGGTTTTGGTTACCCGAAAAATAAAACTGAGTAGTGCTGGCTACGGTAACTGTTCTTGTAGTATCATAGGAACTCGGTATTGTACCAGTTATCGCAACGGTGTCACCGTTACTAAGGCCATGAGGTGCTGATGTAACGTAGGATGTTGTAGCAAAGGTTGTAGAGTAACTGGCGCCAGATATGTTAACAAACTTTCTTCTGCCAGCATTATAGTCTTGGACTGTTCTTAGGTATCTAACGTACCATGAATAGTCCACAAGGATTGGCGTGTAGGCATACTCTATTCCGGTCTTATGTACTCCGGCTATAGACATTGACCCATCGAATGATATAGTGGATTTCTCTAATGATTCTAGAATGAATCTTCCGTCAGAAAAATCTCCAATACCTGGCTGATAATATTCCGATAGCGGAGATGCGTCCGTATCATATATGGCAGGTATTCTAGATATACCTTCTCCGTCCATCCCAGAGTAGTCCCAAGTTCCCTCACCCCATCTAACATATCCTATATTAGATGGGTATCTATTATTTAAGTCTTCTACTAGATCTTTGAACATTTTTTCTGGCTTACCAGAAGGGGAAAAATACGGTGTTGTTTTTTCTAAATCTGAAATTTCATAAATACTTGGAAAAGCTTGAGTGCTGTCAGAGTCTACGTCTACGCCATAAGCCTTCCATATGTCCAACTCTCTTCTTAGTGTTCTCTTTAGACCGTCACTATGGATTCCTGGAATATTCTTAGATACATCTAATATTCTTTGCTTGTATCTTAAGTTAGTTTCTTTATATAGTCTTTCTAGGCCTACTCTTGCGCCAAATTCATCAAAGTTATTAAATATATTAACTGCATATTGCTCGTAAGGAGTTCCGTTTATGGAAAGCGTTACATACTCTCTCATGACAAGGATCTGTTTATCCATTGGATTATAATAATAAACATGATCTGTTATTCTACTTCTGTGAAAATCTGATAAAGAATTTACAGGTGAAAGGATAACATCATCGCCTACAATGGTCTGGAGATTAGTTGGCACATCATAAGAGACATAGGCCCATGCAAGCATGTTTTCATCGGCGCTATTAATGTACGCATTAATATCCCTTAGGTCGATCTCCGAAACAATAGCATCTATGTTTTCTTGAACCAATGCTGTCAGAAATTTACCACCTGTAGACTGAGGGATAGCTAAGGAGGGGGTAGCGGGCTCTAGGGAGTCATCAAATAACTTTGTCCACGTTGGAAATCTTCTTAAGATATTCCTTGCTGAATTTGATATTACTGGAGACGTAGGCTCGTGTATGCCTATTTCCAAATAAAATAGCAGTCCCAGCGTGGATACGTCTATATTCTCAGAGAATATTTCAAGTTCTATTTTTATCCATGGCTTAGCGTTTCTAATAAATATAATATTAGAATCAAACGATAGAGAAGACTTTAGCCATGGACCATCTTCCGTATCTGACTCATGCATCTGGATATTGAAAGAAGGTACTTCAAATCCTGGTAAGTTTGTAAAGGTATGTTTATAGGCTAGAACGTCTATTCTTGAGCTAGTATCCAGGAAGCGTATTAAGTCAGGCGTAGCTGGCTCATAAACTATTTCACCGGCATTAGTTACGTACAGTGCATTTGCGCTAAGGGGCGTCGACATATCATTAGAATAGGATGGTGAGGTTACTTCCGTGCCCACGTAAGTGTTGTCACCGATTAGATTAAGGCCATAGCGAGATCTGGTATATGAGTAGTTATTGTACTGACTATTGCTATATAGGTTTACGGGATTAGTACTTGTCCATAGCGAATTTCCCGTTAAAGAGTCATATGTTTTAGTGAAATCTCCACTTTTAAAAAGTAACAAGTACTGCTTCATTTAATCCTCAGTTTAACTAAAATTAATGTTTAAATAAAGTATATTATAATATATATTTTATTTATAAATAACTTATTCTTAATAAGTTGTCGATCCCATTATAACAGAATTTATACTAACAGTTCCAGCTGATATATACTTTTTAATGCCTTGTAACGAAAAATCTTGTAGTGGCAGCTCTTTTCCATCGGCGGTAATGCTAGATACAATTGTATTTCTTATATAATCAGAAGATCTGTTAATTTGGTTTTCAATTTGGGTCAAGGACATGGTATCCCCTATGGTTAGTGAATTTAAATACCTCTTAACGAATAATGATGCTTGATTTGCAATGCCGGAAGCCAAGGTCGCAGATACACCCATGGGGATTCTAATGGTAGCTGCAACTGAAACTGTAACTTTTTCTGCTATTCTAACATTGAATTTAACACCTACTGGCTTGACTGCGTTAACTGCTAATAAAATATTTTGAGGAAGATTACCTAATCCACTACTTGTTTCTGGGACTACTACAATATCGCAAGATCCTATTCCATAAGAGCCTTCTCTAATTCTAACATCTCTTACGCCCCTCACTCCTAAGGCAGCAAACCTTACTGATTCTGCACTCCCCACTGCCTTTGACTTAATCGACGCAATTATTCTTCTTCTAAAATTAGAATCAGATTCTGAATTTATATTAGAATATACTTCTTTTGGATTATTACAAAATATGATTACTCCAGCTGGGGAAAAGAAATTGTGCTTTGTCAAAGAATTAACTGGAGCTACGTACGCATTGTCCGAGAAATTTGGTTCTACCCTACCGTAGGCTCTGGTTGAACCTGTTGGAATTACTACATCACCAGCTAGTTTAAAGCCATATTGTTTTGATATAAAATTTGACACGTCATTATAAACCAGTACATCTTTTGGAATAGTTATAGCCGAGCTATGAGCTTTATTTATGAAGAATTCTATATTGAAGGACTGTCTATCTTGAGAAGCGTAATCTGTTATACTCTTTCTTGTTATCCCATAAAGATCGCCAATCAGATCTAGATTCCTACCAGAGGCACTAGATAGGTCCCCTTGCGTTATGTTGAACCTTAGTGCTTCGTAAAGATCTGATATTTCAGAACTAAAAGCTTCCGCAAAAGCTCTAGCAATGGAACCTGGATAGACTGCCGATATTGCTGCGTCTTTTTGTAAAGAATTCAATATACTTACTAATATATCTGATTTACTTTTAATACCATAAACGGACATTTATTAATCTCCTAGATTTTGACTTATTGATAACATAATGGGTTCGTCTATATCGGATACTATGTGAATATCAAACTTAATAGTATCCCTGCTGGTTGGAACAGCGGTAATCTTAATGTTGCGTCCCTTGAAAAGGCCTTCTTTTTGAAGCCCAGCCATAATGAGAGCTTTACCAAATTCTGCTGTCTCTTTTGTCTGTGGCAGTCCGTAGAGTCTGGATAAATCTATTCCGAGTTGTGGATATATATAGAAATCTCCAGGCTCTGTCATTAGCCTTAGGTAGATTTGCTGGATATCTTCATGCAAAGAGGATGGAGCCAATCCGAGATCCCTTTTTCCATCGATAACAAAATCTCCATCTAAGGTAAAATATAGGTCACTCATTTACTGCCTCTAATGCTAACTGGTGTGCCTGCTCGAAGGATATTCCCTCTTTCATAAGACTTATCATATATACGATATGCTCTTTGGAATAATCTGATTGATATATTTCCAGTAAACCTATTTGCTCATTTGTCAATCCATCTATACTATATTCTGATTGATAATTTTGCTTTAATTGGTCGACTACTGGAGCAAATCCATACTCACCAGTTATAGTAATGGGCTTTTGCTTTTCCTCCTGGTCATATTTCTTAGCTATATCTAAATAATAGCTAACGCCATTCTGGGCAGAATGTATCGATTTAGTATTTATTTTCACTAAAGTTGGTTCAATATAGGACGAGGCTGCATAGTTAAAATTGTAGCTATTCCACCTAAGGCCATCTTCTTTCGTATGCATTCTGACGGAGTCGCCAAAAAAGGATATTGACTTTGATCTTGCGCTAATAATTATTCCTATACCGGGAGCAGCAAATATTTCTATATCCCCTTCGTCATTTAACCTAATAAAACTAGATAAGTCGGGGTGCGTTAGTCCAACTTCTCTATCGGAAAATTCTTTTCTTTTTTTCATTTCAGAAGATACAGGTAGAGCTGGATCTTGGTAATTAATATTATTCATTGACCGTCTGCTCATTAGTGGACCATAAACCTTGGTATTCCGGTGTTTACCCTGTATTGATAGGCTCTATTATATCCAGAATTTGTATCGTCATAATAGTTTATTACATAAGGCTTTGCTTCATTATTATCTCTGAAACCTATTAGACACCTAGAGCCTGGTACCGGAGCAACAATCTGGACTCCCCTAACACTGGGGCATACTACGTCTTTAACTATATTTCCTATGTTTTCTGAATGATGATCTTCCAATACTACAACTGCAGTGTTGTTACTATTATTGTAGGACATGATTACTCCAGGCCTTGATCTTGACCTTTGCATCTGGGATAGATCAATTTGGTCTTGTATTTTCTTATCAAATTTTGGATAATTGGCTGGCATAAAAGATCTCCTTATTTATGAATTATTGTGCTTAATCATTTACTAAATATTCTCCATTTAGCCATCTATCGATGTATGTGGCAGAATTCTTGCCTTGTGTACCAGCATCCTTGGCGTATACGTCTTTAACCCATTGTTTCAATGCTGCTTCAGTGCCTCCACCATTTACGTAAACTTCTACGGCGTCGCTAAACTTAACTGATCCTATCCATCCATATGGGTCTTTGTAATTATCTCCCCACGCTTGGAATTGATATCCGGTTTCTGGGATCGTTCCTAATTTTGTAAAAAGATAAGATGGAGGACCTCCCGTCCTCAAGGTGTAAAACATATATGCCTGGTTTAATGGTATCCAAACCCTACGGTCAACTAGTTCTCTGAGTTTTTCAACAGCACCGTTGTGACTGCCTGAATAAAATAATTCTAATTTATATTTTTCATTTAATTTTTCATTATAATTATCCACAGTAGGAGGTTGTTCTCCCGGATAAACTGTAGTCCAATTCTTGCTTGCTAGCTGCCATCCTTGCATCTGTTCTTTAGTCGTTGCATCTGTTAATTCATAGATTTTTCTACCGTGCGCTGATCCATCGCCAGAATTTCTGCTAATTGTTCCATTGCTATATTCCCTAAATCCACCAGCGCCCATATTAATTTGAAATATACCCAAAGACATAAAGTCTCCACTTAAAGTTTTCGGATTGCATGAAGTCGGATTACCTCCACCACTTTCCCTAACGGTAATTGCTGCAAAAATTGCTGCGGTTTCTTTTCCGCATACTGTGGTATGTAGCAGCTCGTAAACTGCGTCTCGCCCTATATTCTCTCCCCAACGACCATAATAATTTGTTGTAAGGTTAGAACTAGGAGCGACTACTGTCGGAATGGGAATTAAACCTCCATCGATAGGATCAATCATATACCCAGGAGGTATTTCACCATTAGTACCTTCGTCAGGAACAATCCCTGCTGGAGTCATTGCTCCGCCGGGGCCAGTATATTTTCCTGCGCGCATTCCACTAAAGCTTAGGTGTATATGATTGGTATGGTTATTGTCTCTATTGTCGGCAAAAAAGTTTACATATTCTAGCCACGGTCGACTCAGTTTAAATGCGTTGGTACTTGCATCATTGTTGCCACTTTGGTCGACGCCATAACCAATGGCGTAGTCTTGATGAATGCACAATAGGTCTGGCAGCAAGTACGGAGCTACATCCCCTAAGGTGTCCAGTAGTAATGTTAAAGCACCGTCGTATACGTCTTTAGTAACTCCGGGACTCAGATTTATTGCATCACTATTAATGTTGCCAACTGAAAATATGTCAACGGCTCTTCCACTAGAGTGATCGCTCAGCCATACGTTACCTTCATCATTTGGTTGCTTTGTCAACGCTCTTCCAGCACTGAATTGGCCATTAATAACTACGCCCTTTGAATGTAAAGCCAGTAGCAGCTCTATTAAAGCAGGAGCTACATAGGCATTTATGTCCGTTGGATCTTCTAGAATAATATCTTTAGAAATGATCCTCTGTGACTCACCCACTATGGCATCTGGAAAATATGTATCTTCTCCGTTAAATACCGTGATTCCATCGGCAGCATATGTATTTGCAATGTCAAATTTAAAACTTGTATCAGTAAAAGTACTAGGATACTTGGAACGCAATACATCTACTCTTTCTTGATACCATCCTTTTTCTTGTTCCGTCATTTGACTAAAGAGTGCTACATTTCTCATTCCTGCACTCTGGGTTTCGGTGGATGGTATGTTATCTCCGGTAGATGGATCTGCTCTAGTGCCTGAGGTCTGTGTACCGTAGTTACCAACACTTATCTGCTGCATATTGGCTATTGAACTACTAACAAACGATCCACTAAAATTTTTTCCACTTAATGAATTTGCTATAATTCTATTGATTGCAGCTCCTCCAGTTAGTGTACTAGACGCCTCATCCTCTCGTTGACTTTCAGGATTGTTAACCTTAACATTTGGATTTTCTTGATTGCCCGCTGACGCTATTGATCCGCTACCTGTAATTAATGTATTTAGTGAAGAGGATACACTTTTATTCATTGCGGCAACGGCATACTTTGGGCTTCTAAAGAACGCATCACCATTTATCACATCGGATAGTGTTCTCGCGCTCAATGTTTGACCAACCATGGGTCTACTTACTGAGGCGCTAGTATTTTTTACTGGCGTTTTTCCACCCGGAAAAAAGTCTGCGTGCAACGAAGTTGCAAATGATGCTGAATCGGCTAAGGCTGCATTATTAAAACTAAAAGACATTTATTACTCCTACGTTCCCGGATTCAATGTGACTTGTCTTGGAATTAGTGCAGATTCTTCTGCGCTAATAACTGATTGGGACTCCACTTGAAGCTGCTTTGCATAAACTGTTGCAAGATTATTAACAACTAGTTCCCAGTTTAGAGTAACCGGATATCCATCTTCGTAATATTCATCCCAGAATATAGTAGGCCAATCATTAGACTTTTCATAAGTTGTTTCTAATACCTTAAAGCAAACTAGATTATTGTAAAATCTATTAAAGTCTTCTTCCGTCAGTCCATAATTTGCCATTGATTGTGCAGAAAGATCCAATGGTGGATTATATTGAATATCCAAAGTAGCAATTTTTTTCATAATATTGGATCTTTTTATATAAAGGGGAGATTCCTCGTACACTGAAGCAAAAAACTTTTTACTAACATCATCATCTGTGCCTGTATCTGATACTGTAGGAACAATTATCTTCCCCTGATTTGCAACGAAACATCCCCTGACAAAATCTTTTGCTTGATTGATGACTGATTCTGGCTGATAGTACCAGACCGTCCCTAGTGCTCTTTTCCCTTCGGCGCCGTCGAAAGAGTCTTTTGTATAGTTTTCAAATCTATTCTCAGCAGCGCCGGGTTCAAACTGAGCTTCGAATATAACATCATTACTTGAGCTATTGCTAACTTTCATTCTTAATACAAATACTTTATTAGCTATTTTACTCTGCGTATAAATCTTAGCTCTACCGCCAGGGGTTGAGGTAGATGTTAGATTCGTTGTATCCCCAAATGGATCGTTAACATCTCCACCTGGTTCACTTGGGATTTCTCCCACTCTCATGGTATTGGTTTCGCCTGTGTTCATTCCATCAAATCTGACAGTAAAAGTTGCTCCAGAAATAACGTCCTCGACATCAAATGTGTCGCCGTCTTTAAACTTAGTAACTGTTGCTATTACCTTAAATAGGGATGTTTGCAGGGCAGTTTTCTCTGGACCAAGTCCGCTAAGACTAAGTACTCGAGCGTGTGTTAGAGCATTTTCGTAATCAGTATATCTGACTAGATCTTTTATTTCAGTTTCTTGCCATCCAAGACTCTTTAGTAGGTCGTCGCTTCTAATAAAGGCATTGCCTTCAGGCGTTTTTACTTTTGTTCTTGCTCCTAATATTCCTGGCAGTAAAGCTTTTGTATGGTACCTACCTACTACCATACCTTGATTATATGATAATCCTGCGTCCATTGGTTGACCATTTTTATTTAGATACTGAACATAGCAGCCATGCTGATCGAGTACGTTATCCCTCAGCCATGTCCAGCCCTTCCAGGCTAATTGCCCAACGATTGGAACTGCCCTTGCCAAAGATGCTCCCACGACTGCTATAACAGTATCTGCCCCCGGCACTTTAGCTTGCCCGGCTCTTGCTATTTCGTCTCGTGCTCTATCCGGAAGGCTTAGCGCAGTTTGATTTGCCATAATATCTTTCATCAAAGCTGAGGATCCGTGTGTATACTGAATTCCGCCAATCATCTGTGTACTCAAGGAGTCTGCTAGTGCATCTACGGAAATGTTTCCACCCATGTTTATACCAGAGTTCGATGCCATAATATTATCCATGTAGAATCTAGTATCATTTCTTAGATTCTGCATACTGAGCCATGAGTGCAACCATGTTGACATAAACCATCTGGAGGGATCATTAACTGTAACTAAGGCATTGGGTGTGATGCTGGTAACGTATCCCATCTCTGAAGTGAAGTGATGAACTACTTGCTCTACCTCAAATATTCCATACATTCTACTATAGACATCAGATAGATACACTAAGTCGTGCGGTCTAATATCTGGATTTCCCACTAAAGTGAGTTCTCCACCATAAATATCCTTAATGGATTCCTTTAGATGGGATAGTGCCACTCTTCTCGCGGACAGTTCATCTGGAGTGCCTTGTAAAGTTTTTGCATATCCCCTAAATGTTTCCAGGGGGTGCATAAAGGGGTGAAGAACTCCAAGGAATCCAGAACCAACCATATTATCATAATATAATCCGGTCTCAACTGTAGTCTCTGTTTGACGCTCTGATGGAGCCCCTTTATCTAATGCAACCGTTACTGGATTTTTTCCATCAGAAACCGCTGTAATAACAGTTGAAACGTTATTTAAATTTTCTTGAATTTGATTGGATATAATATGAGAAAAAGAACTTAAATAATGTATTCTTTGGAATGGCTGGCGAACCTCTACTACAGGCTCTCCATATTCTCTAGTGAATGGATTGTCAACTGCCCTTAACAGCGTTCCTGGTCTTCCGAGTGAATAGTATATTGAATCATTTAATACTTTATTAAGAATATGAGCCTGCTTACTAAAGTTCCCAACCTCAGAAAGTGCATATCCCATCTGCATCATGCTCAACTTAAACATGCCCAAGAGTGAGCTCAGGCCATCTCCAATGGCTCCAAGTATTGGACCAATATTAGCGTTGTAGAAATCTGATACGTCTTCATCTATTCCACCAATAAACGTTGAAGAGTTACTTCCCTCTCCTTTTGTCGAAACTAAAAGCTTTAGGAATTTACTATTGTCTTTAGCGTATTGGCTATATGGATTAATGAATGCTTCAAATACTTTATCGATTGGCTTAAAGGACCACTGTCCATCTTCGCCTCCTCCGCCAGATGTAATTGCACCACGTTTTCTGTCTGGCTTAAGCACTAGCCAAGCTCTACCATATCCAGAGCTCCAAAGCTTTTGCCTGAATAACCCAACCATCAATAGGAATAGTTGCTTAGGTGTCTTAACTGCTTCTGATAAATTTATTGCAGTTTCTGGATTATCTTTATTCTCAATTGAAATTGAAAGCGCGTTATTAATTACCTGTGTTTCAAAGAAATTTGACCTGATACCATCTAATGATTTAGAGATAACACTATTGAAATACTGTATAATTCCAGCGTCGCCTTGAACTCCTTTACTCTGATAGTCTATATAGTTATTTGTAATAAACTCCACAGCATCTTTTTTATCTTGAGGTGTAGATTTAGTGGAACCGTAATTGCTTCCATATTGAGTTTCTGAATTAAAGAAATCGGAACCCAATAGAATGGCTATTTCGTCTACTCCTGTACCTTCAGTAGCAGAAAGACCAGGAATGGTTACATTGGATTGTGAGAAATTTTGAAATGAGGTAACATTGTTTCCTCCTAGTATTCTTGAGAATTCTGGAGGAAATTGATCTGTTGAATCAGCGTCCATACCATATGTCTTAGTAAATATAGCCTTAACGCTATCATAAGTATGATATCCAAATCTGAACTGATCCCATATGTCACTTGCCTGATCAAGTGTTCTTCCGTTTCCAGCTATTACCGAAACATTAGGGTCATAATTCTCATCATAAAAAGATCTAGCTTCAACTGATGTGCTATCCATTGGCGAATAGACGGCGGCAAAGCCGACTCGCCCACTGCCAGAATCCTCATCTCCTGTCGTATAAAGCTCAGCATCGAGGCGTTCATATAGCTTACCCTTATCTAGGGCATTGTAATCCTTGTCTATAATTGCCTGAAAGTATCCTGGATTATCTCCGCTTTTAAGAATATTTCCACCATACTCATAATTCATAGTAGTGACTCTAGCGTTCTGCGCAGAATACTCTTCTAGTGAGCTATCCTTGTCGGCATCAATCTTAAAGTAATCTCCTACGCTAGGTTGACCAAAGTCTCCAGGACCAAAAACTTTTGGTGAAGCAATAAACTTATTACTGTCGCCATTGTCATTTATGGCGTATGCTCCAAAGCCAATAATATATGCAGTTGCGTCATTGGTGTCGTAAAATCTTTTTGCTGGGGCTGCTTCTGCTGCAACGACTCCCAATGGGGTACCATCTGGTACGAAAGCAAAGAGGCAATCAACATCTCGTGGGAAGGTGCTTAAACCGCTTGCTTTTTCCAATTGAGCGTATGTGCTATTTGCTATGGTCATATCTAAAGTATTCGAATCATAGCTTTGCAAATTGGCCCAAGCGGGTAAAGATTCTGAGAGTTCACCAATTAAATTAGCTCCTTCATTGAACTGAGATACAAATGTTCCTAAGTACCATGCAGCGTCGGGCGACACAACTGCTGCAACTTCGTCATCATTATCCTCTCCCCACATAAAGTACGCCGGGGCACAAACTACTGCTCTTCCCGTTAACGGGCTGAATACAAGTACTCTTCTTTTTTTGTAATCGCTTGCTGTTCCATATAGATCTTCATTGGGGAAGTAGGTATCTTTAAATTTACTCAGTGATGCGTCGGGGATAGGGCCATCGGACGTGGTGGGCAAGTAGGGCCATTTCATTGCTATGTAGAATTGTTCTTCCGTTGCAGTTGCTGGACAGCCCCATTCTTCATATGTTATTTGTTGATTTAATTCATATTCAAAACTGAAATCATCCGAATTCTCTTCCTTTTGAGCAGTAGTGCTATTGATCATTGTAAAGCCCACTAAGGGATAGTTTTCTTTCTGTAAAGAAGAGACAGACGGCAGCGGCATTCTTGCGACAGTAGTTTGATCTAGGTTCAAAAACTCCACGCCAGAAGAACTAATAGAATCCATAAGACTCGTAAAGCCTAAGGGCCTATCTAGCTCCAATATGCCAGAACTAGGCCTTACAGTAATCTCTGTCTCTTGTAGAAAACGCGATTCTAGTTGAAGAAAATATATTAAGTTTACTGCCAGCGTAGCTCCACCCTCTGTGTAGCTGGACGAATTTATGGCTTCCTTATATCTCTCCATCATATCTGCTTGATCTTGCTCAAGATCATCAAGATCATTAGTATCAACTTCGTTTCTTGCTGAAAGAAATTCAGCGAATTCAGAAAATAAACCACCATCTCTAACTTCGTAAGATTTGCTATCTAAAACGGTAGTTTCAGATATCGTATAGTACGGGTACTTAAATCTTACTGGAAGATTATCTAGTTGTCTATGATCATAACTAGGAGTTAAGGGTGCATAAGTTGTGGGATTAGTGCTCACTGGTAAGTGAAAGCCCATTTTAACTTTACCAGAACTAATAGGGAGTTTAGAGATAATGATTTCATTATCATCTTCATCTTTACTAGTTCTTATTTTTGCTAGATTTGAATTAAAATTTAATAACTTTCCTGTTAGACTTTTTGTTGGAGCATATTCTCCAGTGGAAGATGCTTGGTCTTTTGCTAGTCCAGCCATGACATCACTAAGCTCTTCAGATCTCTTAAATGCCTCATAGTCTGCTAATGAGTTAGATTGTTTATTGACATTGTTCATAATTGTCTGAATATCGTCATTAGGACTTCTATCTTTTGGATAGCCTGGAAGATTTAATTCATTAGCTTTCCTTACGCTTGGAAAGCCCGTAGTCACTGGAACTACACCGGAAGTATATAACCAATGCGGCTTTCCATAAAAAATAGTAGATCTATCCTCAAAAGGTCTAACTGCTACTATATAATTTGGCAGTAGCCTTGCGCACATTTGGAAAAGATCCCATACGGTTCGCATGTATGTTTGTGCTCGGAATGACACTTCGTCAAATCCACTTAAGTCATCATCAGCGTTGGGGGCAATTATTCCCATTGTCCTAAATACATTAGTGCCACCCCTACCTCTCAGTAGGCCCATGAGAGCTCCACCTCCAGCTATTCCTGCTATAACATTAACTCCCGGTATAGCAGCAATGCCTGCTGTTAGTCCACCTAGTAGGACATTCTTGACAGCCCCTGCCCGTCCTTCTGCTGAAATGAGTTTATTACCCTCAACATAGGAATCTATGGCAGCACTAGCAGAAACTGACTCATTTTGAGCTTCTACTATTAATCTGTTCCATGATCTATCTGTTCCATTTTCTAGATATGCTTGTCCAGCTAAAGTTTTTCCATCACCCTCAACCAAAGACGCTGCAGTCAGCCATCCATCGTCTAGATCTCCACCTAAGAATTGTGCGAATCCGGTTCCATTTCCAGGATAAATATTTCTTTTATATAATTCAAGATCTACTTCTGAAGAAAAATTAGACATTAGTTGACCCATACTGGTCATCACTCCTCCATTGCCAAAAAATGCGTTCTCATTTCTTGAAAATACATTTGTTGATAACTTAAAAGTTGCGGCGTTAGCTGCTCCACCAATATCTCCCTGCCCAACGTTAGAGTAGGCATTGGTGACAACGTTTCTCAATCCATCGGCTCTTTGTCTTTCAACTTCGTTGAGTGGCTCATATAGTATTGTACCAAAATGTCTAATGCCAAATCTATTTTCAGAAAAAACCGTTCCCAGAGTTGCCCTAGCTATTGCTTCGCGAACCCTAGATGCTCCCATACTTAAGAGTCTAACCATTAAGTCTCTTGGCTCCGAAAGGTACATGCCAGTATCTACTCCGCCATCAATTTTTCCAGAGTCACCTTTTTTATTTGTTGAGTTAACAACAGCGCCAAGTTCAATTGCGTCAGATTGGGCAGTGATAGTAACTATTTCCCCTTCTTCAACATTTGTTATAACTCCATTGAATAGCGTTTGCAGTGAGTTTGGATTCGAGCCATACCCACCTCTTAAGTGAAGTCTAACTCCTGGCTTTAATCTTATATTATTAATGTCAACAACATAATCATTTCTCATTCCGGAAATAATATTTTTAGCTATATTTAAAGTTCTATCTAAGATGGCGCTGATTCCATCGACAGCACTTAGGGGATCCTTATTCAGGTCATCATTACCTGCGTTAAATATATCTGTAGACGGGCGCGTTGTTAACTTGGAGTACATGTTTGAAACTCTCAATATTAATGTGTCTCCTAATAAATCTTCAGATGATACAACTGAAAAATCTATAACAGACTGAAGTCCATAGAAATTATCGAATAATTTGACACCTGCAAACATTCCACCTTCATCTATAAGCCATAGCATGTAAGTGGGGAATGCTCTAATCATGCGCCCAGATATATCTCTATATTGGACATCGTTAAGCATTTTTTCCATATGGTTATTGAACGAGCCATCGTAAGCTTTTTGATATGCGGATAACGGCTGAGCTCCACTAATTCCAGTTAAAGAATTGGTACAACCAATATCTGGAGTTTGCATATCTTTCGTATAATTACTTTCAAACTTTTTTGCGCCATCAGATTCAACTCTAACATTAGTTCCTTCTATTGTAAGGTAAAATCTTCCGGTGTCTTTATTGATGTAGCCGAAATGCGTTCCTAGAGCACTATACATTATTGCTGGGATTTCATTAGCGTCTTGTTCTTCGGGATTAGTCAGTGGAAGTAAGTTAATAATTTTATGGAATTCAACCTCATCTGGATCAAAGCTAACAAATTCCTCTTCTGCTAAATGGGAACTGGCTAATACTTGTGCAATAATATTTTCCGTTTGCGAACCAGTAATGCCAACATTTCCTACGACAAATGGTGCTCCATTAAACTCTTCAAAAATTTGGCTTCCCTCTGATGACTGTGACGCTAAAAATATATAATCAGTTAAAAGTGCAATCTTTGAATAATTGTTAATAGTATTATTGTCTGGTTCCGATGTAACTTGTTGAAACAATGCAATAAAGTTATGAATGCTGATTCCGGACTCATTTACATAGTCTATCATTTCATTGATTAGATCTTGATTTGTTTGTCTTCTAGATTCAATCGCAGCAACATTAGCAGCATCCGTGAATGAGTATCTTCTCATAAAGTCTTTAATGCTATTTTTTACAGATTCAATTTTTCGTTCGATAGCTTCAGCCCCTCTAGGGCCATCAGTATTTCTTGCCCAATGATCTGAACTATCAAAAGTAAAAGCTTTAGCTAAGTCTACTTGAGTAGTATTGTTATTGATAATGTCACGATCAAACATTTCGAAACTTCTAAAATAGAAATCTGGATCTAGGTTGCCAACAATATCTCCATTCTTATCTTTTACACCCAATGGAAGGTCAGGATAAGCGTTGAATGAGCCCCACAATTGCTTCATTCTTAAGAAAGGATTTCTCTTCGTGCCAAAATGGTCAATTAAGTCTTTTTGCTGCTTTGAAGAAATTTTCTCTCTCTGCTGCTGGAATATATCAAAGTCAACTAGGCTCAGTTGGACTGAGTAGACATGTGGGTAATTCGGTATTGTATCGACCTTATAGTTAAGTGGCAATACATATTTAATGCCAGATAACGCAGTTATAATATTTTTAATTCCTAAGAATCCTATAACCCCAGTAGAGTGTTCTAGTCTAGCTAGACCATTAACATGGTCAAATACTGATCTAATTTTTAATAATTCTTTTTCACCAAAGACAGTCATGGACACATTAATGTAACTATCTTTTCCGCCAATGTATTGATAGCTAGGCTCATCTTGCATTTGGATTTGTAGCTTTGCTAAATTATTACCCATGGACACACTAACGCCGTTAACTATGGCACTTTTTGGATCTAGATCCACACGATTCATTGGAACTTCCCACTCATTAAAGTGGTAATCCCCATCTTTCAGCCTAGTTGCCTCCATCATATTCTTAACAAAGCCATCCGTAAAGAATCTTTCGTACATATTTACTTGAAATAATTCGGTTACCTGCTGTGTAACTTTTTCTCTATCTGGTTCTACCCCGGCACTTTTAGTCTGTCTAACAATTTCTTCGTCAATCAATATATCTAATACGGATCCAGATTCGCCGGCCTTAAGGTCAAATAGATACTTTATCTGATTCAAGCTTTTATCTGATGTTAGCACTCCGTATAAGAAATAAGACTCTTCAGTGCTAGAGTATTGATAAAAATATCCGGCTACCTCAACTCTTTCATCTGGCCCCAAATAATCCAAGAGCCACTTCTGTTGTTCTTGGTCTAGCCTAGTTGCATTAGCAATAACAAAAGATTTTGCTAAATAAAGATAAACTTTTTTCTTGGTGTCAGTAGTGGAGATGCCTGCGGTCAGGCTGTCAACTGCCTGGCTTATAAACGTTTTCATGCCCTTTGGAAAGTTTGATTCTAAAGACATAGATTTAATTCCATCTATATCTTTTATCAAAGGACTGTTAACAGAGCGCTCTATTCCGAATGAATTAAGAAGCCTATCCCAAAGTCCAGACGCTGTATCATTTAATATTTTTTCTTGATCACTTCTAAATGAGGTATTGTCCGGTAGAAATATTTTTGTTTGAGTTTCTGCTGGAGTAAATAAAGTTATGTTACTTCCATCTCTCCATTGAGAAATTATGTTAGTTTCCAAGACGTCATTCCTAAAAGAGTTTAGATAAGTAAGTTGCACGTCTTCTGGCAGTACATTTATGTCAAAAATTTCAGATTGAGCTTCAAGTCCGGCAGCCGTTAATGCACCTTGATCGACCGCTGTATCAACAACCTTATTGTCAGAAGTTTTTATTAAGAAACTTTCATTGACATACCTATGCATTTCTCCGGCTGCTTTACCCATATACTGACGATACTTACCCCAGTGTATTGCCTGGTTGAAATCTTTTAACATTGGCAAGAAAGGCTTGTGATTAAAGTGGACCATTTCTAAATCGATAACAAGAGCAAATGGATAATTGGGAGCTGTTGCAATAGACATATTTGAAAGTCCAACGGCAGTAATGCCATGTACCGAATTTAGATAATCATTCTTAATCGGCAGGATCGGAGAATATTTGAATGCAGCTACTAGGCCTCTAAGCGATGACAAGAATTTATCTATTTTTACTTCGTCATCTCCGCCATTTTTAAAGTCAATCTTAAAACTTTCATCTAGATTTAGCGTTGCCGCATCGGAGATTGATAAGCCCCATATCTCTTCATAATTGGGAAAGAACAACCTCATAGAAATAGTAGTTTCTTTATAGCCTGCGTTAAATTTAGGTGTGTTTTTCTGTCTGATTGCTCCACCTGTTAATGATCCTGTTTTAAAATTAGAATTTACGCTAATTGAAACTGGAGGAACATAAAAGTTAGCAGCTCCCAGCCTGAGATGAAATATATCTGGTTTTCTGGGTGGAATATTTTCTCTAAATGGGAAATCTACAAGTGCTTGTTTAATTCTTTGTGCGGTATTTTCTACTCTAAAAGCTAAGGTGAATATTGCTTCGCCACCTTTAGTAATTCCAAAAGCTTTTTCTAGTGAATCCATTGCGTCAGCTTCATTGTTCAATGTATCTTCTGCGCCACCACCCTTGCCATTATTCGAGTAGTCACCGACCGCGGCCAGTGCATCAAATACAAATGTAACTAAACTTGGGAAATAAAAATTAATTATAGAAAATGATATTGGATCTTTTTGAAGATTATAAACTACTTCACTTAATATTGTTAGCCATGGCGTATCTATTTCAGGACTAGTATATTCATCCATTGACCTTTTGGCTGTTGCAACGCTCTGCAGTCTTTTCTTTGCAAAGTTGCTAATTTCATAAGCAAATGAGGCCAGCTGTAAAATTCCGCTTGACTCTAACCTAGCGTAGATGGATTTAGAAGTTCCAGTATCTAATTCTATCGGACCAGAGGCGCCTAAACCAAAAATTCTACTGGTTGCGCTTTTTGTCTTCTCATCAGCCTGAAACTCGGAGCCCCTGTTTGTCGAGAAGTATTTTTTTATTACTCCATCAACATCATTAGTTTGATTTATTGGATCACTGCCGTACACATTATGTAAAAATATTCTAAAGTCTGTTAGGTAATCCTTGGTGACTTCATCTTCTGTATTATTATCTTCTAGCTCTTTATCTTTTTCTGTTGTATTAATTTTTTCTTCTAGCTCAAGAGCAACTAGATCTTCATCAGTTATTCCGTCTTCACCTATGTAACTTTTCCAGATATTAAGCCTGTCAATAATAATTGACTTAGCTGTTTCCATTGTGATTTTTTTTGCACTATAGCTGATTAAGTAGTAATTAAAAAACCAATTTAATGCTTCATCTGCTGATGGATTATCTAGAGTGGCAAATCCAAAATTAAATGCCCATGTCTGAAATGTCTCAGTTACAAATAGTAAATTTGAATCTTTATCTAAAATTTCGCAGTTTGCCAAACGGAGTGTTGACAAATAGGCGTATTTATCGCCTGTATTTTTAAAATCATTATCACTTGCAAAAATAAGGGCCCTTCCACCTTGATTACTATCGTAACCAATTATTTCTGGGTAAGCTCCTGGTAGAGTCAGGAATGCATGCATCTGCCTTTCATTGAAGCCCCTAATATCTTCAATTGTTGAATTAATACGATTTTCATTTTCGGATAGATACTGTAAGACTATTTTTGCTATTGGATTAATTGCCATTATATTTTCCTACTTAAACATCATATTATTGCGAACAATAGTTCTAAGTCTATCACTTGAAGAATCTTTCATTGTAACAGAAGTATAATTATTCATTATACTAGACTTTGTTTCTTTCTTGAATGAATCTAGAGTAAAATTTTGCTTTTTTGTTTGCGGGTCTTTATTGTACCTAGCCTGCTGGTGTCTTTTGCCACTGTATCCGCTGCCATTCATCTGAAGACGCGTAGTTGGGGCGTCATCTAAGCCCTCTTTAGAGTATTTAATTTTATCAGATTTCCCTGATGCCTGTATTTTTTGGCGTGATTCGCCTACAACATTTTGGGTCGGACTCTTACTGGAAGCTATTTTTGCTGCATACTTGTTTGCTGTTAAGGATCTATGAGATGTGTCTTTGGGCTGTTTAGCAGCGGCGCTGAGCGCTTTGTTTTGGTCCTTGACATTTAAAATCATATACATTTAACCTTAATAAGATCGGGCCATCGATTGATATGGGTCTCTTGCCACATCCGGGATTCTATTATACATAGTACTGTTAATGCTTCCATTAGTAAGTCCTGATGCTGCTGTACTAAATTTTTGTATTTGATCTCTATCCCCGAAAAGAGATACCCTATAGTTCATTCCGGCAGTATATCCCTGACCTCTTGCCTGAGGGACCTCTGGAGATCTTCTTGGGTAGTCAGATTCGTAGGCGGATCCTCCTGGCAAAAGTGGTGGACCGGAAATGTCCTCCTGGGTATGGTCTTTCTTGTTTTGATACAAAAAGCTTGCTGCTATAGCCAATCCAGTACCTATTGCTGCGTTACGGACATTCGACTTACCAAACTGTTCTGCTAGGTATTGTTTATTAATTCTCTTGTAGGCCGTTGCTGATGAGGTAGATTCCCCGTTACCCGATAGGTCCCTGAGTGTGTCGGCAACTATACTAGAGGTTTGATCTGTAATGTCGTCTGCAGTTCGAAGAATATTACTTGAAGCTAAATCTCCATTTAAGAAAGCTGCAGCTTCCTTGTCTGCTTGTGCAGTTTGTTCAAAAAGAGTCTTGCTTTTCAGGGCCGTAGCTATCCGCTGCTCTTCCATATTGGCTGCCCTCTCAGGGGCTTGACCTTTTATGAGTGATGAAATCACGGAAGAATTATTACTTGTTCCAAAGAAGTCCTCTGCAAAATTCAAGTCTAATCCCTCATCTAGAATGCCAGCTTTTTGGGTATCAGAGATACCGCCAAAAATGTTATCGATATATTGTCTTAATTCCAGATTTCTGGTTTGTTTTTCATATATAGATTTTTCTTGTGAGATTTTCATGTATCTTTGAAAAAGATTAGCACTTGTTCCATCTGGCCTCATAGATGAGTCTGGCAGTTTTGTAAAAAAATCTATATCTATATTCTTTTTTATTCCACTATATTGAAGGGCGTTAGTCATTTCGTAACCAGATATACCCATTGACCTTTGTACGTCCTGCACTCCTTCTAAGAGCTTATCCCCTAATTGCATTTTTCTTATTTCCATTTCTATCTTTGCCATTTCCCCTCCCCCATCTTTATCCATGATACTGCCTAAGTCTTGTATTGATTTTATCAACGCTGCATTTTCGTCTAGTATTTTCTCTGAGGCAACCTGAGAACGCTGTGTAATCCTAGAAGCTAGTTCTTGCTCTCTAGATATTTGTGAGTTTGCACTTAACCTTCTCTTGGCATTCAGATAATAATCGGAAGCATTGGCTATATCTACCATTTCCGAAACAGATCCCTTTGCTATAATTCCTTTAGCCCTTAAGAGTTGCTCTACTTGCTCAAATTGATTAGATTGTGCAGCTGCGCTAATGTCTGATATGTCTGCATTGGGATCCGCCAATGCCATTCCCTCTGATAGGCTTTTAGCAAAAGTCACAAGATCAGTCTGATTCATTTTTCCACTAGTTAAAAAAGCTTCATCGAGTACAAGGGCTTTGCGTTTATCCGATGGATCCATTCCATCAAGTTTGTGTTTTTGTCTTAAATAGCCAAACATTTTTCCATACTGCTCGATTGTAGCATTGCCCATTTCATTTAGGTTGGTACTCTCTCCATATATTGCCTTGAGCATTTGTTCAGATTGTATGGTGCCCATGCTTGCGGTCCGAGCTGTGTGCTGCATGAGTTGTCTACTCGAAGAAATGCTAGCGGGAAAAAGATTCATCTCGCCGGAAGTAAAAGTTTGAGTCATGTCAATGACACTTTCAGCGGAAGGGAAACCCATTAATAATTTCTTATTTAATAAATCCTGTTCTATACCGGGAACTGCGCCTAGCATATCTTCAATTTGCCTAAGACCGTGGCCGACTACAGTTGCTCTATTGACATATTGTCCAAGTATATTTTTATTTGCTATTGCTGAATCAATGCTTTTATTAATAAAAGTTTTACCATATAGAGCGGCTTTTTGTTCTGTGTTAAGTCCCAAGTTTTCAATTTCATCGTAAAATTTTTGAGATAAATCACTTATTGCTGCTCTGCTATCATCTAAATCTTTTCCACCTAAGTTTGAAAGATTTTTTCTTTGCGTTTCTAATTCTTTTACAATTTTACCTAATCCTGTTTTTTTCCTTGCATCTATTGTGTCATCTAGATTTGAGAATATGCTAGATTCAAGTGGCATGTCAGCAATTTTTGCTTCTAACCTTTGGAATCCAAGTGACATTAACGCTGGATCTTCATTCCCTAGCGCAATTAGCTTTGTTGCAGAAAAGTTTTCTATTGTGTTTTCGCCAGATTTTAATACTCCAAGTTTTTCAAAAAAGTTTCTATTGAAATCTCGCATTCCAGTTCCGGCAATTCTTTCACCTGTAGTATCATCAAACTTAGCGCCACTCACCCTATCATTAACATCGATTGTCAATTGCTCTAGCATTCCCATTGTATTCGGATTAAAAAGATCGTCTGACATTCCAGTTCCATCAAGAGCGCTGGATAAAACTTTATACTTAGAATCTTCTTCAGCCATCTTACCTAAAGTATCCATAAAGAATCTATTTTTACCGAATACTTCACGATAGCTTTCTATATCATCAAATCTAGTGAGGCCAATAACTTCGCCCATTGAAGTAGGTTGGCGGACTATGGCAGCAGCTAGCTTGCGCTTACCTTCAGACATGTATGTACCAAGTATGGGTAATCCCTTGTCGTCTAAGTCGAAGCCACCAAGTGCGTGATAAAACTTTCTGATATCTCCTTCACTAAAGAGAATATTATGATTAGACACTCTGATACGTGCAATATCTGCGGAAATTTCATTGCCAGCTTCACCTATTTTTATTGAAATTGGTTTTCCTGATAATATTTTTCTTCCAGTAGTTCCCGTCATTGCATTTGCTTCGGAGTTAAGAGCAAATCTATACACGTCACCAACGACTGGGAGCTTCTGCCCATTCTTGGTTTTGTACAACTCAGATTGATACCATTTAGATAATAGATTCATATATTCTGGAGAATCATTAATACTTATGCCGCTATTGTGGAGGTCTAAAATTCTTTGCTGGAAGTCTCTACTCATCATTTTTGAGAACTGCTGGTGTTCCATAAAGTCATCAATGTCTAGCTCTGCACCTTTTCTAATTGCTCTTAGGACCTCACTATCTTCCTTTAAGCGCCCGCTAGATAATACAGCCTGGAATTCATCCAGTACATTTTTCGAATGGGCTTTAGCTATTAGCTTATCTTCCTCGCTTCCAAAGGCTGCGTTATGAAAAGCTACTAACATTGGATCGGTATACACCCTAGAAGTAGCTTCGGCTAGTCCGCTGAAGTTTACGATTGGAGTTCCAGCTGCTATTCCTGTCTCTTTTTTTAGTCCACTGATTGCAGTAATAATTCCATATTTATCAAATCTATCTGAAAACTTTTTAAATTGAGCTGCCGTTTTATAGGAATAATCTATTCCTCCAATTCGCACAGAACCTCTAACTGAACCTTGAGACAACCCTATAGCTTCTCCGTCTTTACCTATGCTTATCTCAGCTATCTGCCTTCTCAACTCAACCTTGCGAATCATTGATTGTTCGTCTCTATTTTGTGTAAGACCTAATAATTCCTCTTGTAGGTTTTCCCTTAATCTTTTCGCGTACTTTACGTTCACTAGTGACGATCCATCTCGACCTTTTTCTAGTTCACTAAAGAGACCTTTGAGAACATTTTTAGTGTCCTTATCTGATTCATTTTTTAGTAAATTTTTTACTTGCTCGATACCATATCTTCCCTCTGCGGCATCTATGTCTCCAGTTCTAATGGCTTCGCTTATTAGATCCCTCAGTGAACTTTTTATTTCGGCAGATTTTGAACCAAGCTTTTTTGATGCAATTATTTCATCTAACACTTCATCAACATATTTATTTGCTTCTTGACGTGCTGTTCGGCCGCCTTCGTATTCAAAGGATTCCCTTACATATGCTGCCACATCTTGTTGCTTAACTGATTTTCCTAATGATGTATCTCTACCAAAAGCTAGTGCCATTGTTTCGAACACATTGTCAATATTCAGTGTCGCTTCAGATAACTGTTTCATTATCTGTTCAGAGCCAGCGCCCGTAGCACTAAGGGGGATCTTGGTACCCAGGAAGGACTGCATAAGGTCACCCGATATGGATATTTCTCTTGGAGATAAAACTCCTTTTAATCTTTTTGGAAGCTTTGCAAATAACTTAGATAGGCCTTCGTTTCCGCCTTTTATTGCTTCATCCAATTCCCCTGGAGTAAATAAAGGTTTTCCACTTTTTGACATTGTTTCAAGTGTTTCCTGCATTGATAGGACTCGATCACCTTGTCTAAGATTAAGGGCCATTGCTCCATCATCAGTAGGGAAAACTAATCCCGTTCCCTGTTCTTTCATTTTTTTCAAGAAATCTGGAATACTTTGAGATCCAACTTTTGCTTTATGGATTATAATTTGAGCACCGTATTGCTGATCTCCAGTAAATCCTAATTTTTTATTAATATCTTTTAATACTTGAGCGTAGTCTCTATATTCTGCGGGGCCAAGGGATCCTGGCGCAATATCCGCAAGTTCGGTCGCTCCAAAACCAGATAGATACTGCACAGCGTCTTCTAGTGAGTCAGTTACTAGCCGTGCTGATTGTCCCCGATTCAATCTTAGGGAGTCAACATAAGTTGATCTAAATTTTAGTTTTCCGTCAACCTCTACAGGCTCTATTAAACCCTTTTGACCAAAGTAAGTTTTACTTAAAGCTTGTTTAGCTAAAAGTATTTGCCTCTCCATTGGCATGGGAGATAGATAGGACGTGATTAATTCACTTAAAGCCATTATCTAACACCTGCATTAATATCAATTTGTTCCGATCCAAAAGGATTCATAACTGGAATAACAGATCCTGATACACCCATACCACTCATTAAGGATCTTAGTCTTGAAGCAGTGTCTGTCTGGGATCCGGTTCCACCGCCAAATCTAGGATAGCTAGGATTGGATAAACTGGCTTCTTGTATCTGTTGTGGATAGTAACCCATTTGCGACATTTCCAGTCCCATATCTTGACCAATCTTTATTTTAACTTGATCCATGCTGGTATTTGGGTGCCAACCTTCCCAATTTTCGTTTGGTAATTCGTTCTTGGAAAAATAATCAGTTAACTCTGGTCTCTTTTCTACTTCCATGCCCCACGCAGCTTCGTATATTCTTCTCTCAAGTCTTCCAGCTGTTGATAATATTCTTTCTCTTTCATTTACGGGAGCATTGATCATGGCTTTAAAGTGTTCCCGTTTTCTTTTTGGTATTGCCAAAGAAAGTGACTCTATGTCAGTTCCGTATTTGCCTGAACCTATTTCTTCTATTGGGGCGCCATACATTGTTCTTTTAGCAGCTGACTCATACTGAAAGGCTGCGCCCCTATCTCCAGCCATGCTAGCCATTTTAGCTAATCTAGTATTTTTAGTATATGTTAGGATGTCTGCGTACTCTTCTAATGCAAGTTCCTTTTTCCTAGTCCTCGGCATGAACTGCTCGCCAGTAATGGCTTCGTTTGCTGAATGAAGTGAGGAAACACTAAATCCCGTCACTGCTCCAAGTGTCGACATTACAAATTTTCCTTTGCTAGATTGCCCAAAAAATGTACCAGCTACTGCTAATGTAGCTGCTGCTGTTATGGGATCTCTATTCCCAGCTTTATTGACCATTGGAGCTATAAAGCTTTCAAAAGGCCTTTGCCATTCGGGGAAGGTTGCGCCATATACGTTGTTTCTTTCCCATTCTTCTGTTGATGTTTGTTTATTTATAAACTTCTTATTAATGAAAGTATCTCTATGCGCTAGCATTTCGCCCACCCTACTTACTGCATGAACAGTAGGATGCATGCCCATTTCCTCAGGGGTGCTATCTTTATACTTGTATTCGGTGAAGTTTTTCTTCTGTTGTATTGATACTGCGCGTTCTCTAAGTTCCTGAACCCTTAACTTATCGGTAGGATTATCTACCATAGAATCTATGGTTTTATCTAACGATCTAAATTGCTTTGAGTATGGAGCGACGTCTCCAAGTATCTTATACTGATCCATTACCCCGTATCTGCCTGTGGCATCTGGACTTAGCCTATTTAATCTCTCATAGGCTACTCCGGGTAATCTGAGTTCTCCTTCCGGAACCTTTGTAAACGGGTCACCTGTAGTGAAATCCGTAAAGTATTCTGATCCCGGGAGGAATGGATACTGCTTACCCATTGTATTCTTAATCGGATTTATGTAGTCAATTCCCGATCTTTCTTTAGGTATAAATCTTCTTGTTATTTCTGAAAACTCTATAGAACCTATTTGCTTTCCGCCCAACATGGGGATGTCTCCTAGTCCTCCTAGGTTCATATCCCAAAATTGCCTTCCAGTTCCATATGCTTTAGAAGCCGATTGCAAAACTGACCTTTGTGGCGCCAAGTCCGATTGACCCAATCCAAAGCTTTCTCGTACGCTGCTTGCAGCAAAGCCGTAAATACCTAGCATTTCTTGAGTCCTATATCCAAGTTCCTGTGCTTGGATTTGTGGATTACCCGCATTTATTGGACTTCCAGCCGGAACAATACGCTGCGGCATAACGCCAGTCATCTTAGGTGCTCCATAGGCCATCTGCATATACTGATTATTAACGCCGGATATTGTATTTCTAGTTTCATTTCTAGCGGTATTAAGTGACCCCGCTCTTCCGGCCAGCATTGCGTTAGAAGATGCCTGTGTGCCGTTTGGAGGGCCTCCAGATCCCCCCATGGCCATTCCACCTGCAACTCCTCCCATGCCCCCAAAAACGCCACTTCTGCCATTAATGTATGGATCTGCATTATAAGCTCCAGATTGACCAGCTGGCACGTAGTTGGCTAGTCCCGCAGCAACCTCTTGTTGATGCATCATAGTCTGAGGTTTTAGTATTTTTCCAACAGTGGCATTGAGTGCTGGAACAAGCGGACCGAATGGCCCACTGAAGTACTCACCGGATACAGGGTATGGCCTATCCTCGGAATGCTTACGCTCAAAACGATAGGGATCAAGCGGTCTAAGCGGAGATATGTCAGTATGGAACAGTGCCCTTTCTATTGGGCTCCCCATGCTGTCTGAGGTGAACATTGCTCCAGTTTCTAATTTACGATATATGCTTGGGCGGTAGTACATAATTTTTCCACCCATGAATGGAGTGTTACCCAATGGCCAGAATCGACCTTGCCTAATTGCTACTTCGCCTTCAAATAATTGTTCTTTCTTTTCTTCAAAATTCATTCCACCAGGAGTAATGCCAGAACCAAGAGCTTGTAAATTTCCTGCTGCCTTAGCAGCTCCGCCGATAAAGAATGGTGAGTAAACCCTTTCTCCTCTATCATCTTTTTCATTTACCATTCCACCGATAGTTCTGTCGGCGGTCATTATGCCTAAACCAGCACCGTATATTGGCAAGATTCTCTTGCCAACCATTCCACTCGTAAATAAACTCAAAGGTGAGCCGTATTGAGAAACGTCTAACTGTAGGCCAATAGTTCCAAAATATTTATTTAGTCTTTCAACGCTGTGAGACACTGCAGCCGACGCATTAGAGTAGCTCTCAGTACTATTGTAAGTATTAATTCCTAGAGCGCTTTTTATTGCACCGTATGGATTCCTAGCAAAAACGGTACCAAAAGTTGGAACCAGGAGAACGTCAGCGCCCTGTCCCCTTGTAGACCCAAGAACGTCTGTTGCTGATTCTGATATGCGATAAGGAGCCGTGCTGAGTCTCGGGTATAATGCTTTCTTAATTAAACCAGACCTTCCTACCTCTCCTATTCTTTGGCTAGTTCCAGTGATAAAGGGGTCAACTAGTCCTTCTGCGTCTTTTAGGGCCTCTATGGAATTTTTGAATGCGCCTCTTTGTACCGCTAGTTCACTTAGTCCAGATCTATTTGCCTTCATAGCACTTAAGTTAAATAGTGTTGAGAGTCCGGCTGCTTGCGCTTCTGCCAACTGACCAGCTGGTAAATCCTTTGCCATTTCAGTAATAATTTCATTCATCTGAATAAAAGTATTAGAAAAATTTCGCCCTGCTGCACCGGCTGAACCTGATGCCAATAATTCATTTCTTTGAACTAAATATTTGAATAATTCATCTTGAAGCTCATCCCCTCTTGTTAAGATTGTGGGGCTTCTTTTTCTGATATGGGACCCAGACATTAAATCTGCGTCCTGCATTATATCTCTTAGTCTTCTACTCGTTTCATATAAGGTATCTGGCTCATAACCTAAACCCCTTATTCTGGATGCATCGTAATTCAATGACGCAAGTACATCATCGGTCATTTGTTTTGTATCTTGAACATTAGTAAGTGAAGAGACTCTTCTACCATTAAATGTTCCTATGCCATTATCCTCAAGAACTTTCATTACTCTCTTGGGCATGGCAAAGCCACGAGTTTGTTTTCTAAAGTTTTCAAATGACCTTAGCATTTCGCCTTCGGTGATCATTTCGCCTGCAGTACCGGGGGATCTTGCTGTCACTGCGCCAGTATCATCTGCTATATTTACTCTAAATTGTTTCCCATTGGAATCAACTGTTTCATCCCTAAGTAGTCGTCCAAAAAAGGATGGGTTTTCTGGATCAGTTTTTCTTTTAGCGAACCTTGACAATAAACGCCCTATTGAATTTGGCTGCTCATAATCAATATCAAATTTTTGCCTAAGAGCAAGTTCTCTTTCCGGGCTAACTCCAAGTCTTTTTAATAGATTTGATCTATTTTTCCCGTCAGCAAATTCGACTTCATTGAGCGACTTTGCCTTACCTTCTGAGGCTGCGTTTCTTGCAGCTCTTGAAAGCATTTCGTTACTTTTCCTAGAAAGGGGCCTATAGAATCCTTCTAGTTCTTTTGACTGATATTGACCAGTGATTGATTCCTCAGTAAAGGACATTACCTTATGCTTAGTGCGGCCTCCGCTATAAGATAAAAAGAAATCAGCGCCTTTATCTGCGTCAGGAAGAAATGGTTGGGATACTTTTCCTTGCACTATTTGAAATGGGGAACGGCCTGACATTTCATCAAATGAGCCTTTTCCAAGCATTTGCATTGGGTTAAAGTTAAGTATAGGAATTTTTAAATCATTACTTAAAAAGTTGCCAACATTTCTTACTGATTGCTTAACGCCAGAGAAGTCCAATACATTTCCAGAACGAGTTTTGTAAACATCTCTCATTACTGAAACGCTGGAAGATGTTGTCGTTGGATCGGCTAATGCCATTCTCTTGGATATCTCACCCAGCATTGTTTGACTATCGTCGCTAAGTCCTGCGAATAGCCCTTGACTTACACCTTCGTCTAAAGTCATTGCCTTTAATCCGAGAATATTAAATCCTCTACTAAATATGCCAGTACTTATCTGCTTTTCTCTTACTAGAAAACTTCTTAAACTATCTGGATTATTGGTGTTTAATCCTCTTTTTCCTAGGTTTTGACTTAGTACGGCACTAGAGACTTCTCGACCATTTGCGTCTTTTAGATTTATTCCTAATCTTTGTGCTGATCTTTTAATCAAAAAATCTTTTTGGGAAACTGATAAATTATTTAAATCTGCAAAATCTTCAAAATCTGCTTTTTTAGTCTTTAATACTTTGCCTGCCACGCGAGGCATGGCATTATCAAGTATGGAATTCCATCCTTTTTCTGCTTTTACTTTTATTGCAGCTTGAAATTCTTTACCTTCAAATATTCTATTAGTATTTTCTATAGATGTTTTCAGGGCATCTGAGCTGAGAAATCCTCCCTCAATCGAATCGTCTACCGTTGTTGAAAATCTTTTTAATATTTCCTCAAAAGCTTCATCGCCCTCTTTGATAATTTTAGTTTTGCCAATAGTTACTTTTCTACTAGTTTCTTTGACTGAAGTATTAACACTTACGTCATCTATAAACTTTCCTAAAACCCCAGAAAATCTTTCGCGACTAGAATTTGGTGCCACATCCAATATTTGTTTTTGAAGAAGCTGTTTATATTCTCGCTGCTCGACTTGCCTATAAAACTCTGAACCACTAAACGACTTACTCCCTACGCCTCCTCCTCCGCTAGTGCCAAATTTTTCAGCCAACTTGGATACTTTGCTGGAGAAATTAGCTCGCACATTCGTGACTACGCTTGTCAATTCATCTGCATTCATCCCAGATTTATGTAGGGCTGCGTCAAAGCTTATGGCCTTATTCACTACATCATAGCCAACTCCAGTTTTCTTAAATGTATTAATTCCTTGATTGACGCCTGAGCTAATTCCTCTTAATCCGGGTATTAAATCTATATAGCCAAAATTGCCATCTGCTCCATCGCCAAAGGCTAATTTTCGACCAAAAATTGCAGCTCTCTTTAGGGTGTTTTCGCTTGCGGAATTAGCCCAAGATTCTCTAGCTCCAGTATTTCTAACGCTGTGCATAATAGCGTTAATGTTAGGTCGCTGATTGGCGTAGTTTTCTGTTGCCGCTCTAACTGCAGCTGACCCTTGGGCTGAAACTTTTAATGCCTGATTTGTTATCTTGCCTAGGTCATGGCCGACTTCTCCTAGGATATCGTCTAAATCAGTAAAGCGCTGAGCAGCTTTTGTCTTAAAGGAATTGACCCCAGACGACCTTGCCACATCTCCCATTGATTGTCTAAAGTTATGAAGAGATGACCTTGCATTACCTGCTGCTGCACCTGCTGCTTCAAATGGCAGGATTGTTGTAGCTAAAGCTATTGACGATTCTTTAACAAAGTCTGTAACAACATCTACGGGATTGTACCAATTGACCTTAGGCTTATCTTCTCTTCCTCCAAATATTGGATCAATTAATGCTTTTTGCCCAATGTATAGTGCCGGTAATTCATACGGCGCACGCCTTGCAGAGGCCACCATTCTACTTTGTATGGAATCTCTAAGGGCCCAGATTGCTGTTGGTTCATTTTCAATGCCCCTGCCCGCCTGATTTAATTCTGCGGAAGTAAAATAATCTCCCCTGTCAGTCAACTTTGTTTGACCTGCAGTTAGTTTGCCATTGCTTTCGAAAACTAGATTACTATATGGGTCTAGCTGATCCGGATTTGCTCCATCTATGGCCCTACTGACGCCACCTAGTTGGTCCAATTCTTTTCTAAATCCAGTAAGACTTTTTACTGTCCTTGAGGAAAAACCCTCTGGATTAATGGACGCCTGATCCTGAAGCGTTTTGGCTAGCTTCAGGCCACCTTCTTTAGTAAACTTACTAAGGACAAACATGGCGCCTAGAGTGGCTGCACTTGTTGCAAAGAACCTTAATACTGGGTGACCATTTAAGGCCTTACTCACAAAGCCAGAGTTAGGAGCGTCACCTCGCTCCTCATCATTCATCGTTGGTAGGTCTCTAGACGTTACATTGTAACCTAAGTTTTGTATAGGTCCTGGATCTCTTACCACGGTTTTTCCTTAGTCTAGCCCGATCCCCATAACTTATTTGCAATGGGGTCTTGATACGCAGCTTCCCCTTCTTTCTTGGAAAGATTATGACGAGCAGCTTTGATTTTTTCTTTTTCTACTTCTTCTTGTGGATCAATCAATTGCAAAGTCAAATTGGTTGACTCCATGCCATTCATGTTCTGTTTAATCTCAATTATTTTTTCTGAAAGAGCTACATTTTCAGCTAACTCAGAGAATGTCATATTCTCTAAATCATCCGGGGTATATGTAGATATAGTAGCGAGAACAAAGGCTTTCATTAAATTTTTGACCTCAGTAGCTTCATATCTTTTTTCCTCAAGAATATTCTTAGCTAAGGATACGGTAAAGAATCCGGATATATTCAATATCTCTTGAGACAGTGAAGACACTGCCCCAGGAGATATCGACATTAAATCAAAATTTTCTGGATAAATAATAGCGTACGACAGAATTAAGTCTTCCATGTCAGCGGAAGAAAAACCATCTAAACTTTGAAGATATAATATCTTATTATATTCTTTAAAAGTTAATTCTCTAAAAACTAAAGTTTGACTTTTTACATCAACACTATAGATTTTTCCATATTTACTTTTTAAGGTAAATACTAACTCTGGGTCTATCATAAATTACAGCTGTCTTACCTCTAAGGCAACGAAACCTGAAGCTTCTAATACCTCTTGCGCAATTAACGAAGGGAGACCAGCCATGAATCCAGCAGAGTTATTCTTGTCAAACTTAGGATAAAGCATACATAGCTCTGATATAGTTTCTTCATTCCAGAGGTTAGCTTCTGCCGTAGTTAGCTGTCCTGCTTGAACCAGCTGTTCCATTTTCTTAACAATCTGCTTATACTCAGCGCGATTCAAAGATCTCCATACAATATGCTTATCGTAGGTAATGGAAGTCACATAAATGTCACCATATTGCTTTTTCCAATCCTTGACAGTACCTGCTAGCGGTCCGCCATCCCAAATTGCCTCTTCGTCTGGAACATCCTCTATATCCTGGTAGTCAGCGTCATTTTGCACTGGCTGCTCTTCATCTTCCAAATCTGGAGAATAGCCTGACGCAAGATCGCTTGCACTAGGATCATCTGACATCTCTAAATCTACCGTAGTAGTTTCAAAGTCTTCGCCAGATTCAATATCTAGATTTTTAACAACAACTTTTCTTTTAGAATCCATAATTACTCTCTTTCGCTCGAATCAATTCATTATATCATACTATACTTAGTGGAACAACAGTTTTACTCACTTATAAGTTGTGTTGTGTCCCCCGTTTGTTTGTACCAATTTGACATATTACCATTTGTGGATGTCGCAGTCTGTGCTGATACCGCAGCCTGTGGGTCTGCTGAAGCATTAAAGGTAGTCTTTGTTTTGACGAAGGAAAGATTAGCCTCTGTAAAGTAGTGATCTCTTGCTATGAATTGATAACTTTCACCAATAGGCTGACCACCCGGGCCGTAGGCAATTGACATATTTGTCAGGTTTACTTCTTGTATTACTATTTTCATAGGTTGAGAAGAATTATCAGATTTAATAGTTCTTTGATTAACGTCTGAGATCATCATTCTATCTATGTTGTCAGAAATATTAGTATCTTCGCTTTGATATAAGTTCAATGGAGACAGTGCAACCTCTTCTAGCCCATAGACTATGATTAGATTAAATGGCGGATGGGCGCTAAAAATATTTCTATTAGAATTCTGAACGTTTTTAAAAAATGGGTCGTCAGTAGTTCTGTCCAATTGTCCTCTGGCCCAATATTTTTCTATTAACTTTTCATCTTCTACTGTTTCAAAAGTAGATCTCATACGAGACATTACCTGATTGGCGGGGTATTTCTCTTTTGCTGCGCGTGCTCTAACATCCGCTGCCTTCTCAAGCAGTTCTGTCATTCTTCTTGGGTACTTGGAAAACATTGTTATTTCTCCACTGATGATTCTAGTACCATACATCATGGCGTCATAGTTATATGACCAGAACCCATACAGTGGTTGTTTTTCCTGTCTTACATTAAAAGCGAAGTTTGCAATATCTAGTTCATCTTCGGGGGAAAATAATCCATCTATATATATTCTGATGTCTTCACCGCTAAAGTAATAATCATAATAATTACTAAAACGTAGATCGTTCTGTCCCCCGCCACTCCATACGGCATCTATTGTTTCATGAAGTGGGTCAAACTCTCTTATATTGTTATTGTTTCTAATTGTCATCTTGGAGGCTGCACCTGAGTTGTATTGTTTTCGTTCTTTTTAGGATTGTATTTACTTTCATAATATTCTTCTTCATTTAAAGAAGCTAGTTCTTCTACTATGAGATCCCCAAATATATTAGATCCAATATTCATATCTCTAGCTTTCATCTCCGTGGTATAGGATGGATCTCTTGGGTCTAAATCATCATTCGGAATTTTTATTAAAGGCTGAATTCCTCTAGCCATATAGGTGTATGTCTGCTCTGTTATTAGGTCATCTATCGATAAGGTTTGACCTTCATCAACTATCGTGATACCAAAGATTTTCATTTTTGCCCCAACTCCGTATTCATTAAAAAATGTAATGACAATATCGAAAGGTGGCAACATGTCTGCTAGAGGAGCAAAGAATCCTTGCTTTCTAGCAAGGTATTCTCTAAATTGCTTTATTCTATAAAAAGCGTATTCGTTAAAAACAGTAAATATTAGGCTTCCGGCGATTGTTCTTCCGCCCTTAACAAATCCCCTAACATTTACATGCCCCAATGTTCTTATGGGTGAATTTTCCCTATGTATAGAGTATGAAATAGTTTGAAGTTCACCGAGAGTTATTACGTCGCCGGTAGCTTCAACGTTGCCCGTTTGCCCTATGACGGGAACTATCATCGTTGCTACTGCATCTGCTCCAGAGAAGGACATATTCGACATGTATTTATCAAAGTCAAATAAATCATTTCCTGACTTTTCTTTAGTCTCTTCTTTTCTAGTCAGCTTAAAAGGGAACGATTGCCCTTGTGCCATATTATTCTCCTATAAATAAAAAGGTGCATGGAAGAAGCCTCCCATGCACCTTTTGCGTAAAATTACACTCTATCAGGGTCTGATAATTGTGGTGTTCAATCCCTCAGGCGTAATACCTACCAGGTTAGTCGGATCGACAAGCGTATCATTTCTGATAACGTACATCGGTCCAAGCTCACGGGCTACGTAAGTCATTGTTTCTTCGATAACGATGTCATCCATCGATGCTCCTGAACCTTCGTTCAAAAGCTCAACACCGAAGATTGATCTTACGGCTGCCTGACCATATTCATTAGCGAATGTAACAGTAATGTCAAAAGGAGGAATCTGATCCGCATAGTAAGGAACTTTTCTTACTACGCCAGTCTTCTGCTCATTAACATCAGCGATACCGCGTCGATGGCCATTGTCACCGGGCAATGTGTTGTGACTTCTTGTGTAAAAGTCCATGGGTCTGTTTTGCGTATAGTTTTGTTCCAACATCTTATACAGTGCCGGACGATCAAAAACCGTAAAGATTAAAGAGCCAGCTATTCCTCTTTTTCCTCTTGAGAAGGAACGAGGATTAGGCGATCCCATGGTATAGATTGGGGCCTTTTCTCTAGTAACAGAGAAAGTGATGCCTGATAAGGCGCCAATTTCTACGCCACCAAATGTGGCTACAATGTCTGCTCCTGAGAACGTGGTGTAAGTATTAAGATACTTATTAACTGATGTATATTCTTCTGCTGCCATTTAAGTTACCCTCCTAGTCGGTAAATTTATAGACTAATGGCCACTCTGACTTCGATCTCTTTGAGTTCGAAGGCAGGTGTTAAAATAAGGTCTACAACCGCCTTGTTTTCGTTCGGGATATAAGAGACCGTAAAGTCACTACCGAGCAAGGCTCCTACAATTTGCATACCTCTCAAGCCAGAAGTAATTGCTGTTTCCATCGCATTTCTTGTTTGAATATTTGATGGCTCACCAACGAATCTCTGGCAGGCTTGTCTAACAACCGATGTAGCATCATTAATGATTCTCTTGGTTGAAAGACGAGTATAATCTGATGTTGACCAACTAAAGGTTAATCCATCTCCAAATACTGGGATCTTATTAAAGTTAACAACAACACTGTTTACGCCCTTGTCTGACAAGGCAGTTTGCTGCGTTCTAGTGGGGGAGTATCTTATAGCCTCGACATTGTAAGCTGCCTTATTAACGACTGAACTGTATGAAGGAAGTATGCTTATAGTTGCCGCCATATGTGTAGCTCCATTTGCATAACCAAAATCAACGCTTCCAGAAGAGTAGTTAACTGGCTTAATTTCTGTAGCAACAACTACCACATAGGGACCAGTCTCTTTTAGTAGGTCGCTATTGTTTCTAACTGGAAGACTAGTAAGAGCCAAATGTGTATTGACATTTCCTGGAGTCATAGTCTCCGATGTTCCAGCGTATGGATTAACTCCCATAATTGCTATGCATGGATTGATATTTTCCGAAATATCTTTAACTTTTGCCGAAACCTTATACGCCCAGTTATAAGCGACGGTAGCAGAATTATCTGCATAGAATCCTACTGCCGGAGCAGTAGTGCTTGTGTTCGGCGTTGCACCTGTGAGGTCCCAGGTATATGGGTGACCACCACGACCCCAAGGAACAATGATGTCTGGGATGCAAGACTCTGCAGCAATGAATGCATCGTCGAAAATGTCTACTGAGACGGGAGTGGCATCACTGCTTAAGCTAGTAACAGCTCCAGTAGATGGAACAAATACGGTATTGCTTGGTAACGGAACGATATACATTCTTCCGGCTCCAGCAATGAGCAATTCAAGGAATGCTCTGTGTGCATCTGATCCGTCACCAAAGGCAGAGATGACATCAGCTTCGTTTGAAACTCGTACGACATCAAGGTCAGCCACTCCACCGGTTAGATTTGGGGTGCTGCGCTTTGCAATTGCAACAATTCGAGGACCAGCTGGTGCGTCCTGACGTGAGACGCTATAGAAGCGATCTCTGATTAAAGTTTTTACTCCAGGTATACCCATTTTGTTCTTTATCCTCCAAATTTCAAAACTCTATTTGAATCTCTCTTTATAGTAACACACAACTTATAAAAACAACTACAAACTTAATTTTGGCAGAGATTAATATATACCATATTAGCTATTGGGTGTTGCGCCCTGGAAAAGATCTATGACATTACCTTCCGTTCCAGAGTAATTGGGAGTAGCAGCGTGCATCTCTTTAAGGAGTTCCTTCTCATAAGCCATCCACGTTCTTGCATCAACAACAATCTTTTCAATTCTATTATTAGCTATTGCAAACGTTTTTTCAGTAGTTAACATATATGTGACGGTTCTTTTATGTATATCCTTGCCGTCTCTGTTTATTTCTGAGTCTGACAGTCTCCTAGAATAGACTAATTCAGATGCGCCTGCGGCTTTAAAAATTGAAGTATATTCCAGCATAAAGTCCTCAAAGGCTTCCATGACCTGATCACACAGAACTGCCGCATCAAGATCATCTCTGGTTGTCGTACTATTTGGCCCTTGGAAAGTTCCAACCTTGCTCATTACCGTAAAGCCTACTACATTTTGAAATTTCTGACCATAGATTGTTACAGAATTAGAAAGTACATTTTGGCGCATTCTTGGCTTTGGCTCTGTCGTGTGGGATTTTCTTAGCTCTAAATGATAACCGATTATTGCTGGAAAGTCATCTAGTCCAACATTTGTAGAAGACGGGGCTGACGAAAGATCTCTTGTGGAGTTTTCAATAGATCCAGAGTCCTTATACGTTACGGATGATTCTCTATTTATACTTAATGGAAGTATTGGTATTGTTGGATAGCTTTCTTCCCATATTTTTTTAACTAAGCTAACAAACTCTAGGTAAGTTAGATTTCCAGTGTATACTTCCTCAATTCCGTCACTATCTAACCTACGATAACCAGGAGCCTGCAGAGCAGGTAAACCATATCTTGCGTTTTCAGAAAAGTGAGGAAAATCTCTATTTAAGTAACCCATATTATGCTCCTGGACCAGCTGCTAGTGAAAAGTCTACCCTCTTTAATCCAAGGGCTGAAAGTAATGCTATTTCAAAAATGAATACACCTCTTTGCGTTTCTGATGCCTGAACATTAAACGAGAAGTCATTTATTATTAAGTTTGTTTTAAGTGATTGTAAGAAATCTTTAGTTTCAGAAACTATTTGGTCAAAAGCCATAATATCAAAATGGGACACTGCCTTTATTTCACTGACAACAAGCGATATTAGTCTCATTTGTGCTAGCTTAGTGAAGGCAGATCCTTCGCCAGCCATTGTATATTCATTAGTCAAATATACTTCGAAAGGTACTGCTCTTCTTGTCTTCTTTCCACGATATAGTGTATTAATTCCCAAATCTTCTAGTCTCAAATACTCAGCTTGAGTGAGATCATTGCCGAATAAAGACATAGCTCCTGGTATTCTAGCTCTAACTAAAGCCCTACTAACTGGAGCAGCGGATATCATTCCTGCGACTGCTGCTGCTGCATTCGAAACATAGCTTAACTTTATTTGAGGGTGCTGGAAAACCATTTCTCCATATATTGGAACTATGTATCGACCCTTATCAGAAGATATTTGTCCAGTTTGATTATTGTAAATGGTAAATTTATCAGTAAATATAGGATTTTGTTCTATTATGTCTATGTCTGAGGCAGTAATGCCATTAGTTCTAGAGCCAATAATCCCTACTTGAACATTTCCAGTATTGTTGTGAAAATCAGAGCAATAAGTTGCAAGTTGCGTTACAAAATCTACTGTACCGGTATTTATAATGGAAGTTTCAAGTGGAACAATTATGTCTACAAAATCTAAATCTATTATATCTTGATAAGTCTGTTGAAGTCTTTCGTAATATTTTTCATAAAAAGTTTGAGAACTAGGGGTTGCTTGATCTCGATTAAATACTGTAGTAGATATAAATCTTCCTTCATAACTATCAACATACTCTATCATCGGCGCTGACGCACAAATCATTATATCTCTCGCCCCACATGAGTAAGCGTCTAAGACACCTCGCAAAAGCGGACTACTAAGATCTGCCTGGAGTAGATTAACTGCTTGTTGTATAGAATCAATTCTTACTGGAAAGTTTAAATCGATGCCGTCTGCGTGCCCTATTAATAGTAGCGTACTTGTATTGCTTGTGTTCAGCTGTTGATATGTAGGTCTGTAGCTGATTACGCTTGATTTTGGAGCTACGATTGTGGCGGGTGACAATGTGCTAGTGGATGCTTTTACCTGAAATACTGAAGCTACATTGATGTTTCTAACTGCGCTATTCGTTCTAGCTAAAACAGTGTAATTATACTCGTAAAGATTGTCAGGAACAGTATAATGGAAAATATACTCTCCATTGGTGACTTTTTCTATTCTATTGCCCGTAGCTTCTGGATCTTGAGAAAGATACAGATAAGGGCCATCAATTACTGCGCCTGCCCCACTTTCACCTCTAAGCACGTATATGCTTATATCTACGGGCGTGGCTAAACTAGCTGGATCATAAATTGTTCCATCAAAATCTGTAAATATAAATCTAAATTGAGCTGTCTGCCCCTTGGATAAAACTAACATTTTTACTTCTCTCTTGTGGCTCCGACAGTCCAATAGTTTATTTTCCCGAACCTACCCCTAACTGCAGTGGCTGCAGCTATGCTGAACATCGTATAATTTTTACTTGATTTTAAAGAATAATTTTCATATATTCTATCCCCCTCTTTGGGGAAGATATTTTCTTCAAAATAATATACTGCGTCGTAGTTAGTTAAAATGCCTTCTTGAGTTTCAGTAGAAGAATTTGCATTAGTGGTGCCGGATTGTCCCACTTGACGTGTTGTTACTCTTTCAAAACGATCAGAATGGTTTCCATTATCCAGCATTCTCTGTATGTAAACGTCGTGTCCCCATTGTCTAAGTATACGATTAAATGATTTCTTTGCATCAATCATAGCTTCTGAAACCTCTCTTTGGCATTGGGTCATCATTTATGTTAGTTGTTCCATTTGGATCATACAATTCTCTGCCAGACGGATATACAATTTTATCAGTTAATTTGCTGTCATACATAGACAGGCCTGGTAGATTTTTGGGCTGGAATCCTCTTGGGCCAACTTTTGCTGCTAGCATTTCTTTTCTTAGTGCGGCAGCTATCTGACACCATGTCGTAGCATTGTCTCTGGTTACTCTATTCCTTGGTATGGATTTATTGGTAATGCTTAAATCGCCAAGTGTTAAAGACATTTCGTCGTCACCACCTAATCCATAGGTTCTCGAGAGCTCACAGGCTGTTGCAGCCTTTATGTATTCAAGAACTGTAAATGACAGATTCGATCCATCTTCTGCGTCTAAAAGATTATAAATAGCTTTTACTTCTGTTGAATAATTATAAATTATTTCACCTATCTCAAGAAGCGAGGCGTCTGGGAAGTAAGCCAAAAGAGACTCAGGATCCAAATATAAAGGAGTAACATCTGGCGCAAAAGTTATGCTCTCGTCACTTTTTAATATAATGGTAGGCTGATATTCTTCTACCGTAGAACTAACATATAGTTTTTGTTCTACTACTACAGTATTGGAATTAGCTAATAAGCCAGTAAATTTAACAGTATATGCGCCAGCTACAGTTGGAGTGTAATCATAATAAAAAACTGAACTAGATATCTGGCTAGAGGTTCCTGAGTTTACGGTTGTATTAGAAGAGTTTTTTATTATTACTTGTGGATTTGACGCAGGGGATAGTGCTATTTCATTTCCATTGGCGTCGATATCTTTAAACTTTACAGTTATTCTAACTGTATCACCGACTATCACTGTATCTGTTGACATCTTTTACCTCTTAGTTTAAGCGTTAGACATAATAGTAACGTCGATTGTCCCTGCCGAGTTATCCTCTAGAATAATAGTTTCTGCGCTGGAAATGGCATAGGCTTCATTCTTATTTATCGATATTGCTATATATCCAGAGCTATACGTATCTTCGCTATTTAAACTTGAAATGGCATACGCGTTTGCGTTTATTGTACTTATTTCTGAGGATCCGTAACCGTCAAACATTGCAAAAGTCATATAGGATGACGTCTCAGTGTTTTCTATTACTCCGCTTGGAGTGATAACGGAATGACTATTAACAAAAACTAATGTGCTATCTACAGATGGTGGCGATATAACAATAACGCCTAATATGTTTAGGCCACCAAAATTAGTAGTTAACCCAAAAGACTGAGGAGAAACTACATATACACCACTATAATTGAAATGAGCTTGGTTATAGTCTATATCTCCATTGTAGAGCATCTAAATCCTTTTATTAGAATGTTCCACAATCAAATGTTATACCATCTATAGAACCACCGGTAATCGAAACGCTACTAGAAGCTTGCGTGGCCATTGATCCCAGTCCAAGAGTTGTTCTTCCACCAGCAGCGTCTACATCGTCAACCAATGATCTACCAAATGTAGTGAACGTTGCTAAAGCTGCGGTGCCAGACCCCGTAAAATATGGAAGCCTGTCTGCAGCAGAAGTCAAGCCTGCTATAGCGGCAAGATCTGCGTCATAGGCTTGAACATCTGAGCCGATGGCTAGACCAAGGCTTGTGCGGGCGCCTGATGCGCTAGTTGCTCCAGTTCCGCCATTAGCTAAGGCGATTGTGCTGCCATTCCAAGTGCCAGCTGTAATGGTTCCGACGGTGACAATACTGTCATCGCCAGAATAGGTTCCACCAGCCACTGCAGCAAGTGTAGCGTTGTATGCCTGAACATCGGACCCGATTGCAAGGCCTAGACTAGTTCTGGCCCCTGAAGCTGACGTTGCACCAGTACCACCGTTAGCCAAGGCAATAGCCGTACCATTCCAAACACCAGTTGCAATTGTTCCAACTGAAGTAAGGCTTGAGGCAGTTACTCCTGAGCCAAGAGTTGAGCCAGAGAGTACAGAAGTCCCTGCAATCAACAATGACTTGCCAGTCAGAAGATTAAGATTTTCTGAAGACGTCCATGCGTCAGTTGCGTCAATCCAGTTAAAGGTCTTATCTGTAGCACCCTTGAGTGTAAGGCCACCACCATCGGCACCTGCGTCTGTCGGGCTCGCAGTAGATCCAAGTTCGATGTTCTTATCGTCAACAGTTACAGTAGTTGAATTGATTGTAGTGGTTGTGCCGTTGACTGTTAGATCGCCGGAAAGGACAAGGGAGGTACCAGTGGCAGCTCCGATGTTTGGCGTTACAAGCGTTGGCGTGTTAGCAAAAACGAGTGCGCCAGAACCAGTTTCATCTGAAATCACTGAAATAAGTTCTGCTGAAGTAGTAGCTGCAAAATCCGAAAGCTTATTTGCAGTAAGTGCTACAGTACCACTGGCATCTGGGAGTGTAATTGTTCTATCTGCGGTTGGATCTGTGATTGCAAGAGTTGTTTCATGAGCGTCAGCTGTTGCACCTTCAAAAACCATGCTTCCACTATTAAGTGTAAGTCCTGCAAATGTTACGCTTGCAGAGGTTGCTACATCTTGACCAATAGATAATGAGTGAGTTGTCCCCTCACCTGTTGTTGCTGCAGAAGAAGTAACGCCAGTTCCACCAGTTATTGTTGCTACATAGTTGCCACTAGTATTAGTTCCAAGCGCAATTTCTATAGTTGTAGAACTTGCTGCGGTTAAACGACCCTGGGCGTCAACCGTGAAGCTACCGACTGATGCAGCACCGCCGTATGAGCCAGCTGTTACTGCAGTGTTATCAAGGTTTAGGGTAAGCGTGTCAGTTGCAGAGGCCACCGATGTTAGGCCTGTGCCACCAACTATAGTGAAGGTATCTCCACCGGAAATTGTTAAATTGTCACCGTTGTCTGCATCTACTGTAAATGAAGTAGAAATAGAAGCTGTTCCTGCTGCGGTCAAACGACCTTGAGCGTCAACTGTAAAGGTTGGAATTGCGCTAGCTGAACCATAAGATCCTGCGGATACTGCAGTGTTATCTAAGTTCAATGTAATGGTATTAGTTGCGCTAGCGACAGATGAAAGCCCAGTTCCACCAGATATAGTTACGGTTTCTGCGTCATCGATTGTTTGCGAAGATCCCGAATCACCTGCTAAAGTAAAGTTGTATGTAGATGCAACTACAGCGCCATCTACATATGCTGTAGTTGCTACCGATGTTGAGTTGTTGCCAGCTGTTTGTGTCGTTGCAGTTGCAGAACCACCAAGGGCTAGTGTTCCAGAAAATGTTTTATTTCCAGTAATAGTTTGAGTGCCCGACAAGCCTACATAGGCGCCCAGGCCAGCAATGGCTTGAATTGTGGTTGCAGTTCCCCCTGCTCCACCTGATCCTTTACCGTAGTAAAGGACATCATCAGCTTCATTATATGCCAGCTCTGCGTTTTCAAGACTTGAGGGTGCGCCAGCAGCCCCGCCAGATGCTCTTCTTTTGATTCTGATTGTATTAGCCATGATTAAAAATTTCCTCCATCGGTAAGGTTTTCTTCGGGGTGATTCACCCAAACTGAACCGTTGTAACGCAAAACGTTACCTGAGTTCACTGTGGTAATAGTAACGTCAGTCAATCCATTTAGAACTGATTGAGTAGTAATTGTAGTTTCTGCAGCTATTATTCTATCTTTAACTGTTAAATGACTGCCTGCTGGACTCAATCCCAAGACCGTTTGCATGGCCTCAATGGCGTCATTTGCATTAGCGTGCTGTTGATGGTGAGGTACCGTTACTGAATTAAGCGCATCAGATGATGTAGGATTGATCAATACGTCCAATGCTGCGGGATACTGGGTGGTCATAAAAATCCTTTATAAACTAAATATTTTATATTGTTCGTTACTCCAATTAATTGTGATGGAGATAGGACTAGCACTAGAAGATACTGGAAGTCCAGTAGCTGTATCTATGTAGGCTAAAAGTCTTGATGTAGATCTAACTCCAGTATCTTTATATAAAACTAGATAGGCAAAACCGCTAGTCCCGTAATCTTCTATTGTAATATTATCAGCATCAAAGACACCAGATGCTGTTGTTTTTCCGCTTAATAAACTAGTAGTTGCTGCGACTGAATCTTCACTAATGCTTGATAAGAATTCATGTGTACTTAAATTTACTGTATAAGTATTTTTTACTAATGCAATTTTTAAGTTATTGTCAGTTAGGTCAAATAAACCCTCTAGTAGGCCTTCTTTACCTTTTGTGTATAATGCATTTGCCATTACAGACCCACCTCAGCCGATACGATTACTCTGTATTTATAGCCTGATTCAAAGTAATTTTTTCCATCAACATAGTAAACGGGAGTAGCGTCGTCTGACGGGAAGTCAATATATACATCTGGCTTCCATGAGTGCATCGAAACCTCTGATGATACATTTTCCCATCTCGATGGAGTCTTTTGAATTTTCTTACGTTGAGCTTTAAAGTATTTTAATGTCAGAAAGTTTGATGCTGGACGAGAACTGAATACAACTGTCACTCTTCCATTGTTCTCATCGTTGTTTAAATAAAAGTCACCATTAGAAGGATTAGTTGATTCTATATAGAAATTAGGATTCTTTGCTAGTATCTGATATCCAGTTTCTATATCAGCTCTTACTGATTTATCCTCTATCAACACTTCGTTAAGTACTGTTGCTTGGCTCTCTTGTAGAATTGAAGGAGTTGCCGAATTAGTTTGGCTAGTAAAGCTAATTTTTTCCTCAGCCACTGTTAGCCCAGATGAGTCAACTAAGTTAGTGACCCTGACAATATAGTCGGTATTAGAGCTTAATACTGAATTCCAATAAAGAGTTAAAGTTCTACTGATCTGATTATAATCAGTAATTGTATTTATCGTTCTAAATGGAGATGAACTTTGAACAGGTGTAGCTGAATCTGTTTGTACAATAAAATTAGCATTTATTAATGATGCTATCTTGATTGTCCTGCCAAATTTAATATTTACTGTATTAACAGTAACTGTAGCACTATCTATCAAATATAAAGCCACTCAACACACTCCATAATTATAATCCTGAACTAATAGTAATAAATTAATTCAATAAAAAGCAAAGGGGCAGTAGATTTCTCTACCGCCCCCAGCTTTAGGGTAATTTGTAACTATAACGACCCTAAGGTTCTATCAGCTTGCTTCGTTCGTAACCTGTATTTCATAGTTACGGCTCAATCTGACGTTCTTAGCAACTGTGATACCCTCACCGTCACCCAGCATTACGATGTCGTAACGCTCCTTCATCTTGAGTGCACGAAGATCGCGACTCGGATCGTCGAACTGATCAGTGCTCATATCGTCCTTGACGAGAAGAGTACCGACTTCATTACGGTCGATGAGGAAAAGGTCTGACTTAGCTGCTGTTCCGCCACTCTTAGCTGTGAAGCTAACAAAAGGCGAAACAAGAACATTCAAGCCCATCGGGGCCGTCGAGTTCAGTGCGCCTTCTGGCGACTGAGGACGATATCCCCAACTTGTACCTACAGAAGATGCCGCTCCACCAGCGTGGAAGATGGAATCCTTGAGGAAGACCGACCACATTAATGGGTGCAGAATGAAATCTGTTGGGATATGATTTTCAGCCATAAGGATAGCAGCCATGTCCACAATGTCATCCCAGGTGACTGTCAAGTTGGCTGTGCCATTGATGTCTCTACCTGTTGTGTCACTGTAACTACCACTGTCGTTATCGAATGCAATTGTAGCTGCATCCTTGAAACGGCTAAGAGCAATTTGCTCTTTCAAACGAGCCATAGCACGGCCGGCTGCGCGAACATGTAAACCGACAATGTCCCAAAGTGAATCAGCGATGACTTCCTCCGTAAAGGATAGCTTAACGCCCTTCTTTGAAACTTTGCCTTCTACCTGCTTTGCGAAAGCGAGTGCTTGCTCTGGATACTCTTGTCCTTCTGGGATCTCTGCTGCTTGAATAGCGTTGACTGCGGGGAACTCCAAAGAGCGTCCCTTACCGAGACGAACAGTGGAAAGCAATGGAGTCACAAGTAGTTGTGGCTCTGCTGCTTCTTTAAGCGTACGCGAAAGAACTTTGGGGAAAAGTGCTGCTGCGTCTGGTGACGCAAAAGCTTCCTTAATTGTTACTCTGTTGTCTGCATCTATGTACCCGTCCTCAGTCAATACTGCTTCCCAAGCTGGGAGACCCGAGAGGAGCTCTTGGATTGTCTTACTCATCGTAGGATTATTCCTCCTGTGTTAATGTTTCTTTTGTATTAATAATATTAGAGTGTCAGATTGACGCGGAAAGCACCAATGACATTGTGTACGTCCAGGTTGGCCCGGATACCTAACTTACCACTGTAGGTGCCTGCACGAGTAAGCTCGTAAACAGTCTTTAATGCACCTGGATCAGAGGGAAGTTGCATATAGCTGAGTAAGCCATCATCGAAGTTGGTAGCGAACTGCTCAACCTCAACAACTTTACCCACTTGCAACCATGGATAAGCACCAGCAGCAGATGTTGTTGCTGCGAATGCCACCGGACGACCCATGTGATCGGCTCGGATTAATGAACCAACTGTTACATCGGCGTTAACCTGTGCAACCATTGGATACTCTACGTAACCGTGTGTAATGAAGCCAGCGCCCTGTGAGGTACCTTTATCAAATGGTCTGTAAAGATCATATTGTGCGCAGCCAATCGGAACTGAATAGGCGCCCACAGAAATTGTGTCAGTTGAACCAGAGGTCGAGCTAGGGGTAGCGCCATCAAGCGGATCCCAGCTGGGCATAACGTCGCCCCATGATTGGCTTGAAGCGGTTCCGTTAGCGGGAACGATGCGAGCATCGCCGTTTGCATCTGCTACTACTGAAAGAATGGTACCCTTGGTGACAACGATCTCAAAACGATCATCTTCACTATCATTGTACCATGTCGGAAGACCGGGATGGGGCAGTAAATAGGCTGCGGGGGCAATGCCCTCAGAAACTACAAACCGGCCTGCACCAGTCTTACTATGAACCTTGCGGAACTTTGCTAAACTCATTTTTTATCTCCTTAAATATTAAAGTTTACGTCTACCCATAAGGGCATCTACTAGTACTTGTTCAAAAGATTCGTTAGGATCCGTAGAAGTTTTTGTGACTTCCTCTTTATCAAGAGTGAGTACATTTTCTTCAGAACTAACTTCAGCTTCAGATGTTACTTGCGGCATTGTCATATAGTCAGAAATGCGCTTGTTAGCCTTTGCTGGAGCCTTAGCCAGATCTCTTAAAGAGTCTGCCAATGAAGCAGCTGTGCGTGAAGCATGCTCGCCTATCAGGTTTTCTCTTTCATCTGCGGATTCGAAACCAAGACTAATCTTAGTATCGACAACTCTTTCTACTAGAGTTCTATGCAATGCACTTTTGAGCTTTGCATTTTCTTCTTCAAGAGACTTGATACTTGCCTTTAGGAGGTTAATATCTTGCTCAACGCCTTCTTTGTTGTCGCTGAGATTATCTTCCTCTTCAGGAGTCTCTTGATCCTCATCGCCCTTGGACAATGACTCTTCCGGCTTTTCAGCATTTTCGGAATCAGCATCTTGCACATCCGCCTTTTCTGAATCGTCAGATGAGTTCTTTTCTTCTTCTGGATCTGCTTCTGCGTCTCCTTCGGAAAGTTCTTTTTGCTCTTCTTCTGTAGAAGTGCTTTCTTCAGTCTTCTCTTCTTCCAAAGTCACTTCGACTTCTTCTGAAGCTTCGCCTATGGCGGAAGCTGCTATATTGGAAAGATCTTCGCTTAAGCCTTCAGCTACAGCTAAAATGTCTTCACTCTTATTAACATCTGTCATGTTACGAGTCTCCTCAGAATTATTGTTTTCAGAATCTTCACTAGATAGTAATGATTCTGTTTTATTTATATAACTTTCGCTTTCTTGAAAAGCTAAAGCAGTTAAAAAAGCGCCTTTTAGGTGTAAATAAATTGGCTTAGATTCTTTTTTCTTCATATTTGAAAGAATAGATCTATTTTCTTCAATGGAAATAATATCTTCATTATCCATATTGAGAACAAATGCTGCGCTTCTAGCTATCCAACCTTCTGAATCAGATAGTTCGGCTTTACCATCAGTAGCCTTAAGTGATCTGACTCCAGACTTTTGATCTGCTGGCTGATTCACGAAAGAATATTCCTTAAAGCCTATATCTTGCATGTCTATGAATGCTAGCTTGCCCTTATAGACTTGACCTCTTTTATACTTCGGGGCCTTAGGCCTTCCGGATGCATCTTCTACGGCGAGGTCGTCTCCTGTGATGCTACAAATTGCTTTTCCAGCTCTACCGCCGACTGAACCTGTTAGGTATCTCTTATCTAATACTTTTTGTGCAGCCACTGGATCTGTTATTGCGATCTGCAGTCTGACGAATGATGAGCCATCAGCTTCCTTATCCATTCTAGCCGCCATGACTCTACCTATTGGCTCATTATTCAAATCATGATTTAGGATAATAGGCTTAGGGTAAGGGTCTACCCAAGATTGAAGAGCTTGCTCTAGGGCTTCCGCAGAATAGTTATTATAGTTAGCCGTAAGACCTTCATGAATCGCTGCGACTTCAATAATGAGTCCATGCCTTGAATTAAATGATTCTGAGAAATCTAGATCTGACTTAGAAAGATCAGGAAGTTCTAGAGTAAAATTTTCGACAAAGTCAAATGACATTTGAATCCCCTGTTAGATAGTTATTTCTGTTTATATAGTAAGTTTATTTTTATGACATTGAACAAATTTATATAAATATATCATACTTTAGTATAGCTGCTCATTAAGAGCTCTTGCCTATTGTCTCCATTAGCCAAGAATGATTCATACATTACTTCGGACATTATATGTGGCGCATAAATGTACGAGGCGCTATATAACTTAAAACCAGCTTTTTTACACTCTAAAGACCAACCAACATCTTCGCCTTGTTCATGCAATGTGTAATTAATATTATTGTATACGTCTTTAGACATCATCTTTGCAGCCATGATTACATCCGACTGAAAGTAATGTCCTAATTCATACTTCTCTTTTCTAAATGCTTTAACTGGAACATCTAGTCTCCAGTCCATGACGCTTGGATACATTGTTCCAAATGGAGTCATAAACATCAATGGGCTAACTGCGTCAGCGCCAGACTTAATGTGTGCTATTAGAAGTTCTATGGTATTTGTGTTAGTTAGCAAGATGTCAGAATCAAGACTAAAATAATATTCTGGTTCTACTTTTCTTACTGATTCCAACAATGAATTTCTTAAAGATACCATATTTAGATACTTTGACATACTCCATTGTCTACCATTATTTTCATGCTCAAAATGAGGAATATCTTCTCTAATCTTAATCTCAAAATAAGGTATTCTTTTATCAAACTTTTTCCAAGATTCAAGAGCCTGAATAGTGGTCGTATCATCTGGGGATACCTCGAATATAAAGCCTATATCGTTAATCGGAATTGATTGCGATATTATGCTCTTAATCCAATGATGGAGAATCCAACTTCTCTTGTACATCGGGCATCCTATGATAAGTTTCATTCGGAGATTACTTCTTCTTTTCTTCGATCATTGAAGAGGCTGCAGGTACTTCATCTGAAGCGCTGCTTGTTGTTTTGACTTTTTGAATAGAATCTTTTTCTTCCATAGGCGCCTCTTGCTGAGGTGCTACTGCGTCTAATTCCGGCGAGTCTTCTTCAACAAGATTTTCTAAAAAACAAACTCTATCGATTAACTGCTCTACGACTTCGACTAAAACCTGTAAAGCTAAACGAGTCTGTCCGTTATCAACGGCCTTGGTAAAGCCCATTAAACCATCATCAGTATTCAAATAAGTTGAAATTGTATCATTCTTTATTGTTATCTTCTCTGACATCATCTATGCCTTTCTCATCATTA
>JGI12421J11937_10000003_pt1 | contig 83696 bp, 74 predicted proteins | sample LakErihyJuly2011_2_FD_11937 | JGI IMG/M metagenome (IMG submission 11937)
TTCTTTAGATATGGCGCATTCCCTTATGGATTAGGAAACCAAATTACTTTTACAATACACGAAGCTTTATGTGTAAAGGATTATAGTTTCGAAGAAATAGCAGAAATAGCAGAAAATACTATAGTTCAAGGTATAAATTTTTAAAATTAGATTAACTTTGCAGCTTCTTGGGCAAATTCCAAGTTAAAAAAACAAAACACAAAAAGATGTCTATTAAAAATATACGATTAGAGGTTATGCAGTTTTTAGAAAAAAATGTCAGCAGTTATGTTGATCAATATCTAATTCCTGTAGAAAAAATTTGGCAACCCTCCGATTTTTTACCCAATTCCGAAAGTGACAATTTTCTGGAAGAAGTGAAAGAATTGCGGGAGATTTCAAAAGATTTACCCTACGACTTTTGGGTAGCAATGGTAGGCGATATGATTACCGAAGAAGCTTTACCAACCTATGAAAACTGGCTTATGGAAGTAGAAGGGGTAGATAATCTGGAAAGAAACGGTTGGGCACAATGGGTTCGTCAATGGACAGGGGAAGAAAATCGTCATGGTGATTTATTGAATAAATATCTTTATTTATCCGGAAGAGTTAATATGCGCGAAATCGAAATGACGACGCAACACCTTATTGGTGATGGTTTCGACATTGGAACAGGAAGAGATCCTTATAAAAACTTTGTGTACACTAGTTTTCAAGAATTAGCGACTTATGTTTCTCACAACCGAGTTTCGCAATTAGCAAAAAGTTATGGCGATACCAAATTAGCCAAAATGTGTAAAATGATTTCTGGCGACGAAATGCGTCATCACTTGGCATACAGCGAATTTGTGAACCAAATTTTTAAAATTGATCCAAGCGAAATGATGCTTGCTTTTCAATATATGATGAAAGCTAAAATTGTGATGCCTGCTCATTTCTTGAGAGAATCAGGACAAAAAATCAGTTCTGCTTTTGAACATTTTTCTGATTCTGCGCAACGAATTGGGGTTTATACCGCTAACGATTATGTTGAAATTATGCAAAAACTAATCGATAAATGGGAAATCGACAAAATAGGAAGTTTGACTGACGAAGCCGAAAAAGCCAGAGATTATCTGATGAAATTACCTGCGAGAATGGCCAGAATTTCAGAGAGAATGGTTATTCCACAAGCGTCATTTCAATTCAAATGGGTAGAAGCAGCTAGATTGTAGATTTCAGTCCCGAAATTTCGGGAGCAGTTTCAGATGGCCGTTTTTTTATTTTTTAGCTTTTTTCACACATGATTCATTCAGAAATAGTAAATAAAACAATACTTTTTGTAAAAGATAAACTAGAAAATGCTGAAGGCGGTCATGATTGGTTTCATATAGAAAGGGTTTTTAAAAATGCACTTCAAATTGCTGAAGGAGAAGTTTGTGATACAAATGTGGTACAATTAGCAGCCTTACTTCACGATATCGCAGATAGTAAATTTCATAACGGCGATGAAACCATTGGACCAAAAATCGCCCGTAAATTTTTAGAAAACGAAAATGTTGCCGTAGCCATAATTGAACACGTTATCAATATTATAGAAAACATCTCTTTTAAGGGCGGAAACACCCAAAAGACCTTCTCTTCTATAGAATTGGATATCGTTCAAGACGCAGACCGTTTAGACGCGATTGGTGCTATTGGGATTGCTAGAGCGTTCAATTACGGAGGTTTCAAAAACAGACCTTTATATAATCCAAATATTGCTCCAAATCTATCTATGAGCAAGGAAGAATACAAAAATAGCCAAGCGCCAACTTTGAATCATTTTTACGAAAAATTATTGCTCTTAAAGGACAAAATGAATACTAAAACTGGCAAACAAATTGCCCAAGAAAGACACCTTTTTATGGAAGGTTTTCTTTCGCAGTTTTATGCAGAATGGGATGGAGAAAAGTAGTTGGCAGTTATCAGTTTTTGAGTGTTCACTCGCAGTTTGCATTCAAATACTGATCACTTTTCTCAAATTCCCTTTGTTCCCCCTTCGGGGGCCAGGGGGCCTTTCATTTCAACAATAACATCCGAAGCATTTTTGAAAGTAGGGGCTTGCTCTATAATACTTCCCACTCGTTTTTTGTTGAGTTTAAAAGTAATATCATTTTCTGTGGTGAATAATAATGCGGTCAAGAACGGATTATTCATATACGGTGCCAAAACAAAAAAAGCTTCTTCCAAGGAATGAAAACTTTCTATTTCTTCGGTTTTGTATCGTGCCGTAATGGAAAGGTTGAAAACGTCATTTTCTAACAAAACCGGACGCACGTAAATATTTTTCAACTCAGTATCACCAATGGTTTTTGCCAAAGTTAATTTGGCGTACGTTTTATTTTCAATGCTTTCTTTTACTTTTCCCCAGAATTGGGTAAATATTGGTTGGAAGGACATAATAGTTATTTTTTAAATTTTAAATTATTGATTTTCAAAATAAACCTATGATTTTTTTAAAAACTCATAGGTTTTGTATTCATAGTAAATAATCCCAAAAGTTCTCTTTGTGAATGACTTGAGTTGTTTTAGGATGGTACTTCTCTGTAAATGATTTTGTAAAAAGCACTTTTTGATTCGGATTGTATTCGAGTTCAAAAGCGTCGATTTCGGTGTTTTTTATCTCTAAATAATCAATTTCAGCTTGTTGGGTATTTCTCCAAAAACAGCTGTCTTTGAAGTGATTTTCATAAGATAATTTCTTCTTGCGTTCGCTGATAATAAAATTTTCCCACAAAGCACCGATGTCGTCCCGGAGTTCAATTGGATTAAAATTCTTGATAATTCGATTGCGCAAACCATTGTCCCAAAAATATACTTTTCTGCCTTTTTTGAGTTCGTTATCCTGATTTCTGCTAAAGGCTTTCAAGCTAAAAACAATAAAGTTTTTCTCCAGAATATCGATGTATTTTTCAACTGTTAAGCGGTTTATTCCTAAATCATTGGCAAGGGAATTATAACTAATTTCGCTACCAATTCGATACGCCAGCATTTGAACTAGTCGTTGTAAAGTCGCTGATTTTTTCACACCTTCTAGATTTAGAATGTCTTTGTAGAGAAAACCTTCGACCAAATCATTGAGGATTTTTTCTTCTTTTCCAGGGCTCGTCACTACTTCTGGATAATAGCCAAAAATCAAACGATGAGGTACTAAACGGGTTTCTTCGATAAAATTGCTGTGTTTGACCATTTCACCATAACTCAAAGGGAAAAGTTGTAATTCCTGCTTTCTCCCAACCATAGATTCTTTGGTTTTGTCAGCCAATTCAAATGCGCTACTTCCCGAAGCAATGACTTGAATTTCGGGATAATTATCGACCATTCGCTTGATGAGTAATCCAATATTATGAATCATTTGCGCCTCGTCAACAACTAATATTTTATTGTCGCCGATTAAGGCTTTTAGTCTATCGGTAGTAATGTTTTCTAATAAAAGTTGGGTGTCAGGTTCGTCTCCGTTGAGCCATAAAGATGATTGGTCTTTGATGGTGTTTTTTATCAAAGAGGTTTTGCCTACTTGTCGTGCCCCAAACACCAAGATGGCTTTTTCTTTAAAAAGATAACCGTCAATTTCGGTTTGTGCTGTTCTATGTATCATTTTTTGCACTCATTTATAATGCAAATATATAATAATTTGATATTACAATATCAAAAAAGTATAATAATTTGATATTACAATATCAAAAAAATATAATAATTTGATATTTGATACAACAAATCTAATTTAACAAGGCGCTGATAACTAAATTTCTAACCACTGATTACTTAAAATTAGCTTTTCTTTTCTCTAAAAAAGCTGTTGTTCCTTCTTTAAAATCGTCAGTGGCAAAACAATCTCCAAAATTTTTGATTTCGACATCAAATCCATTGACACCCGAAATAAAGTTAGCATTTACAGCTTCGATAGCTTTTGAAATCGCAACTGGAGAATTTTTCATAATCCTTGTTGCAATAGTCCTACAAGCCGAAAATAAATCTTCTTGTGGCACCACGTGATTCACTAAACCATACACTTTTGCAGTGTCAGCATCAATCATTCCTGCGGTCATAATCATTTCCATTGCGCGACCTTTACCTACAATTTGTGGCAAACGTTGCGTTCCTCCATAACCCGGAATTACACCAAGCGAAGTTTCTGGCAAACCCATTTTAGCATTTTCTGAAGCGATTCTAAAATGGCAAGCCATAGCCAATTCCAGTCCGCCGCCAAGCGCAAAACCATTGATGGCGGCAATTACTGGAGTTTTCATTTTTTCGATAAAATCAAATAAAATTTGTTGTCCTTGTGCGGCTAATTGCGAACCTTCATCGGCAGAGAAATGAGCAAATTCGGCAATATCGGCTCCGGCAACAAATGCTTTCTCTCCGCTTCCAGTAATTATAACTACACGAACATTTGGATTATTATCAATTAATTCCAAGGTTTCGTGAAGTTCTTGAATGGTGGCTTTATTTAATGCATTCAATTTTTCAGGACGATTGATATAAATAGTGGCGATTCCTTTTTCGTGTTCTAAGATGATGTTTTCCAGTGCCATAATTGAGTTTTTAGGTATTGATTATGGGAAGAGAAACTGTAAATGTTGTTCCTTTTCCCTTTTGTGATTCAAATGTAATAGTGCCTTTATAATTTTCGATAATATTTTTTATGATACCCAAACCCAAACCCATTCCACTAGATTTTGTGGTGAATTTAGGTTCAAAGATTCGATTAAAATTTTCTGATGCTATACCGATTCCGTTATCGGCAACTGTAATAACGACATTGTTTAACACTTTTTTGATGTTTACACAAACAGCCCTATTTTCTTGATTTTCTGGAAAAGCCTGAATGGCATTTTTGACTAAATTGGTTATGATTCGGATGAGTTGGGCTCGATCAATTTTCGAAATAATTTCTTTTTCCTCTGCTTTAAAATGGATGTATTCTTCGTTGAAAATATCCATCGTCAATTCAACAACATCAACCACATTCAGGGTTTCATTTTGTTGTGCTGGCATGGATGCAAAGTTAGAAAATGCCGAAGCCACGGAACTCATCGTATCAATTTGCTGAATCAAGGTTTCGGAATAATCTTTTATTTTTTGTTGTAGATTGGGGTCGTTTGCATTAAATTTTCGCTGGAAATTTTGCACCGTCAATCGCATCGGCGTCAGCGGATTTTTGATTTCGTGTGCCACTTGTTTGGCCATTTCTTGCCAAGCCTCTTCTCGCTCGCTTTGGGCTAATTTTAAGGCGCTTTTTTCAAGCTCGTCTACCATTGCATTATAGGCATTGATCAACAAGTTAATTTCTTTGCTGCTTGCTTCGAGAACAATTTTTTCGTTTTTCTGATTCAAACTGGTTTCGCCCAATTTATCTGAAATGGTTTTTAATGATTTAGTGATGTAGGAGGACAGAAAATAAGCTGTGCCAAAAGCCACTAAGAGCATAAAACCATATACTTGAGCCAAGCCAATCAAGAAATTTTGCAATTCGGTTTGGTAAAAACTATCATCTTCAATATAGGGCAAATTCAAAATCCCTAACGGCTTAAATTTGTCATCTTTCATTAAACTATAAGAAGAACGATTCTTTATTCCGTTGGTATTTTTGATATCAACATAGCGTTTTTCGATGGAAGACTGAACTAGTTTTAGGATGTATTTTGGAATAGGAGGAGCTGCAGCGTCTATAGAAAATCTCGATTTGGAAGACTTTAATAATTGCCCATTTAAACTGTAAATATTAATTTCAAGATTGTGAATGTCCGATAATTCGTGTATTTTATCTTTAAAAATTAGGGACAAATTACTTGGAGTAAGCGGATAAGTGGTATTAGAAAGCACATAATTAATGTTTTCTTTTATAGCATCTTCTTTGTGTTCCAGTTGTTTTTGGTGGTATTGCTTGGCTTCATTTTTAAATTGAAAAATCGAAATCGAAGCTAATACTATCGAAGCAACAATAATCAATACAATCATCGAAAGGAAAATCCTAATTCGTAAAGAAAGCATTGCTATTTTGAAGTCTTTTAGCATATTAGCCCCCTAGCCCCCGAAGGGGGAATTAGAATTAGCAACTTGATTAGATTTATTTTTCATTTAAAAAAAGTTTATTTTTTTACTTTCTTTTACTTCCCCTTTGGGGGTTGGGGGGCTTCTCGAAACCGTTTGTAAAACTTGAAACCCAACATTATCAAAATCGAAAACAACAAAATTCCGACAACACCATAAATCCAGTTCACCGCATTTTTGAGGATTACCAAAAACACTACAGCAAAAAGAATTATTGTCGCCCCTTCGTTCCACAATCGCATAAAATTTGTTGTGTATTTTACTTCGTCATTTTGCAATTCTTGGTAGATTTTATGACATTTATAATGGTACAAATACAACACAAAAACAAAGCCAAGTTTCACGTGCATCCACGGCATTTGCAACCAGCCTTTTCCAAGATCTGTGAAAAACAACATCCAAAAAGCAAAAACACTCGCTAAAACTGCGGATGGCCAAGTGATAATGTACCACAAACGATAGGTCATTATTTTATATTGTTTTTGCAAAATCTCCTTTTCGGGCGAAGGTTTGTCGTGGGCTTCAATTTGGTATACAAACAATCGAACAATATAAAAAAGTCCTGCAAACCAAGTGATAACAAAGATGAGGTGAAGTGATTTTAGGTAGTTGTAGAGTTCCATTTCAAATTTATGATTTATGATTTCAGATTTTCAGATGAAGGACCTGAAAATTAATCAAAAAAGGTGTTTTATGTTAAAATTTTTATTTTTCAATACCGGCAATTCCCCCTTTGGGGGTTAGGGGGCTCCATTCTTCAATCCATTTCGTTACTAAATTACACCAGTCTTCCTCATCATTCAAGCATGGAATCGCCATAAACTCTTCACCGCCGTGATGTTTGAATTCCTCATTGGCTTCCATCGCAATTTCTTCTAAAGTTTCTAAGCAATCCGCAACGAAAGCGGGTGTTACAACTGCTAACTTCTTAATTCCTTGTTCAGGCATTTTGTTCACTTCCACATCGGTGTAAGGAGTTAGCCATTTGTCGCCAGCCAGTCGGGACTGAAAGGTTTGGCTGTATTTTTCTTTAGGGATATTCAAATATTCGGTTACCAATTTTGTAGTTTCATAACATTGATGGCTGTAGCAAAATTCATGAGCTGGCGACGGTGTGCTGCAACAGGTTCGATCCATTTTGCAATGTGATTGGGTAATATCAGTCTTGCGAATGTGTCTTTTTGGGACACCGTGATAAGAGAATAACAAATGGTCATAATCAAATCCCTCCAAGTGTTTTTGAATACTTTCGGCTAAGACCTTAATATAATCGGGTTTGTTGTAAAAAGCAGGAACAATAGTAAATTTCATGTCCGGAAAATGTTTTTGGCGCAGTTCTTCAGCCAAAACTAAAATCGTTGTCGTTGATGCCATTGCGTGCTGCGGATACAATGGGAAAAGCATCACTTCATTTACGCCTTTATCATGCAATTCTTGCAAGCCTTTTAAAATTGTAATTGTGCCATATCGCATCGCTAATGCCACAGGTATTGCTGCTTTCGCTGCCACTTTTTGATGCATTTTTTTCGAAAGCACAATCAATGGCGAACCTTCAGGAGTCCAAATTCGGGCATAAGCCGCAGCCGATTTTTTTGGTCTAGTTTGTAAAATAACTCCTCGAACTAGTAATGCTCGCAATAAAAACGGAACGTCGATTACGAATCGATCCATCAAAAATTCGTCTAAATATGGTTTAACGTCTTTTGCGGTTGGACTTTCTGGCGAACCGAGATTGACTAATAATACTCCTTTCATGTTTTGTTTTATTTTTTTATAAAAGTAAGTAAACTTACTTTTTGTTATTTGGGATTAACTATTTTTTATTGATTGTTGAAGAAAAAAAATAATTAGTGCATTAATTTGGTCAAGATAAATTTCAAAAGAGGTTTGTTACAATTAATTATTCGGATTAATAGCCATCAAATATTTTTTTGGAGTGGTGCCAAATTTTTTCTTGAATGCAGCAATAAAATGACTTCCGGTACTGTAACCAATTTTCAACCCCACTTCGTTGACGTTATAAGAACCGCTGTCTAATAATTTTCGGGCATAATCCATTTTATAGTCAAATAGAAAGCCATAAACAGTGTCGCCGTAAATTTGTTTGAAACCCATTTTTAGTTTCTTTATATTCAGTCCAATTTGGTCGGCAAGTTGCTGTAAACTTGGCGGCTCAGCCATATTAGCGATAATAACTTCTTTTGCTTTTTTAATTTTCAAAACATTTTCTTCGTCTATCAAAAACGGACATTGCTCTGCATTCGGGTCTTCATTTCTATTGAAAAACAAACTTAATAATTCATATCCTTTTCCCTTATAATATAAGTTTTTTATAGAAGGATTCAAATTGTAGTGAAACATTTGGTTCAGTACAATCGCCATTGAAGGACTTATGTTTTCTTCGCCATAATATTTCTTATCGCGGTTTTCGGAACTCAAAAAAGGAATGTGATCGGAATGTGTCGAGAACAATCCATGAAATTTTTTTATAGAAACCAAAATTGTAATTAGCCACGATTTTGGAGCGATTTCTAAGTGTAACGGCAATTCTTTCTGAGGGTTATAAAACAATAATGATTTCTCTTCTTTTAAATCCAAAGTGTAATTTCCTTGGTTAAAAATAAACTTAGCGTTGCCTTTTAATCCAAAATGAAACTGAATGAACCCAATAGTAACTTGATGTTCATGAATAACAGTTATTTCAGTATCATTTTGAAACCGAATTAAAATAAAATCGTCATCAATTTTTATCTCTTCTTTAGAACTCATAGCGATGTTTTTTTAACAAATGTTTGTGAAATTAAAACGGTATTGTTTAGAACGGTTCTAAATAAATACCTTATAACGCATTGATTTTAGTGCAAAAATAATATAAATAACGGTAAATGTCACTTTTTTTATCAAAATATCTCGTAGCGACACAAAAAGAACTTTTAGCGTTACTTTTATAAAAAGGATAGCAATACTTTTGTTTCACTTTTAGAATTAATAGTATTTTATGCAAAACGGAACTGTACCAAAACACAAAACTTTCTACTCCATAGGATTAAGTTACAAGAAAGCGGATGCTGAAGTTCGAGGTAAATTTAGTTTAGACTCCAAAGCAAAAACCAATGCACTGCTCCAAGCCAAAGAAGAAGGTATTGAGGGGCTAATAATAACTTCCACCTGCAATCGTACTGAAATTTATGGGTATGCTGATCATCCTTTTCAGTTAATAAAATTGGTTTGTGAAAACAGTAATGGTACAGCTGAAGAATTTCAAAAAGTAGGTTTTGTTTATAAAAATCAAGAAGCTATCGATCATTTATTTCGCGTAGGAACTGGATTAGACAGTCAAATTCTTGGGGATTTTGAAATTATTGGTCAACTTAAAAATAGTTTTGAACAATCTAGATCACTGGGTTTAATCAACACTTTTTTAGATCGTTTGATTAATTCTGTAATCCAAACTAGTAAAAGAATAAAAAACGAAACCGAAATTAGTTCCGGAGCCACTTCTGTTTCTTTTGCTGCCGTTCAATACATTATTCGAAATGTAAAAAATATTGGCAACAAAAACATTTTGCTTTTTGGAACGGGTGAAATTGGGAAAAACACATGCGAAAACTTAGTAAAACATACTAAAAACGAACATATTACCATCATAAATAGAACTAAAAGTACCGCCGAAATAGTGGCTGGAAAACTTAGTGTAATTGTAAAAGACTATGTTGATTTACAAGAAGAACTGCAAAAAGCAGACGTTTTGGTTGTCGCCACAGCTGCACAAAACCCAACAATCGATAAAGCGTTGCTGAATTTAAAAAAACCATTATTAATATTGGATTTATCAATTCCAAAAAATGTACATGAAAATGTACAACAAATACCAGATGTAACTTTGATACATTTAGATTATTTGTCTCAAATGACCGATGATACTCTCGAAAGAAGAAAACAACATATTCCTGCTGCCGAAGCCATCATTGAGGACATGAAACTAGAATTGAATGCATGGATGAATGGTCGAAAATATGCACCAACCATTCACGCATTAAAAGCCAAATTAAACGAAATTGTTGCCACAGAATTAATTTTCCATCGAAAAAAATCATCTAATTTCGATGAAGAACAAGCGGAAGTAATTACCTCTAGAATCATTCAAAAAATCACGAATCATTTCGCCAGTCACCTCAAAGATGAAAACACCGCAATAGACGAAAGCATCGACTTTATCGAGAAAGTTTTTCAAATAGGACTACAAACTCCCCAAAAATCAACTTCAACAGCCGAAGAAAAATACAAAATCACTTTATCGTAAGTATTTATAAATAAACTTAACGATCCTTAATTCCTTAATGGTTCAAAAATAATAAAGAATGGCTCAAAAAGTTATTAGAATAGGAACTCGCGACAGCGAATTAGCGCTTTGGCAAGCTCATACAGTTCAAAAAAAATTAAACGATTTAGGGTATAAAACTGAAATTATTGCCGTAAAATCGCAAGGCGACCTATTACTTGACAAACCGCTTTACGAACTCGGAATCACAGGAATTTTTACAAAAACACTCGACATTGCGATGCTTAACGGTCAAGTTGACATCGCTGTTCATTCGATGAAAGACGTACCAACAACCTTACCTATTGGCATTGTTCAAGCAGCAGTTTTAGAAAGAGGCAGTACTTTGGATATTTTGGTTCACAAAGGAAACCTCGATTTTCTCGAAGGAAACGGAACTATCGCTACCGGAAGTTTGCGTCGTCAAGCCCAATGGTTGAATAAATATCCCAATCATAAAGTAGTCGATTTACGTGGAAACGTAAACACTCGAATGCAAAAACTAACCGAAAGTGACTGGAACGGAGCCGTTTTTGCCGCTGCAGGTATAGAAAGATTAGGTTTTAAAATCCCATCCAGCCTTCCCAAAGGGAAGGCTTCGGAAGTGATCAAAAGCCCCTCCTTTGTAGGGGTTGGGGAGGCTCTCGATTGGATGATTCCTGCACCGGCTCAAGGTGCAATGATAGTCGTTGCAATGGGAAATGATGATTTCACCCTTGATGCCGTCTCTCAACTCAATAATGTAGAAGCCGAAATTTGCACCTATATAGAAAGACAATTCCTTAAAACGCTCGAAGGGGGTTGCACCGCGCCAATTGGTGCATTGGCAACCTATAGCGAATTAGAGGACAGCTTTACTTTCAATGGCGCTTTGTTGTCTATTGATGGAAAACAGAAATTAGAAATTGAAAAAATTGTACCCGTTGAAGAATGGAAAAAATTAGGTTTCAATTGTGCCAATGAAATTTTGGAAAATGGCGGAGCGGAATTGATGAAAACGATTAAGGAAAGTTTGATCAAGTAAATGAAAAAAGCAACAACCATTCTATCCACAAAAATACTTTTGAGCAATCAAAAGCAAACCCTTGTGGATGCAGGTTTTCAAGTAATTGAAGCCGATTTCATTAAAACCGAAAACTCGGATTTTAACTTAAATGGAATTAACGATAATTTGATTTTTACCAGTCAAAATGCGGCTCAAAGCGTATTGCTTCATCCAAAATCTTCAGCATTAAAGACAAATAATGTGTTTTGCGTAGGCATAAAAACCAAAGCTTTATTAGAAGAAAATGGTTTTACTGTTGATGTTTATGTTGATTATGCTTCCGATTTGGCTGAAATCATCACCTTGATTTATTCTAGTGAAAGTTTTACTTTTTTCAGCGGAAACTTACGAAAAGAAACTTTGCCGAAAGCCTTGAAAGCAGCCAAAGTCAATTTCAATGAAATTCAAGTATATGAAACGACATTGACACCACAAAAAATAAAAGCCGTGGTCGATGCAATTTTATTTTTTAGTCCGTCGGGAGTGGAAAGTTATTTGAAAGAAAATACCATAAAAAAAGAACTTTGCTTTTGCATTGGTGAAACCACGGCAAGCACATTAGAAAAAATAACCAGAAATATAATAGTCGCAGATCAGCCTTCAGTTGAAAATGTAATTGAGGATGTAATCGAAGAATTAGCCCCCTAACGCTCGCTGGGAGAGCTTGGAAACGTAATGGATAATTATATATTAAGCAATTTAGAATTTAAAAGATTAACAGAAATGAACAACAACGATATTCAGGTTCCCCCTTCGGGGGTTAGGGGGCTTAAAAACGACCTATTTTTAAAAGCATTACGAGGAGAAACAGTAGAACGCCCACCCGTTTGGATGATGCGTCAAGCCGGAAGATATTTGCCAGAATTTAGAGCATTGCGCGATAAATACGATTTCTTTACCCGTTGTGAAACGCCAGAATTGGCCGCAGAAATCACTGTGCAACCCATTCGCAGAATTGGTCCAGATGCAGCAATTTTATTTTCGGATATTTTAGTGGTGCCAAGAGCGATGGGAATTCACGTGGAGCTAAAAGACAATTTAGGACCAATTATTCCCAATCCAATTCGTACTATGGAACAAGTCAATCAGGTTTTTGTTCCAGATGTGAACGAAACCTTAGGCTATGTTTTTGATGCCATCAAATTGACCAAAGAAATGTTGAATGATGAGGTGCCGTTAATTGGTTTTGCAGGTTCGCCCTGGACAATTATGTGTTATGCTGTGGAAGGAAAAGGATCTAAAAGTTTTGATACGGCCAAAGGATTTTGTTTTTCAAATCCAGTTGCAGCGCATACTTTACTGCAAAAAATCACCGATACGACCATTTTATATTTGAAAGAAAAAGTAAAAGCGGGTTGCAACGCCATCCAGATTTTCGACTCTTGGGGCGGAATGCTGTCACCGTTGGATTATCAAGAATTCTCTTGGAAATACATCAACCAAATTATAAATGCCTTGGCTGACGAAACCCAAGTGATTGTGTTCGGAAAGGGATGTTGGTTTGCACTTAACGAAATGGGAAAAAGTAGAGCTTCAGCTTTGGGAGTAGATTGGACTTGCACGCCACGAAATGCAAGATATTTATCAGGAGGAAACATCACTTTGCAAGGAAATTTTGATCCGTCGAGATTGCTTTCACCAATTCCTGTAATCAAAAAAATGGTTCACGAAATGATTGACGAATTCGGAAAAGACAAGTACATCGCCAATTTAGGTCACGGAATTTTACCAAATATTCCTGTAGATCACGCAAAGGCTTTTGTGGATGCGGTGAAGGAGTATAAACCATAAAATAATTATTACAAGATGATAAAACATATATTGATATTAATTGGAGTTTTTATTTCATTCAATTGTTATAGTCAAAATATTGTTTCTAAAACAAAACAAAAATCAATTACAACAAACCTTTTAAGAAAAAAAATGATTGGTATTTGGACGCAAAAAGGTTCTATAAATGCAGATTTTAAAATTGATAACAATACTTTTTACTACGTTGAAGATTTTGCAAACTATAAATATTCTTTAAATGGTAACTTAATAAAAATTTACTATCCAGATTACATTTATGAAGGTAAAGTTTCTTTTAAAAATGACACTTTAATTATAAGTAATAAAGATGGAGTAGGTAAATATTGGAGATTCAATGAATAGAATAACAAATAAGCTTAAAGCTTTAATAAATGAAAAAAAAATTCTACCAATACATACTAAACCTTCAAGATCAAATCTGTAAAGGATTAGAGGACATCGATGGCGTTGCTAAATTTCGAGAGGACATTTGGGAACGTCCAGAAGGTGGTGGCGGAAGAACACGTGTCATTGAAAACGGAGCAGTTTTCGAAAAAGGCGGTGTGAATATTTCAGCAGTAAACGGAAAATTACCCGAAGCAATGCGTCAACTATTCAACGTGGACGAAGCTGATTTTTTTGCTTGTGGTTTGAGTTTGGTGATTCACCCAAAAAACCCAATGGTGCCAACGGTTCACGCCAATTGGCGCTATTTCGAAATGTATGATGAAAATGGAAATATAATTCAGCAATGGTTTGGTGGCGGGCAGGATTTAACGCCTTATTATTTGTTTGAAGAAGATGCTGTTCATTTTCATCAAACCTGTAAAACCGCTTGCGACAAACATAATCCAGAATTTTATCCGAAATACAAAAAACAATGTGACGACTATTTTTGGAATGCGCATCGCAATGAAGCGCGTGGAATAGGAGGGTTATTTTTCGATTATTGCAAAGCAAATGAAGATATGTCGATGGAAGATTGGTTTAACTTTGTAACCGAAGTCGGTAATAGTTTTCTGGAAGCGTATGTTTCAATTGTCGAAAAAAGAAAAAATTTATCCTATTCGGAAGCCAATAGAAAGTGGCAGGAAATCCGTCGTGGTCGTTATGTCGAATTCAATTTGGTTCACGACAAAGGAACTTTATTTGGCTTAAAAACCAACGGTAGAATCGAAAGCATATTGATGAGTTTGCCGCCTCACGTTCAGTGGGTTTACGACCATCATCCCGAAAAAGGAAGTGAAGAAGAAAAAGTGTTGAAAGTATTAGAAAAACCTATTGACTGGATATAATTATCCATTATCAATTATTAATTATAAATTATTATGTTTCCATTACAAAGAAATCGCCGTTTAAGAACCAACGAATCTATTCGTTCCTTAGTTCGTGAAACCACATTAAGTCCAACGGATTTTATGCTCCCCATGTTTGTTGCCGAAGGCAAAGATGTGAAAATTGCCATTCCATCAATGCCAGGAATTTATCGTCATTCGTTAGATAATACTATTAAGGAAGTAAAAGAAGCTTGGGATTTGGGTATCAAAGCTGTCAATATTTACGTAAAAGTGAACGAAAGCCTGAAAGACAATTTAGGTGTCGAAGCTTGGAACAAAAACGGATTGATGCAACAAACCATTCGAGCCATTAAAGACGCTGTTCCTGAAATGACTGTAATGCCAGACGTAGCCTTGGATCCCTACTCTATTTATGGTCACGACGGTATTATTAAAAGCGGACAAATTATCAACGACGCTACAATCGAAGCCCTAACCTTAATGAGTTTAAGCCACGCCGAAGCCGGTGCCGATTTTGTCGCGCCAAGCGATATGATGGACGGCCGCGTACTTGCCATTCGCAAAGCATTAGAAGAAAATGGGCATCACAATGTGGGAATTATGAGTTACAGCGCTAAATATGCTTCGGCATTTTATGGCCCGTTTCGAGACGCACTAGACAGTGCTCCAGTGGATATGGAAAATGTTCCCAAAGACAAAAAAACATACCAAATGGATTATGCCAATCGCATCGAAGCCATTCGCGAAACATTAGACGATGTTGCCGAAGGAGCAGATATTGTAATGGTAAAACCAGGAATGGCCTACCTCGACATCGTTCGCGAAGTGAAAAATGCTGTTCACGTTCCAGTCGCAGTGTATCAGGTTTCTGGCGAATATGCCATGGTTAAAGCGGCTGCCGAAAGAGGTTGGCTTGACCACGACAAGATTATGATTGAACAATTATACTGCATCAAAAGAGCTGGAGCAAACATTATATCAACGTATTTTGCCAAAGAAGCCGCAAGACTTTTAAATAAATAAAAAATGAAAAATTCACTATTATTTCCAATCGTATTGATTGTTGTCATGACGATTATTTCCTGTAAAAAAGAGAGTTCAGAGGAATCTTTTGGTAAGTCAGAAACGGTAACAGAAGTTCAAAAACCGGAAGATTTGGGAAAAGAATTGTTTAATGGAAAAGGAGCTTGTATCGCTTGTCATCAAGTAGATCAAAAAGTAGTTGGACCAAGCTTGCAAGATATTGCCAAAATCTATAAAGAAAAAAATGGCGATATGGTCCGCTTCCTAAAAGGCGAGGGTGAGCCAATTGTTGACCCAACCCAATATGAAATAATGAAGACTAATTTTGCAATTACAAAAGCGATGTCAGATACCGAATTGAAAGCTTTAGAAACTTATGTTTATTCCACACTTAAATAAATGTTATCTTCATTTTATTATGGAATTAGGAGCCCTGCCTGCCACCAGGCAGGTATTGCCTGCTATTCGCTATATCCACGACGGAAAAGCGTTGGATGCCGCTTCAAACGAAGTTCACTGAACTTCGCTAAAAATAGAAATTAAGTGAAGTAATCAGGGCTAAAAACACAACCATTTCAATCGAGATGGTTTATGTGTTTTCAACAAATTTTTCTTTGCGAACTTTGTGCTTTTTTCGTGGACTTTGTGTTTATTTTTTTACTTTTATAAAATGGAAACCGCTTACATCAAGACTCTTCTAGGAATTGTAAAAATAATAGGCGATGACGAAGGTGTTTCTGTAATTTCCATCTCTGATGAAGGAGATTCTTCTCTAACTATTCCATTCGTTTTGCAAGAAGCTGTTTCCCAATTGAACGAATATTTCGAAGGGAAAAGAATACTTTTCACTTTCAAATTAAATCCATCAGGAACTGATTTCCAACAAACAGTTTGGGCGGCCTTACTAGAAATTCATTTCGGGCAAACCATGTCTTATCTAGAATTATCCAAAAAAATAGGCGATGTTAAAGCCATTCGTGCCGTGGCTTCCGCCAATGGAAGAAACCCTCTTTGGATTGTCGTTCCTTGTCACAGAGTCATCGGAACGGATGGTTCGCTTACCGGTTATGCCGGAGGATTATGGCGAAAAAAATGGTTGTTGGAACTCGAAAACCCTAGTAATCAACAAAGTTTTTTTTAAATTAGTTGCCACTTATTCAAGAATTTTCTATTTTTTTGTAACACGCCATCTATTTTTTTTAAATTCGTAACTAAAATATTTAACTTATGATAGATAAAATTAACCTTAACAACATTCTGTTTCTCGACATCGAAACCGTTCCAGAGGTAGCTGATTTCAATTCTTTGGATGACGAAACGAAAACACTTTGGGAACTCAAAACCCAATACCAACGAAAAGAAACATCAACGCCAGAGGAATTTTACGAACGAGCCGGAATTTGGGCCGAGTTTGGGAAAATTATCTGTATTTCCGTGGGTTATTTTACCAACAAAGGTGATATTCGGAATTTTCGTGTGACTTCTTTTTTTGGTGAAGAAGAGAAAATCCTGCACGATTTTATTAACCTTTTGAATAATCATTTCAACCAACCGCAACACGTTTTATGCGGTCATAACGCCAAGGAATTCGACATTCCTTTCATTGCCCGCCGAATGATTATTAATAACATTGCCATTCCTAATAAACTGAATTTATTTGGCAAAAAGCCGTGGGAAATCCCACATTTGGATACTTTGGAATTATGGAAATTTGGTGATTACAAACATTTTACTTCATTAAAATTAATGTGCAAAGTACTGGGAATTCCTTCTTCTAAAGGCGATATCGACGGCAGTCAAGTGGGTCACGTTTATTATGTAGAAAAAGACATTGACAGAATCGTAACCTATTGCGAAAAAGACACCATCGCGGTAGCTCAGATTTTCCTCCGACTTCGACGAGAAGATTTATTGATTGACGAGGAGATTATTCACGTGTAAAAAAATCAATTTCAAAAATCAATTTCAAAAATCAATTAATAATGCTAGATTCAAATCCTTTTAACGAGAAAATATTTAATTTAGACGACAGATTAATTCGTTTTGCAGGAGAATGTATTTTCTTTACACGAAAATTAGAAAAAAACTATGAAAACGAATATTATAAGAATCAGCTTATCCGTTCATCTGGGAGTTCAGCGTTAAACTATGGCGAATCACAAGGAACAGTCACCGATAAAGATTTAATTTTCAAGTTAGCAATAGTTGTTAAAGAACTAAAAGAATCTAGGAATTCCTTAAAAATATTAAATTATATAAATGAAGGTAGTCAAGATTTTAGAGTTTTTCTTATGATTGAAGTTGAGGAATTAATAGCAATTACATCTAAAATAATAATTAATAAAAAATAATTAGTAATTCACACATCAAATTTTTGAAATTGATTTTTGAAATTGTAAACATAAATAAACATGGTATTAAGTAGATTTTGGTTGGTTATTTTCATTTCGTCGATTGTATTTGTGATTTTCAGTTTGTTTTCTGGTAATAGTTATACAATTGACAATGTTTTGAACGGTAAAAAAGACGATCCTATTTTAATATCTGAAAAATACATCGATCAGATTCCTGCTTTTATAAAAGACAGCGTCAACAAATCGGAAGAAAAAACCTTTGTTATCAATAGAGATACGCTAAATGCAGATACTACTTATGTCTATAAAAATAAAGTAGTCAAAATTTTTAGCGGTGTCCAAAAATCGGATGGCTTATTACCTACTTGCAAAAGCACATTACTTGATTTGATTTTACCACTTATGGCGTATTTGGCCTTTTTTTGTGGGTTGATGGAACTTTTGATCATTTCTGGAGCTTCGGAAAAACTAGCCAAAGGATTGAGTCCCGTTTTTGTAAAAGTGTTTCCAAGTATTCCAAAAAATCATCCGTCTATTTCTTATATGACTTTAAATTTTGCAGCTAATTTCTTAGGATTAGATTCTGCCGCAACTCCTTTTGGATTAAAGGCCATGGAAAGTTTGCAGGAAATAAATCCCGAAAAAGACAAGGCCAGTGATGCGCAAATTATGTTTATGTGTTTGCACGCTTCGGGACTTACTTTGATAGCCACTTCAATTATTGGTTACCGTGCTGCTGCGGGCGCTAGCAACCCCGCCGATGTGATGCTACCTTGTATTATTACTTCTTTTATCGGCACAATTGCTGCTTTTCTTATCGTTGGAATCAAGCAAAAAATCAATTTTAAAAGTGCTTCTTTAGTGATTGGATTAATGGTTTTGATAGCTGCCATTATAGGTTTATTATTCTATGTAAACCATTTGGATATTATAGGGAAAAATTATTTTACTTCTAATCTTTCTGCATTAATATTGGTAGGAATTATTGTTTTTACTATGATTTTTTCTTTTATAAAGGAGAAGAAATTCACAGAAGCCAATACGACTGTTTATGAATCTTTTGTGGTAGGTGCAAATAATGGTGTAAAAACTGGCGTCACCATATTTCCCTATGTTTTAGGAATGTTGGTGGCGATTTCATTATTTAGAAACTCTGGTTTATTCGAAATTATTAGTAACTGGATTGCTTTTGCTTTTTCGAATATGGGAGTAAGCAAAGAAATCACCGATGCTTTACCTGTTGCTTTACTAAGACCTTTTAGTTCTGCGGGATCACGAGGATTTTTAATAGATTCAATGAATACTTTTGGTGCCGATTCGATGACGGGAAGATTGAGCAGTATTTTTCAATGTAGCGCCGAAAGCACTTTTTATGTCATTGCAGTTTACTTTGGTTCGGTTAATATTAAAAACACTCGATACGCTTTAGGAACTATGCTTCTGGTTGATGTGATTTGTGTGATCACGGCGATTTTTGTGGCGAGCTGGTTTTTTTAGAATAAACCGCAACGAAAAATGTTTGGAAATAACGAAGTTTAATCTGTTGTTTCAAAGAAGCGTTCTCTTTAATTTATAACAATTCTATAGCATAAGTTGTCATAAACCGCAAAGATTTCCTTCTGCATTTCTTATATTTGACCTTGTAAAAAAAATCACATTATGGAATTTCTATACCAGGATCCTTATCCCATTTTAAAAGACGATACTCAATACAAAAAACTCACTTCTGATTTTGTTAAAACCGAAAAACTAGGCGATAGAGAAATATTGACCATTGACCCAAAAGGGTTAGAATTATTAGCTCAAGAAGCTCTAAAAGACGTTTCGTTTATGTTGCGAACGGCGCATTTAGCAAAGCTTAAAGCCATTCTTGACGATCCAGAAGCGACAGACAACGACCGTTTTGTGGCCTATAATTTACTGCAAAATGCAGTTGTGGCAGTAGATGGCGAATTACCTTCTTGCCAAGACACGGGAACGGCGATTGTAATGGCCAAAAAAGGTGAAAATGTATACACTGGTGTCGATGATGCGGAATGGCTTTCAAAAGGGATTTTTAACACCTACCAAGAACGAAATCTTCGGTATTCCCAGATTGTGCCCATTAGCATGTTCGAAGAAAAAAATTCGGGTTCCAATCTTCCAGCGCAGATTGATATTTATGCCAAAAAAGGTGCTTCTTATGAGTTTCTGTTTTTAGCCAAAGGCGGAGGTTCTGCCAATAAAACATATTTGTACCAACAAACGAAATCTCTATTGAATGAAAGAGCTTTGGATGCTTTTGTGCGCGCTAAAATAATGGATTTAGGAACTTCCGCTTGTCCGCCGTATCACTTGGCTTTGGTGATTGGAGGAACTTCAGCAGAAGCGAATTTATCAGCGGTTAAAAAGGCATCCGCAGGCTATTTTGACCATCTTCCAACATCTGGAAATATGGCTGGTCAGGCTTTCCGTGATTTGGAGTGGGAAAAACGAGTGCAAATTATATGTCAGGAAAGTGCCATTGGAGCGCAATTTGGTGGTAAATATTTCACCCACGATGTTCGCATAATTCGTTTGCCGCGTCACGCTGCTTCTTGTCCGGTAGGATTAGGCGTTTCGTGTTCAGCCGATAGAAATATAAAAGGTAAAATAACCAAAGACGGTATTTTTGTAGAACAATTGGAAATGAATCCAAAACGATTTTTACCAGAAACTGCTCCACATTTGGAGCCCGCTGTCGAAATTGATTTGAATCAACCCATGGCTGATATTCTTAAAAAATTATCACAATATCCCATCAAAACGCGTTTAAAACTAAACGGAACATTGATTGTGGCTCGTGATATTGCTCACGCAAAAATCGCAGCATTATTGGATTCGGGTAAACCAATGCCAGAATATTTTAAAAACCACCCAATTTATTATGCAGGACCTGCAAAAACCCCAGAAGGAATGCCTTCGGGAAGTTTTGGACCAACGACTGCCGGTAGAATGGATGTTTATGTAGAGGAATTTCAAAAAAATGGCGGAAGTATGGTTATGCTTGCCAAAGGAAACAGAACCAAAGAAGTGAAAGAAGCGTGCCTAAAATATGGTGGATTCTACTTGGGTTCCATTGGAGGGCCAGCGGCTATTTTGGCAAAAGAAAATATACTTTCAGTTGAAGTAGTTGATTTTGAAGAATTAGGTATGGAAGCCGTTCGTAAAATCACGATTAAAGATTTCCCAGCTTTTATTATCACAGATGATAAAGGAAATGATTTCTTTGAGAATTTGTAGAAATTAACCGCAAAGAAATAAAGTCAAACGCTAAGTTTACAAAGATTTTTTAACGGCAAATTCGCAAATTATTTCAAAGTTTTTAAGACTTGAAATTTGCGAATTTGCGGTTAATTTTTTAATCAATCACCATTTCAGGAATTTCGCCTTCTATGATTAAATTCGCTTCTGTAGAAGCGATGATGTGTTCTACGGAAACGCCTGGAGCGCGTTCCAAGAGTTTAAATCCTTTTGGAGTAATTTCCATAACCGCTAATTCGGTTACGACTTTTTTCACGCAGCCAACGCCAGTTAACGGTAAAGTACATTTTTTCAATATTTTTGATTCTCCGGCTTTGTTTACGTGCATCATTGCCACTATTATGTTATCGGCCGAAGCGACTAAATCCATCGCGCCGCCCATTCCTTTGACCATTTTTCCAGGAATTTTCCAGTTGGCAATATCACCGTTTTCGGCAACTTCCATCGCGCCGAGAATTGTTAAATCGACGTGTTGACCGCGAATCATTCCGAAACTCGTTGCTGAATCAAAGAAAGAAGCGCCTGCTAAAGTGGTGATGGTTTGTTTACCAGCGTTGATTAAATCAGCGTCTTCTTCGCCCTCAAAAGGAAAAGGACCCATTCCTAGAACGCCATTTTCGCTTTGAAACTCTACGTCAATTCCTTGTGGAATATAGTTCGCCACAAGAGTTGGAATGCCAATACCGAGGTTTACAAAGTATTTGTCTTTGACTTCTTGCGCGATGCGTTTTGCGATGTCTTCTTTTGTTAGCATAATTTTGTTTTTTGAAACATATAAGTCATTTAAGTTTTTTTTTCAAACTGAACACTATGTTTTTGAACCATATAAGAAATTTAAGGTCATATAAGTTTTCTTTTCAAATTAAACATCGGATTTTTTTGAACCATACAAGGAATTTACGGTCATATAAGTTTTCACTTCAATTTGCACTCTGTATTATTTTTTTAATCTTGTATAAGTACTATAAGATCATTTAAGTTTTCCTTTCAAGCTAAGCTCTAGTTATTTTTTTAAACAAGCAAGTTATTTAAGTTATGGTTTTGAAATGACCACTAAAAAACTGAACACTGACCACTATTTTTTCCTCACCGTTCTCTGCTCAATTCTCTTTTCATATTTTTCGCCTTGAAATATGCGTTGCACAAAGATTCCGGGAGTGTGAATTTGGTTGGGGTCGAGTGTTCCCGCTTCGACTAATTCTTCGACTTCGGCGATGGTGATTTTGGCAGCGCCAGCCATACAGGGATTGAAATTTCGGGCGGTTCCTTTGAAGATGAGGTTTCCTGCTGTATCGCCTTTCCAGGCTTTTACAATGGCAAAATCGGCTTTAAAAGCCAATTCCATTATGTGCATTTTTCCGTTAAATTCTCGGGTTTCTTTGCCAATGGCTACTTCGGTTCCAAAACCAGCTGGCGTGAAAAATGCGGGAATTCCGGTTTGGGCAGCACGACATCTTTCAGCTAATGTTCCTTGCGGAATGAGTTCTACTTCTAGTTCGCCGGTCAGCATTTGGCGTTCGAATTCGGCATTTTCTCCTACATACGAAGAAATCATTTTTTTGATTTGGTGTTTTTGCAAAAGCAAGCCAAGACCAAAATCGTCGACTCCAGCATTGTTGGAAATACAAGTGAGATTGTTGGTTTCTTTTTTGACGAGTTCCGCTATTGAGTTTTCTGGAATGCCACACAGTCCGAATCCACCCAGCATAAGGGTCATTCCGTTTTCGATTCCTTGCAGTGCTTGTTGAACGTTTGTAACTTTTTTGTTGATCATAATTATAAAATGATTTTTAAAACCATTAAGATATTTAAGGTTATTAAGTTTTACAAAACCGACATTCTAAAAACTAATGTCCTAGCCCTGATAGCAGCGGAAATCCTTTAAAGTTTGCAGCCGTTCAGAGGCTGGAAGCTTTAAAGATTGAAACGAATAGCAGGAAATACCTGCCTGCCGGCAGGCAGGGCTCCAAATAAAAAAATTACAATTCGAACTCCTCGGTATCTTGCTGAATATCGGTAGTATCTTTTACTTTTGGAGCGGTGTAACAATCCACTTTTATGGAAAGATTTGGCGGTCTGTCAAAATCTTCTTTCGAGACTTTAAGGTTTTGATCAGCATAACAAAGTTTCATAAAATAGGCCCAAACTGGCAATGCAGCGGTTGCTCCTTGACCATAAGTCAGACTTTTGAATCGCGCCGAACGGTCCTCGCAACCGACCCAAACACCAGTTACGAGATTTGGAACCATTCCCATAAACCAACCATCAGACTGGTTCTGGGTTGTTCCGGTTTTACCCGCAATGGGGTTGGTAAACATATATGGATAGCCTGTCCAGCGATTGTCGCCGCTTCCGCCGCCTTGTGTTCGCAGTCTTGCTCCAGAGCCACCTTCGGTAACGCCTTCGAGCAATTTGATAACAGCAAACGCAATGTCTTTATTTAGAACATCGTGCGATTCGGGAATGGGTTCGTAAATCACGACACCACTTTTGTCTTCTATTCTTGTTATAAATTGTGGTTTAACATAAACACCTTGGTTGGCAAAAGTGCCATAAGCCGCTACCATATCTTCAACAGTAATATCAACAGCTCCTAATGCTATGGAAGGTTGCGCAGGAATATTGGATTTTACGCCTAATTTGTGTGTTAATTCTACCACAGCTTCTGGTCCTGTTTTGTCAATAAGTTTTGCCGAAATGGTGTTAATAGAATTGGCCAAGCCTTGTTTTAATGTAACCATTCCGCGATATCTATTGTCGGAATTTCGTGGTTCCCAGTCTGCGGTAACGTTGTGACGCCCTTTGCGAATCATAAATGGTCCATCTACAATGGTATCGCAGGGAGACATTCCTAATTGTTCGATGGCGGTTGCATAAACAAACGGTTTGAAGGTAGAACCCACTTGTCTTGCCCCTTGACCTACGTGATCGTACTGAAAATATTTATAATTAATGCCGCCAACCCAAGCTTTTATACTGCCTGTTTGCGGTTCCATTGCCATTAAACCGGATTGCAAGAAATGTTTGTAATATCGGATTGAATCAAGGGGCGTCATGATGGTATCTCTTTCGCCTTTCCAAGTGAAAACTGTCATTTTTACTTTTTGGCTAAACGAAGCAATAATCTCTTCTTCGGACTTTTCTTGGGCTTCAAGCACGGTCCAGCGATAGGATGATTTCATTGCTTGTTTCAAGATGCGTTGCGTTTCTGCGTCAGATATGTTTACAAAAGGAGCGTTTTTATTGGTTTTAGCCTCAATGAAAAATTGTTCCTGCAAATTTGCCATGTGTTTTTCAACGGCTTCTTCTGCGTGTAATTGCATTCTGGAATCGATGGTAGTATAAATTTTCAAGCCGTCTTTATAAATGTTGTAATCAGATCCGTCTGCTTTTTTATTTTCTTCCATCCATTTTTTCATGTAGTCACGCAAATATTCTCTAAAATAAGTTGCGGTTCCTCCTTTATGGCTTTCTAATTTGAAATTTAATTTTATTGGCAATTGTTGTAATTGCTCTTTTTGAGATTTCGTAATAAGATTTTCTTTTTCCATTTGTAAAAGCACCACATTTCTGCGGTTTTTTACTCCTTGAGGATTTCGTACGGGATTATATAAGCCAGAGTTTTTAAACATTCCTACTAATATAGCGGATTCATCTACGGTTAAATCTTTTGGTTCTTTGGAGAAATATGTTTTTGCTGCAGAGCTTACACCAACGGAGTTATTTCCGAAATCATAAACGTTACAATACATCGCAATGATTTCGTTTTTAGTATATTGTCTTTCTAATCGAATAGCAATAATCCATTCCTTGATTTTTTGAACGATTCTAAAAGGTAAAAATTTAGAACCTTCACCGTGGAATAATTGTTTGGCCAATTGTTGCGTCAACGTACTTGCTCCTCCACTTGTTCCTACACTTGCGATGGCTCTCAAAGTTCCTCTGCCGTCAATTCCTGAATGTTCGTAGAAACGTTCGTCTTCAGTTGCCACTAACGCTTGAACTAGATTTTTTGGCAAATCAGAATATTTTAATTGCGACCTGTTTTTTTCGAAATATTTTCCTATGATTTCTCCGTCAGATGATATGATTTCGGTAGCTAAATTGGAATCTGGATTTTCTAAATCTTCGAATGACGGCATAGAGCCAAAAAGTCCCCACGAAGCAAATAAGAAAAAGACCATAATTCCGCCCAAACTATAAAAGAAAATTTTCCAAAATTTCTTTTGATAGTATCTAATGTCTTTATCGCTATCTTTTGCTTGAATATTGTTTTTTTGAGCAGCCATAATACTTTTTTAATCTATTTTTCTATTCTAAATCCTACTTCGGTAATTCCTTCTAAAGCTGTCACTCCTGGAACTTTTCCGGTTTCTCGAACCGCTTGTTTGATATGAACTTTATATCTTCCGCTAAATTTTACTTTGTCTTTATAAAAAAGTTTACTTTCCTTGATGTCTGAAAAACCATCTCCTAAAAGCGTTCCATCGGGATTTGCCATTTGGTATTCTAGTGTATCCACTTTTGTAAAACCATTAGGCAATTCTAATGCTACAATTAAAAAAAGATTGTTGAAGGGATAGTTATTATTTGCTCTTAAATTTACAAATAAATTATACCGTTTTGTAGCATCTAATTCAGGCAAATCGAAGGTTATAATGCTATCTTTATTCCATGCATTTCCCACAGATTTATATTGGTCAAAAACTCTTTTTTTATCACACGAAAAAAAGAGTAACACGACTAAAAGCAGTAGTGTACTATTCCTTATTCTCATTTTTAGTAATAATTATGGGTTTTCTGGGTTCTGCAGGTTTGATGACTTCAGTCGCCCTAGGTTTTGAATTATTATTTTGCTTGCTGGTAGTGTTAGCAACAATTAGATTTTCTCCGCCTGGTTTGCGTTTTTTATTTGGTTTTTTCTTTCTTTTAGGTTGGTCAAAACGGGTTAAACTTTCTTGACCCATCGCGTTATTAAAATGTTTTTCTGGTTCTTGAACAACTTCAATTGCAAAATCCTCGAGTGAGACCACTTTGTTTTTAAGTTTGTTTTCGGCAATGATTTCGTTGACTTGCTCAATTTTCAACATGTGCCAATTGGCAAAATCATTAGTATAAGCAAACCACATCAATCCTTTAAAAATGTCCTGTTTTTGGCAAATAGCATCTCCTTTTTCGGTGACTAATTTGGTTTCAAAACTTGGAAATCCTTTTAAAGCATCCATGTAAGTGTCGAGTTCATAGTTCAAACAACATTTTAATTTTCCGCATTGACCCGCTAATTTTTGTGGGTTTAAGGACAATTGTTGGTAGCGCGCTGCCGAGGTGTTTACACTTCTAAAATCGGTAAGCCATGTAGAACAACACAACTCTCTTCCGCATGATCCAATGCCGCCTAAACGTGCTGCTTCTTGGCGAAGACCTACTTGTTTCATCTCGATTCGGGAGCTAAATTCTTTGGCAAAATCTTTGATTAAAAGTCTAAAATCAATCCGGTCATTTGCTGTATAATAAAAGGTAGCTTTCGAGCCATCGCCCTGAAATTCAATGTCTGAAATTTTCATTTCGAGTTTATGGGCAATGGCTAATTCTCTGGCTCGAACCTTCATAGGTTCTTCTTTATCTCGCGCCGTAGACCAAATATCGATGTCTCTTTGAGAAGCTTTTCTATACACTTTAGCAACATCAGCGCTGGTATGATTTACGCCTTTTTTCTTCATTTGGATGCGAACTAGTTCACCGGTTAAGGTTACAATTCCTATGTCATGCCCCGGAGAAGCTTCGGTAGCGACAATATCACCCATACTTAAAGTCAGTTTTTCTGTATTGCGATAAAATTCTTTTCGACCATTTTTAAAACGCACTTCAACACAGTCAAAAGGAGCTTCACCATTAGGTAAACTCATATTCGAAAGCCAGTCAAAAACCGTTAATTTGTTGCAGCTATCGGTGCCGCAAGTCCCATTATTTTTGCAACCCTTTGGTGCGCCACCATCAGAAGTTGAACAACTTGTACATGCCATAATATATATGTAGTATTGCGATATACGCAATTTAAGTTCGTAAAACGTTTAATGTGTAAAGATAGCAAAGATTTTAGATTTCGTCCCGATACTTCGATATTAGATTTCTAATTTTTTAAAAAAAGAAGTGTGAATTTTTGCTAATTTACTTTGTAACTCCATCCCGTATCTTATAAAGTTTGTCGGACAATCGAATTCTAAACGGTAACTTTAGCGTAATATTTTCTCCAGCTACTGCTTTTTTAGTAACTATTTGGTTCACAAACATTTCTTCGATAATTATTTGTTGTTCCCCAGTTGTTGCGCCTTTTATTAGAATTTTGTCGCCAATGTTTATTTCATTTTCTTCGATTAAAAACTGTCCAATTCCTGATTTTGGAAAATAATGAACTCCTTTTCCAATAAGAATCTTCTTAATTTTTGGTTTTGTTTTTGCCAACGGCGAAGCAATATTTTCACCCAGTTGTTCGGTTACGACAAGACCGTGACTTTCTACATTATTTTTGAAAGTCAAAACTGCTGATTTTCCTTTTTTGAATATTTTATTTCCGTTTTTTATTCCTCTGCGAATGGCTTTTTGTTCGTTGTCAGGTAAATGCATTGTAGTTACACATTCTGATGAGCAGCAGCCTTCCATTTTTGCGGCGCAAGCATTACATTGGATAAAAAGCAAATGGCAACCTTCGTTGGCGCAATTGGTGTGCATATCACATGCTTCACCACATTGATGGCATTGCGACACAATATCATCGGTAATTCTTTCGCCCAAGCGCTGATCAAAAACAAAGTTTTTCCCGATGAATTTGCTTTCCAGTCCTTCGGTCTTGACTTGACGAGTGTATTCGATGATTCCGCCCTCGAGTTGATAAACGTTTTCAAAACCTTTGTGTTTGAAATAGGCACTAGCTTTTTCGCATCGAATCCCACCGGTGCAATACATCAAGAGGTTTTTGTCTTGTTTGTGTTGGGCTAATTGTTTTTCGATAATGGGCAGACTTTCTCTAAAAGTATCTACATCCGGTGTTATAGCATTGGTAAAAAAACCAATTTCAGATTCGTAGTGATTGCGCATATCAACCACAATCGTGTTTGGGTCTAGGAGTAATTCATTGAATTCATTGGCTTTTAGATGAATTCCAATATTGGTTACGTCGAAAGTTTCGTCAACTAATCCATCGGCCACGATTTTGTCGCGGACTTTTACCGTCAGTTTCAAAAAAGAATGGTCGTCTTGCTCTACGGCAATATTCAACCGAATACCTTTCATAAAAGCGTAATTTTCGATGGTGTCCTTAAAAGCGTAGAAATTGTCGGCAGGAATTGATAATTGGGCGTTGATTCCTTCATGAGCGACATAAATTCGACCTAGAGCTTCGAGTGGATTCCAGGCTAGAAATAATTCGTTTCTGAATTGAGTTGGGTTTTGAATTTGCGCATAAGCATAAAAAGATAATGTGAGACGCTGCTTTCCGGCATCGTCAATCATCGTAGCTCTTTCCTCTGCGCTTAATGTGTTGTACAGTTGCATGCTATAAACAGTTAAGTTGAGAAATATAATGATGTAAAGGTAGTGTGTTTACAGTAAAGGCACAAGGTTTTTGCAAAGTTCACAAACAGCTTTTGTGCACTTGAGTAAATTTAGTTCAATAGAATTGTATCCAATTTTATTTTAAAATGGTACAAATTCCGTCAATACATTTTACCTCGGTTGGAGGCATTACATACATACAATCCGATACAGCCTGCGTTTGAATGTTGTACAAACTGTTCATTTCATTGTAGATTGCCACCATTTCCTGCAGTTTAATTACGTTAACACTATTGGAAAAAAGTAAATACGTATAAGGACCACCACAAGGTTTTGAACCAAAAGCAATAAAACCACAGCCCACACTTTCAGAACAGCTAAAACTGTTAATATAGTTTTGAATTTCTTGTTTTTTTACATCTAATTGCGCTGCAGTAATAGCAACTGACGGTTCATTCGAGTCAGAACATTGAAAACTTTGAAGTAAGATACAAAGCGCTACAATTTTTAAAAACAATTTCATAATCACAAGAATAAGAGATATTTATAACATTGTAAAGTTAAAAAAATATCGAAAGTAAGTAAAGACAGCGTGAATTTTAATTTTATAAAAAGCAAAAAGCACTAAATTAATAGTGCTTTTGATAAAATTTGTGACTCAGTGTCTCAGCGGAAGTTTAGCAAAACTCATTGAAAGCGTCTTTCAAATTATCTGAAATTAATTCAGCTGGGCGACCTTCGATGTGGTGACGCTCTAACATGTGCACTAGTTCCCCATTTTTGAATAAGGCGATACTTGGCGAAGATGGAGGAAAAGGGAACATGTGTTTTCTTGCTGCGTCAACAGCCTCTTTATCAACTCCTGCAAAAACGGTGATTAAATGATCTGGTTTTTTTGCGCCTTCTAGGCTCATTGCTGCTCCTGGACGTGCATTTCTGGCAGCACAACCGCACACAGAATTCACCACCACTAGCGTCGTTCCTTCTGCATTTATGGCAGAATCAACTGCTTCTGCGCTATGTAAATCTTGAAAACCTGCTCCTGTTAATTCAGCTTGCATTGGCAATACCATTTCTTGTGGATACATACTATTTTTATTTAAAATTGTTTAAATTTTTCTTTGATTAAAGTTTTGCAAAGTTACAAAGTTTCATACCAAGAAGTACGTTTGAATTATAAAGTTTTGTTATAGTTTGTTAAAAAAGTTTTGAGTTCAGACAACAAATTTCAAAGGAAATCTATCTTTTTACTAGTTCAAGAACCAGGAGCAGTTCTACAGCATTGATAAAAGAATGTTTTTGAAAAGAGTTAAATGTTATTTAACCGCTATAAAACTGAAATAGAAAAACTAACCTCGGCATCGGTTGCTCCTCCAGCGTTTGTGATATCTCCAGCAGCGACATTAGCAGCGTTTTTATTTGGCAGATGTTTTAGTGTTATTTTTAAGGTTCCGGTCGCTGCTCCTGTAGTCACAAAAACAGATTGTAAACCAACTGGTTTTCCGTTTGTGTCTAAATTGCTCGGAGCTGTACTATAATTAAATGCATTTAATGTTCCTGTTTTTTGATAAAAAATTTGGTGATCTATTCCTTCTGCAATTATTTCAGGCGTAATATCTACAGCAGGACTTACAGCTTCGTTTTTAAAAGTTAGTGCCCCATTATACGTTTTGCTTTGTGTAAAAGGGCTAGAAACTGTAATTACAGCTGCGTTTGGTCCGTCGCCATCTAAATCTTTGTATTGCAAAGTAATGGCTGTTCCGCCTCCAATAGGAGTAAAAACAGCAGTAATTGTTGTGATTAATTCTTCTTCGTTTACTGCAGTTGCTTCCTCATTGTTACAAGAATATAGGATAGCAAAAGCCAAAAATGCAATCCCGTAAAATTTTAATTGTTTGTGAATGCCTTTTGATTTAAAAATTGTTGTTTTCATGTTATTTGTTTTTAAAATTAATGTTTGAATATTTAAATTTGTTTTCATAATAATTTTTTTAATAATTAAATTTTAATTGAATTTGAAAATTTCTGCCTATTTCGTCAGCAAAAAAGCGTTGACGGTTTAAATAATCTCGATAGGCGACGTTTAAAATATTTTGGACAGAAAACGCGACTGTTGTCGTCGATTTTTTGAAAGTATCGAATTTCATTTCTGAATAAAAATGCAATAAATGATAGGCTGGAGGCGGTGTGCTGATGTCAACTTCTACCGCTTTTAATTCGTTATTTTCAATGATAAAGGTGTTAAAGTTATTGTTGGGAAACTTTTTTTGTTCTAGTACTAATTCACTTTTAAGTTCCAAAATAAGCTCGTGCCACTCTTTTCTCGAAAAACGAATTTTGTTATTGATATTCAATGGAGGCATATCTATTAATGGTTGGTTTTTGGTTTGGTCATACCCATTTACATAAGCCAAACCTAGCGAATGTTGCCACTGATTTGTGACGTCCCAGTGTGTTTGAAAATCTATTCCTATAAGTCTTGCATTGGTTTGCTCGTATTCCCAAACCGGAAATGAACCCCGAATTGTCTTTTCAAAGTCAAATGGTTTTAAAAAAATATAATCCTGAATATTATTGATATAAGGGTTTACTTCGAAAGAAAAACGATTGTACTCCTTTTTAATAGTTACCGATAATTTAGTTGATTGTTCTTTATCGAAACCCAAATTCCCCAATTCAATCATTCCAGTAGAATGGTGCAATCCGTCGCTAAAAAATTCAGATGGATTTGGATTTCTGGAAGCAAAACTTATATTCGTGTACAATTGCCAGTTGTTTTCCAATTTTTTATGAAAGCCCGCGCTTGCCGAAACATTGTGAAAAGTAAAACTTGGTTTGGTAAGCCATTGTGTACCAAAATCGCCAACTATAAATTTTGAAAATTCCTCGTTGAAGCCTCTTTCATCCCATCTAGATTTTTGGTAAAATTTAGTCGCATCAATTTTCGAAAAGTCATACCGCAATCCGCCATCTACAGAAAAAGTATCCGAAAAATTATAATTTACAATTCCGTAAGCGCCAAAATCAATTTTATCATAAGTCGGAATCAAAGGACGAATGCCAGTTGCAGGATTTGCAAAGTTATTTTGAATAGCTGTGGTTGTTCCCATTTTAAAACTCCAATCGTGCCAATTTTTCTTGTAATCAATGTTTATTGTATTGGTTTTTAAATCCAAATCCAGTGCAGCTCTGTTTTCGAAATTTGCTCTTCGAACATCATATTCTAACCTTTTGTTAACTTGAAAGGAGTACTGAAAAGAAATAAATGCCGATTCATCAAAATAGTAATTATAATTTATTTTAGCAATTTGATGGGTTACATCTTGTTTGGGATTGTTGATGGCATAAGTAAAATCATTGATTATGGTTGGAACTTTATTTTTTATAGAATAATATAAATCATTTACACTGCCAGTGTGAGAAGCACTCAAAATCCCAATTGTGGCTTTGTAGTAACTGTAAAAAGCGGTTATATTGTATTTTTCAGCATTGTATTTGAGGTCTCCAGAAAAATTACCTTCCCGATTTCCAGTATTAGATAGCACATAATCAGGAGCGCTTTTGTCACCTATGTATTTAAAAGTGCCTAATGCATTCCAGCTGAATCCGTGATTACTTCCTTTGTGTAAACTAGAACTCACAGAGCCACCCCTGCCGTTTGTATCATAATTGACAATGGTTTTACCAAAAAGAGTGTCTTTTTTTGTGGTTACGGGTTCGATAATTACTAAACCGCCTATAGCATCACCACTGTATTGCAATCCGGAAGCGCCTTTTATGACGGTTATTTTTCCTGCTGCATTGATGTCAAAATTGGGTGCGTGTTCAGTTCCCCATTGCTGGTCTTCAAGCCGCACATTATTATTGATTATTGGTACTCGACTGCCGTACAAGCCATTTATCATTGGTTTTACAACTGCATTTCCAGTTTTTAGGCTCGAGATACCTGCTATTTCTTTCAATGCATCGCCCAAAGATTGATTGCTGTATTTTTCTATAGTGGTAGTTTTTAGTTGTTGTTCTGAAATAGATTTGGTGTTGCTATTTGTCATTTGTTGAACGACAACTTCATGAAGATGAGTGGTGTTAATTCTTAAGTTGAAATCTAGCTTCAAATCCCCAATTAGGTTAACTATTGTGTCAATAGAATTGTATCCTACATAAGTGATGTTAATTTTGGTTTTTCCAGACGGCAAGTTTTTGGCAGAATAATTTCCCGACGAATCGCTTTCTGCTATTTTTTTACCCAGATGAATATGAATATCCTGGAAGCTAATTTGCTCCGGACATATTATTTTACCGCTTATTGTATTTTGCGACTGAATAGTATTGCAAAGCACAATAAACAGGAAAAAAATGAGAATTTTTTTCGACATTGTTTTTGTTTAAAATGAATAAAATCGTATCATTTTTGGTCTAAAAATGATTTATTTCTTGCTATTTTAAACTGCCGGGGGTGCGCGAAGCGAAAAAAAAGATCCTTTAAAAAACGAGGAATGTTGAAAAGAATAAAATGAAGGAGAAAAGCCTGAGGGACGATTTTTATGAAATTGAAGGTCATAAAAGTCAGGTTTGGTAAATGAACTAAAGCTAAAATGACAAGTAAAACATTTTTCGATGATACTATGGCTGTGTGTAACTTCTGTTTTGTTTTTGGAAGAAAGATGCACGCACTGTTTTGGTAGAAGTTTTTCAGAATGATGCTCATAAGAATGTATCGACTGGAACAGTGTCGAAAACAAAACTGCCATTGACAGAAGAACGTTAAGTATGATCATTTTTTTTTTCATTTCCGAAACTACAATAAAATCAATTTTGATTTAAGCCAATTAATTTGTAAGTAGCATTTCTTATATCTTTATGAAATACAAACTTAACACAAATATAAGAATCTTAACCCGTATATGCAGCAATGAAGTGTTTTATTTAATAATTGATTGATCCCGTTATAAATAACTTCGCTAAATTGTTGATTTATCAATAAGTATAATATGTGGATAATTATGGCTAGAAGAAAATAGATTTTACACTTAGAGGTTGTTTTCTACGTTTTTAAGACGGTCACTTCAAAATTTAGCCTTGACTAAAAAAATGTTTTGGCAAACTTATTTTTACCTATATTTGCTGTTATAAGTATATTTTACCCATGAGTAAATCGCTAGAAGAAGTCAATCAATCCGTTCCTACACAAAATAAAACGACGGTATTCAGAAAAATATTAGCCTTTTTCGGGCCAGCCTATCTGGTAAGCGTTGGTTATATGGATCCCGGAAATTGGGCTACTGACATTGCCGGCGGGAGTCAATTTGGCTATGCCCTACTGTGGGTACTTTTAATGAGTAATATGATGGCGTTGCTGTTGCAAAGTTTGAGTGCTCGTTTAGGGATTGTTACGCAGCGAGATTTAGCTCAGGCATCTCGTGAAACCTACTCGAAATTCATAAACTACATTCTTTATTTTCTAGCCGAAATTGCCATTGCTGCCTGTGATCTTGCCGAAGTTTTAGGAATGGCAATCGGGATTAATTTATTGTTTGACATCCCTTTGATTGATGCAGTCATCATTACTGTTTTAGATACTTTTTTATTGCTTTTCCTCATCAATAAAGGCATTCGTAAAATGGAAGCTTTCATCATTGTGCTCGTATTGATTATAGGAACTTCCTTTATATTCGAAATGATATTTGCACAGCCTGAAATGGGCAAAGTGATTTATGGCTTGATTCCCTCTATGCCTAACGATACTGCGCTTTATATTGCTATAGGAATTATTGGAGCTACGGTTATGCCTCACAATCTTTATTTGCACTCCTCTTTGGTACAAACCAGAAAATTTGATCGCAGTCCAGCAGGAATCAAACAAGCAATTAAATATAATTTTATTGATTCTACCATAGCTTTAAACTTAGCTTTTTTTGTAAATGCAGCGATATTGATTTTGGCAGCAGCCACATTTTACCGAAATGGTATGTTTGAAGTAGCCGAAATTCAAGACGCACATCGTTTCCTTGCGCCTTTATTGGGAACTAAATTAGCACCTATTTTGTTTGCTGTAGCTTTGATTGCTGCCGGACAAAGCTCCACAATTACGGGAACACTGGCGGGACAAATTGTAATGGAAGGCTATTTGAATTTACGCATACAACCTTGGATTCGCCGAATTATAACCCGCTTAATCGCTATCGTTCCTGCTGTAATCGTGATCTCAATTTTTGGCGAAAGCGTGACCGGAAAACTATTGATTTTGAGTCAGGTTATTTTGAGTTTACAGTTGGGGTTTGCCATTATTCCACTGATACATTTTGTGAGTGACAAGAGTAAAATGAAAGGATTTCAAATTAGCAGAATTACTCAAATCGCTTCTTGGATTGTAGCCACAATCATCGTTTCACTTAACGCTAAATTAGTTTATTCTCAAATTCAAAGTTGGCTAGAGACTTCAGAAAACCCAATCGTTTTATGGTTAACTGTCGTCCCAGCAGCGCTGGGGTTTTCAATTTTATTACTTTACATTGTGGTAAAGCCTTTTGTAACCAAGGCAAAACTAGAAATTCAAAATCATTCTCCGCACAATTTAAAACTACAATTTTCGACAACGGGAAGTTATACGAAAAAGAATATTGCCATTGCAGTAGATTTTTCAAATGCAGATGCAATTGCCATCAATAGTGCATTCGAGTTAGGTGGTATTGAAGCAAAGTACACTTTGATACACGTTGTGGAAACAGTAGGTGCAATGGTTTATGGCGAAAACATCGAGGACCACGAAACTTTAATTGACGCAAAATTATTAAAAGAATACGAGGAAATGCTTTCAGAAAAAGGATTTAAAGTACGAACTAAATTAGGTTTTGGCAAACCAAATAAAGTAATTCCAGAAATTGTCAATGAAGGAAAATTTGATGTCTTGGTGATGGGAACGCACGGTCATACTGGCTTCAAGGATTTACTCTTTGGCACAACCGTTGATAAGTTGCGGCATAAAATTTCGATACCTTTATTTATTGTAAAAAATTAAATTTAACCACAAAGCACACAAAGAAGTCGCAAAGAATACAAAGTTTTTACTAAAATTATTTTCAAAATAATGATGTTTTTTTGTCTTCTAAAAACCAAAGCTTTTTAACTTTGCGAACCTTAATTTTTAAACAAAAAAAAGAACTTTGCGCCTTTGCGGTAAAATTCTGGTAACTTTTACCACAAACCTTAAACCCCACACCTAAAACCCAAAACCCAAAAATGACTTTTTCCGAAGAGAACTACCTTAAAACAATTTACCATCTAACAACTGTTTCAAATCTTGAAATAAGCACGAATGCGATTGCCGAAATGATGGAAACCAAAGCTTCATCTGTGACAGATATGCTTAAAAAACTAGCCGAAAAAGATTTAGTAAATTACAAAAAATACCAAGGTGTTTCCTTAACAGAAAAAGGGAAACTTACTGCCAAAATGATTGTGCGCAAACACCGTTTGTGGGAAGTCTTTTTAGTCGATAAATTAAATTTTGCTTGGGATGAGGTGCACGACATTGCTGAACAATTAGAACACATAAAATCGGAGCAACTCATCAATAAACTGGATGATTTTTTGGGAAATCCCACTGAAGATCCGCACGGTGATCCCATTCCTAATGCTAACGGACAAATTGTTGCCGTCGAAAAACAGTTGCTCTCAGAGCTGTCAGAAAATCAAACAGGAATTTGTGTGGGAGTAAAAGATTCTTCTTCCCAGTTTTTAAAATATTTAGACAAGCAAGAAATTTCACTGGGGTCGAAATTAGAAATCGTCTCTAAAGAAGGGTTTGATCTATCTTTAATAATTAACGTAAACTCAAAAGAATTGGCGATTTCGAATAAAATTGCAAGCAATCTTTATGTCAAAGTGGGTTAGTGACAATTACAGCCCTCACCACAATTTTTGTCCGTTTTTTTCTTTTTAAAAAAGAATTTTTTGAACAAAAACAAAATTGCAACTCCTAGAGTTATGTATGTTAAAATTTCTTGAAAATCCATTATATAAGTTTTTTAGGCAGCAAATTTTTCGAGTGCAATATAGTTTAAAAATTCTCCTTGTTTTGAAAACATGGGATATGCTTCAATCTCGCACCAATAAGATTCGCCATTTTTTCGATAGTTTAAAATGACTTCTTTAAATGGTTTTAAATCATTCAAGGCCGTTTTTATTCTCGCTCTTGTTGCCTTACAAGTAGCCTTGCCTTGAAACATACTAGGCGATTTTCCTATAATTTCCTTTGGTAGATATCCGTTTATTTTTGAAAAATTTCTGGAAGTAAATATAATTTTAAAGTGTTTATTTGTAATGATAATTTCCCTTTTATCTTTCTGAGATTGTTTCAAAAAATCTTCGTTAATAGCCCAATTTGCTTGAATTTTATGGAAATGGACGGCCTCATCTAAATAGTCTTTCCGAAACTCCCATGTAGTAAGTGGTAAAGGAAGAATATTTAATTTACTGTAATATTTTGCGCAAGCGCTATCATAATTTTTCATAACAAAATATTTTATTCAAAATTGTAAAAGGTTCAAGATTAAGTAATTTTACGATTGGACTCATTTTTATTTTAAGAGTTGATAGGCAATCAATGCCACAATATAAGCAAAACTGCTCATAAAAACCAATTGACCTAAAGGCCATTTCCAACTATTAGTTTCCTTTTTAGTAACGGCCAATGTACTCGCACATTGCATTGCAAAGGCATAAAATAATAACAAAGAAATTCCAGAAGCAAAATTAAAAATCTTATTTCCAGTTGTAGGATTTATTTCGGCAGCCATTTTGTTTTTTATGGTGGATTTATTGTCGCTTCCACCAACACTGTAAATGGTGGCTAATGTTCCCACAAATACTTCTCTAGCTGCAAAAGAACTGATAATGGCAATGCCAATTTTCCAATCGTATCCCAACGGTGAAATTGCCGGTTCGATAGCCTTTCCCATTAATCCAATGTAGGAATTTTCTAATTTATAGGAAGCCACTTTATTTTTCAAATCGAATTCGGAGAGATTATTATTTTCGGGTTTCGATTGAAGTATAGTCTCGGCATTACTGAATTTTTCACTTGGTCCGTTCGACGCTAAAAACCACAAAATTATCGATATGGAAAGAATGATTTTGCCCGCTCCAAAAACAAAGGCTTTTGTTTTTTCAACAACGTTTATCGCGACGTTTTTAAACATAGGTAATTTATAATTGGGCATTTCGACCACAAAGAAAGTTTTGCAGTTTAATTGCAGGACTTTATGGAGAATGTAGGCCGATAATAGGGCCATTCCAAAACCAATAAGGTACAAAAACATAAGCGTTAACCCTTGTAAATTTATAACGCCTAAAAAATATTCATCCGGAATAACTAATCCAATTATTATGGCGTAAACAGGCAATCGTGCAGAACAAGTGGTAAAAGGAGTTACGAGTATCGTGATTAATCGTTCTTTCCAGTTTTCAATATTTCGAGTAGCCATAATTGCCGGAATGGCACAAGCAGTTCCTGAAATTAAAGGCACAACGCTTTTGCCTGAAAGTCCAAATTTGCGCATTATTTTGTCCATTAAAAACACGACTCGACTCATATAACCGCTTTCTTCAAGAATGGAAATAAACAAAAACAAGAATGCAATTTGTGGAATAAAGATCAAGATTCCACCTATTCCCGGGATAATTCCTTGAGAAATTAAATTGGTAAAAGAACCTGGAGGTAAGGTGTCGTTTGCCAATGAGCTTAAGCTTGCAAAACTACGATCTATAAAATTCATAGGTATTTTTGACCATTCAAAAATAGATTGAAAAATACCAAATAAAATAAAAAAGAAAATTAGATAACCCCAAAATTTATGGGTCAAAACTCGATCCAGTTTGCTCCTGAAATCCGTAGCCGTGGCGGAATCAACTTTATGACCCACTTTTAATGCATCATTTATGAATTGATAGCGTTTTATAGTTTCTTTTTGTTGTAATTTTTTTAGCTCAGAATTACTTTTTGTAAAGGAATCGTTGGTGAGTGTTTTTCTATTCAAGCCCACAAAATTCGCATCCTGCGTAATCACTAACCAAAGCTTATATAAAGACTGGTTCGGAAACGTTTTTCGAAGTGTGTTGAAATATTCTTCATCAATAGTAGAAGCATTTAAACAAGGCTCCGTTGAAATTGTTTTATAAGAAGTAATCCCATTTTTTAATGCCTCAAATCCAGTTCCTTTTCTAGAACTAACTAGCACAATTTTAGTTTTTAGGCGGGATTCTAAATGAGGAATGTCTAATGAAATTCCCTTATATTTCATTCTGTCAATCATATTGATGACCAGAATAGTTGGAATTTCTAGGTCTTTAATTTGTGTAAAAAGCAGTAAATTTCGTTTCAGATTTTCTATTTCAGCAATCAAAACAATGACATCGGGATAGAGTTTGTCATTTTTGTTAAGCAAAAGCTCAATCACTAGATTTTCATCAACCGAACTAGCATTTAAGCTGTAGGTTCCCGGTAAGTCAATAATGTTAGCATTTATGTTTGTGGATAATTTGCAAAAGCCCACTTTCTTTTCAACCGTAATTCCGGGATAATTTCCTACCTGCTGGTTCAAACCCGTAAGCTGGTTAAAAACCGAAGTTTTCCCTACGTTTGGATTTCCTATTAATGCGACATTGATATTTTGCTTGCTCATTTTGGGTTATTTTGTAATGTGCTCCACTTCAATTTCACGAGCAGTTTCGATGCGGATGGCAAGATGCGAACCGTTTATATCCAAATATAAAGGATCGCCAAGAGGCGCAATTTGGAGCAATTCGACCGTGTTTCCTGGCAAACAACCCATTTCTAATAATTTTAATGGGATAACATCAGTATCAAACTCTTTTATGATGGCTTTTTCTCCTTTTTTCAAGCTAGCAATCGTAGTTTTCAAATTCTTATTTAGATTGATTATAGATTGCAAAAGTACAGTAAAAAAAACAATATTGAATTACATTCGTCAGTATTACTATTTTTCGTCTGCTGCAAGCCAATTAATATCCTCAATCAAGCGTTGAATTTCTTCTTTTTTAGTGCCATCATAAAAACCGCGGACGCGTTTTTTAGCGTCTACGAGAACAAAATTTTCGGTGTGAACCATATCATATTGCTCGTCTGGTTTTCCTTGTTTTACAGCTAAAAAGGATTTTCGTGCCATCGTGTAAATCGCTTTTTTATCGCCTGTAACTAGGTTCCATTTAGACTCTATCACACCATTGATTGTGGCATAAGCATGTAAAACAGAAACATTATCTATGTCAGGCGTCACTGTAAACGAAAGCAATTTTACCTTTGGATTAGTGATAAATGCTTTTTGCACAGCGACAAGATTTGTAGTCATTTTTGGGCAGATAGATTGGCAAGTTGTGAAGAAAAAGTCGGCAACATATATTTTACCTTCGTAATCTTTTTGGGTAATAGTTTTGCCGTTTTGATTGGTAAACGAGAAATCAGCAATCGTGTGGTATTTGCTTATATATTGAACAGTCGTGTCTACTAATTCAGGATTTACATCAGAAGGATTGAAAATAGGCAAGGATTTCTTCGGCTTTAATGCAGTATAAAACAAGGAAATCACAATGATAGAAAAGACCAATAAAAGCCCAATGAACTTTCGATAGTTATAGAAAAAGGAACGCATAAACAGTAATTTTTTACAAAAATAGAGAGGAAAGCTTCTTTTCAAAAGGGAAATAATTTTTTTTAACAAATGTTTATAACATAGTTTCAAAATTATGAATAGTTTTACCACACTAACTAATTCTTAAAAAAATATGATAATAAATTTTAAAAAACAACTGATTTTTGTTTTTCCCGCAATAATCGGATGTACAGCAATGAGCGCTCAAAATGCTGCTGCAAAGCAAGAACCAGGGATCAATGTTTCTTATATGGATAAAACGGTAAGGCCAAACGATAACTTTTTTAGATATGTGAACGGAAGTTGGCTTGATAAAACTGAAATTCCTGCCGACAAGACTACTTGGGGTAGTTTTAATGAATTGCGAAAAAAAACCGATAAAGATGCGCTCGAAATTTTGGCCGAAGCCTCAAAAAATCCTATTTACAAATCCAATACCGATCAAGGCAAAGCCATCAATTTGTATAAAACCATCATGGATACCGTTGGTAGAAACAAAAAAGGATTGTCTCCACTTAAACCTTATTTAGCAAAAATCAACGCGGTAAAAAACACCAAGGATTTAGAAGCATTAATGATTGAAATGGATGCCATAGGCGGAATTGGTTTTATTGGTGTTGGAATTGGTTCCGATGCTAAGAATAGCAACAGAAATGTAATAAATGTTGGGCCAGGAAGTGTTGGTTTACCAGATCGTGATTACTACGTTTCAGAAGAAAAGGACTCGAAAGAAAAAAGAGATAAATACGTTTTGCACGTAGCAAAGATGCTACAAATTTTAGGCGAAAAACCAGCTAAGGCAAAAACGGATGCGGATAAAATATTAGCATTAGAAATCGCTATGTCAAAACCAAGATTTGACAGAGTGGAAAGAAGAGACCGCAGAAAATCATACAACCCGATGACGGTTGCTGATTTACAAAAATTAACGCCATCAATAGATTGGAAAAACTATTTAACAAAAATTGGTTTGCCTAAAGCGGATTCCTTGATTGTTTCTCAACCGAAATATATGACCTCTTTAGAAGCCATTTTTAAAGAAAATAAAGTCGAAGATTGGAAAGCGTATATGCGTTGGACATTATTGAATCGATCTGCTAGCAGACTATCAACTAGTCTTGTAACGGCCAACTGGGAATTTTATGGTAAAACCTTAACAGGAGCTGTAAAACAAACAGCACTTGATGAAAGTGCATTGCAAGTAATTAACGGTGCGACGGGCGAAGCGTTAGGAAAATTATATGTAGAGAAAAAATTTCCGGCTGAAGCCAAAGTAAAGGCGGAAAAAATGATTAAAAACGTTTTTATTGCCTTCGAAAACCGCATCAATAATTTGCCTTGGATGTCAGCAGAAACAAGAGTAAGCGCTATTGCAAAACTGCGCAAATCACAAGTTAAAATTGGTTATCCCGACAAATGGAAAGATTATTCCGCCTTGACCTTAAAGAGTCCAGAAGAAGGCGGAACTTATTTTGAAAATGCATTGAATATTTCGCGTTGGAGAAACAAAGAAGATATCGATAAACTTTATAAGCCAGTTGATAAAACCGAATGGGGAATGTCACCACAAACAGTAAATGCTTATTACAATCCTTCTTATAACGAAATTGTATTTCCAGCAGCTATATTGCAACCACCATTTTACAATTATCAAGCGGATGAAGCAGTGAATTACGGCGGAATTGGAGCTGTAATTGGCCATGAAATCTCTCACGGGTTTGATGATTCAGGTTCTCGTTACGATGCCGATGGAAATTTAAAAGATTGGTGGACTGCCGATGATCAAAAGCAATTTGCCGCTTTAACCGGCGCATTAGCCGATCAATACAGCGCTTTGCAACCTTTGCCGGGAACTTTTGTTGATGGAAAATTCACTTTGGGCGAAAACATAGGAGATCTAGGCGGAATAAATGCTGCATATGACGGTTTGCAAATCTATTTGAAAGAAAATGGATCGCCAGAACTTATTGATGGTTTTACGCCAGAGCAACGTTTCTATATGTCTTGGGCTACAGTTTGGAGAACAAAAATGCGAGACGAAGCCATAAAAACTTTGGTAAAAACAGACCCACATTCGCCAGGAATGTATCGCGCTTATGTGCCTTTGCTTAACGTAGATTCGTTTTATAAAGCCTTTGACATCAAGCCAGGCGACGGAATGTATATTGCCGCAGAGAAACGTGTGAAAATCTGGTAATAGACAATTTTTAGCTAAAAAAAACCCATTTGCCATAAAGCAAATGGGTTTTTTTGTTACTTATTTTATCAAATAGTCTTGCATAAATCGAATCACGGCGAGACGTTGAAAATCAACATTCGCTTTTTTTCTAAAACCGTGACCTTCATCTTTTGCTTCAAGGTACCAAACAATATTACCGTTTGCTTTTAGCTTATCTCGCATTTGAGTAGCCTCGGTTACGGGAACTCTAGGATCGTTCGTCCCTTGAATTATAAAAAGAGGCTTTTTGATTTTATCAATATTGTTCAAAGGCGCCATTTTTTCGAAAAATGCAGCCATTTCTGGGATTCTTTCATCGCCATATTCTACTCGTCTTAAATCTCTTCGGTATTCCTCGGTATTTTTTAAGAAGGTATTAAAGTTGGATATTCCAACAATATCAACAGAACATTTGATTCTCTCTGCATAATGAAAGGCTGTTGCCAATGTCATATAACCGCCATAACTACCGCCCATGATCATAATTTTGTCTTTGTCTAATTCAGGTTGTTGTGCAATCCAATCTAACAGTGCGCCAATGTCTTTCACGGAATCTTCTCTTAAAAAACCATTGTCTTTGGCAATAAATGTTTTGCCAAAGCCTGAAGATCCTCGAACATTTGGATAAATTATGGCAACCCCCATTTCGTTGGTGTAATAATTACTAGCACCCAAGAATGAAGCCATAGATTGGCCTTCTGGACCACCGTGAATATTGATTAAAACAGGTCTTTTTCCGGTGAATTTTGCAGGAGCGGGATAATAAAACCCCGAAATTTTCAGATTGTCGAAACTTTTCCACTCGATAAATTTTGGCAAGGCCATATCCGATTGTTGCATTTCGCCCAATTCGCTTTCAGTCCAGCGTTCAATTGCTCCAGTTTTGATAGTTAGTTTGTAAACATCTGATGCCGTTTGTGCTGTTGATTGGGTGAAGAAAATACTTTGATTGTCCTTAGTGAAACTAGCGCCACCAATTAATCCAATTGGAATGTTTTTGATTGCAGTATAGGATTTGTCATTGGTATTCATCAAATACATTTTATTGACACCGGCTTCGTTTGTTATAAAAACAAATAATTTCTTGTCATCGGATAAATTGCTGTTTTCAACATTCCAAGGAATTTTTGAAGTGTGATAACTTACTTTTTTGGTGTCCAAATTCATTGTGGCGAGACGTTGAAACTCATTATCTTTATCAGAAACAAACCAAATCTCATCGTTTGCATCCGAAAACAAAGCGTCTGCTTGAATAATTCCTTTCGATTTTCTGTCTGTTACCTCTAATAATGTACCTGTTTCGGTTTCCAGTAGCCAAATATGCGATTCATTAGCCGAAATATATTCGCCAATCAATAGTTTTTTTCCATCCTCTGAAATATCCGATATTCCCCATCCACCGCCTTTTACTTGCAAAATTAATTTATCCGATTTTGGATTAAGTGGATCCATATAATAAATATCGCGATCGCCGCCATTTCTTTTAGTAGAAGAATAATAAAATCCTTTTCCGTCTTTTCGCCAAATTGCACCTCCGTTTTGAGAACGACCACCATCTGTTAATAACGTAGATTGAAGTGTTTTTAAATCGAGTTTGTACAATTGTCCAAATTCGTTGCCACCAACATCTTTAGAATAAATAAGATATTCGCCTTTTACTGGTTCATAGGAAGCGCCACTAACCGGCTCATCGAAGAAGCTTATTTGAGTTCGAGCACCCATTGGTTGCGTGATGCGGTGCAATTGCGGAGTAGAACCAAAACGAGTATTGATAATAATTTCGTTTTTTGTTGGGTGAATTTCAGCCAAAGAGGCACCGCGCGATTCAGAGTATTTTTTTACCTGATTAGCAAGTTCTTTGGGTATTTCAGAAATATTCTCGGCTATCAAATTTTCATTTGGAACCACATTATTTTTCTTTTCTTGTGCATAAATTGCAAAGAAGGAGAAAAGGACCGGAACTAAAACATTTTTTTTGATTTTCATAACATTTAAATTAATTGATTTATAAAAGAATTAAACACGAGCTTTTCTTATAGAATAATTGACCAGATATAAGCCGAACAACGTGACGGCACCGCCGATTGCAATTGCGGCTGTCAGCGGTTCTCCAAAAATCATAGCACCTAATAAAATCGCTACAATGGGATTAATATAAGCATAAATACTACTTATTTCTGCTGGAAGTTTTTGAAGCATATAAATAAAAGCAATAAAAGTCAATACCGAGCCAATAACTGTTAAATACCCAATCGCCCACCATGAATTGGCTGGAATAGCAGTAATGCTAACAGCAGTTCCCGTTGCGCTAGTTATGCATAAAAGGAGGATACTTGAAATTAACATTTGCAATCCTAAACTAAAATAAGGGTTGAAGCTCGCCGCTTTTTTCCTAGTATACAAAGTTCCATAAGCCCAAGTTACAGTGGAAAACAAAGATAAGAAAATTCCAAATCTAAAATCGGGTTTAATAAAATCAGCGAGATGATCATAAAAAATAACACAAACCCCGGCAAAACTCACTATAAGACCCAAAACAGATAATCGAGCTATTTTCCCCCCTCTGAAAACAGTGATAAATACAATCCACAACGGAAAAATTGCGCCAATGATTGCCCCCAAACCACTACTGATGTATTTCACGCCCCAGGTACTGAGACCGTTGCTCAAGGCAAAATTCAGAATGCTCAGAATGATTATTGCTTTCCATTGTTTACCCTTTGGCCAAGGTGTTTTTTTGTACAAAAAAAAGCAAACATAAAGAAAACCCCCAATGAATTGTCTAATTGCGGCAAGTTGCAAAGCCGGCATATGTTTCACTCCTTCTTTGGAGGCCAGCCAGGTAGTTCCCCAAAAAAAACACACCCAACATAAAGCCAAAATGGGCAAGCCAATAGCTTTAATTCTGGATGAAAAAGCGTTTTTTATTTTAGTTCTCAATTTATAAAGTGGGTTTTGCAAAGGTATATTTCAAAACGTTTCCGACTTTATCACTCGAAATGGTTTTTCTCAAAGTACGGTTTTCGGACTCAAATTCTGGCAAAGCCAAGTTGAATTCGACAGCTTTCGCCGTATAATAATCTTGTCGACTTGGATGAAAAGGGGCTGCCGCATTAAAAGTTTCGTTCCAACAATCAAGTTCCACAATTTTTTGGATGATGCCGATGCAATCTTTTTGATGAATGAGGTTTATTGGAGCGTTTGGATTTTCAAGATTTTTTCTTCCTGCTAAAAAATGTACGGGATGTCGGTCTTCGCCAATGAGTCCACCGAAACGTAAAATAGTAGTTTTAAAGTTCGGATTGCTTTGTAAAAGTTGTTCCACTTGAACTAATTGTTTACCACTTTCAGTTTCGGGATTTAATTCTGTTTCTTTGGTGACCAATGAATTGTTGTCACCATAAACCGAGGTCGAACTGATAAAAAGCACTTTTTCAATAGCGGAATTTTCTATAAGCGGAATTGTGTTTTTAATCTTGGAAAAGAAATTTTCATTTGCATCACCTCTTAATTTGGGCGGAATATTGATAATCAAAATCTTGGAATTCTTTAAAAAATTTTCAATATTTCCAGTTTCTTCTTCTTTTGTGAAAAGGGTTGGGGTGAGCTTAATCAAATAAGGTTGAATTCCTAAGTTTTCCAAAACCGAAAGTTTCTCAATTGAAGTTGTTGAACCTTTTACACAAAATTCATTTTCTAGCAAGGCTTTCGCCAAAGGCAAACCCAACCATCCGCAACCTAGAATACTTATTTGTGCCATTTTTAAAAATAATTGAGTTATCAAAAGTAGTTTAAAAATAAGCTGTTTAAGACTAAAATAAATAATTTATTAGAGCATTAATGTATTAATTATAGACTATATCTTAACATAAATTATAAAAGGGGCTAATTTAATTGGTCACAAATAAATGCAATATCCATTTTTATTATATCTTTATAAAAAATAAATTTTATGAAAAATCTTATTATTCTTTGTTGCCTCTTTATTGCGACGGTCGCTTTCTGCCAAGACACGTACTTGCATTGTGGGAAACTGATTGATACTAAAAACGGAAAAATACTAACTAACAAAACGATAATTGTTTCAAATAAATTAATAAAGAGTCTTGAAGATGGTTTTGTTACCCCAACAGATGCAACAGCCAAGGTTATTGATTTAAAAAGTAAAACGGTAATGCCGGGCTGGATAGATATGCACATTCATTTCGAAAGCCAAACTAGTCCAACAGCTTATTTGGATGAATTTACCCTAAACGATGCCGATGTTGCCTACAACGCCGAAGGGTTTGCAAAAACTACTTTAATGGCTGGGTTTACGACCGTAAGAGATTTGGGCGGTTCCGGCGTTAATGTTTCTTTGCGAAACGCCATTAACAGTGGAAAAGTAGTTGGACCAAGAATATTCACTGCCGAGAAATCATTAGCCTCCACAGGCGGTCACGCCGACCCTACCAATGGCTAAAGAAAAGATTTAATGGGAAATCCGGGGCCAAAAGACGGGGTCGTAAACAGTGTTGAAGAAGCGCGACAAGCCGTTCGTCAACGGTATAAAAACGGAGCCGATTGGATTAAAATAACGGCAACAGGCGGCGTGTTAAGCGTTGCTAAAAGTGGTTCAAATCCGCAATTCACCCAAGAAGAAATAGAAGCAATTGTGTCAACAGCTAAAGACTACGGAATGAAAGTTGCTGCGCACGCCCACGGCGATGAAGGTATGCAAAGAGCAGTTAAAGGCGGCGTAACAACCATTGAACACGGCACGGAAATGAGTGACGCTACTATGGATCTAATGATACAACACCATGCTTATTTGGTACCTACAATTACCGCAGGTAAATATGTAGCTGAAAAAGCAGCCATTCCAAATTATTATCCTGCTATTATAGTTCCTAAAGCCTTAGCCATTGGACCTAAAATTCAAGGGACTTTTGCAAAAGCCTATAAAAAGGGTGTTCCAATAGCTTTTGGAACCGATGCGGGTGTGTTTCCTCACGGTGAAAACGCAAAGGAATTCATTTACATGACCGAAGCAGGAATGCCTTTCATGAAAGTACTACAGTCTGCCACGATAACCAATGCACTACTGCTTGATATGGACAAAAAAATTGGCGTTTTAGAACCCGGTTTCATGGCAGATATTATTGCCACAAACGAAGACCCGTCACAAAACATAAATACGGTGACTAATGTAGTATTTGTCATGAAAGAAGGAGTGGAATATAAATAAGACATTTTTATACTTCTAAAAACATTTTTTGCAGCAGATTCATAGATTTTATCTTATTTCTAATCTGTGAATCTTTGGCAAAATCTCGCTGATTATTATAAAATTTTATCGTTCTGATTTTCAGTCTGCAAAAGCAAATCTATCAACTGAAAGTCAAAACTGGTTTAGTTTTAATTTGGATTTAGCCAAAGACAAATTTTGCCAATCCAAACTGCGAATGCTATTTGAAGTCATCTTAAAAAAAGACCGAACCAAAAACTAATCAAAAACTAGTCTAATTGGAAATCGATTGAAGTTAAGATTTCTTTCTTATTTCCTGTTCTTTTAAAATGATTTCCAAAAAAGGCGCGGTAACTTTCTCCATTTCACTAACAGAAATAGTTAATGCTTTTGGGTTTTTAAGGAGTTGCAACCAAGGTTTTGGTTCGCCAAAAGGATAGCTTCCAAAAACGATTACCGGAGTTCCCTTGAATTTCACGTTTGCATCATCGACCAAAACCCATTGATTTGCCCATGCGTAAAGGTTTTTGGCATCTTTTTCATGTAATCTTAGGCACGAATGTGATGCAGGATAACCTGGCAAATCGTATTGATGAAAACCAACTCCCTTTTTGTTTTCAATGTTGAAGTTCCAAAGCAATTTCCATTCATCATCAAAAGTACTGATGGTTTCTTCGGCTTTCCAATTGCAAAAAAACAAGCCCGTGGGCGTTGGATCTTTTTTCCGACCCATATTCGTTGGCCCTGTATAAATCAAAATTCCCTTTTCATAGGCGGCAAAAGTTTGAGTTGGATAGGAAAAGAAAATGATTTTATCCACATTGTTTAAATAAGAAACTTTAACGGGAAATGGCAAATAAAATGCAATGTCACCGCTCATATCCCTTGGAATAATCACCAAATCCATTTTGATAAAAAATGGTTTGTCGGTTCGGTTTACGGCAAGAGCAATTGCTAATTCAGCGACACTTCTATTAGTTTCCAACCACTTTTCAGGATTTTCTAAAGTATAAAAAACGGCTTTAGGAGCTTTTCGGACTAATACTTTTTTGAGAAATTTTAAGGGTTGTTGTGTTTTTTTAGTATCTACATTTTTGCAGGACAATGAGACAATCGTCACTATAATTCCAAATAGTACTATCGATTTTTTCATAAAGCATTTGATTTATGTAAAAATGATGGAATTATGCACTTAGATTGTTACATAATTATGGGGTATTGTTGTAGGATTTACGGTTTTTCTAAACTATCATTTTCAATCCCATTTCCAACATTCAAAACGGGTATTGTTCTTTGCGAAGCCTTTATTTTTTCCTTAATAATCACAGCATCATTCAATACAAAAGGTGTTGGCATCATCCAATCAGCTCTTTTTGCCATTGTGAATAATGGATTAGTCATCAAGTCGAAAGAACTTTCCATTAAATCTAAAGCTAAAATACTGTTAGCCGCAACATTGAATTCTATTTCCAGCGGAATTTGATCTACTACATAATAGCTCAACAATTTCTTGCCTTTTCTATTGTATTTGCTGCCATTTTGTCCCAACAACGACAATCTATTGGCCTGAAAATTTTGAATTACTAGATTTTCATTGGCAAATACGTCATACCGATTCACTTTTCGGCTGGGCGTAATTCGGATTTTCAAATAGCGGTTGTCCCCAGCCACGCTGTCTTTCAGAAATTTAATGATTGGTCTCGAAAGGTTTTTCATTGGCGCATCAGCCGAAAAAGTAAAACTAGAATTATACTTGCTCGTCAAGTCATTTCCTTGTGAAGTTGTGGTGCTTTTTGGGTTTTCACCTAAATAGGTTTTGGTCCATTCGTCCAAATTAGTGTCGTAAGTCGCCCAAGCTGCTTTGTTTTTTTCAGCATCCAAAATGTAAACCAAACTATTGGATTTGGCTTTGCCTAATTCATAACCGGAACTATAATGTGCTTTGGCAAAAAAGCCAATTGCCAGCACAAGCAATATCAGAGAAGTCATTCCTTTTCGCACGAACGAGCCAAAAACGGGCAATAACAATCCGAAAGATAAAGCAGTAAGAATGGCACTCCCAAATAGTATTTTTAAACCCAAACCTATCGGGAACATTTGGATAAAAGGAGCGATAATGAATAAGGCGGGAATGCTCAAAAAGACATTTAAAATCCATTTTGATTTTTGGGTTGCTATAAAAGAAGCCAATAATAGCAATCCTGCAAAAACCGGAATGATTAAAAACCCTGCACCTTTGAGAAAAAACGCAATAAGTCCGTTAATAATAATCCAAGAAAACAATGGTGCAACATAATGGTTCATTGTCGCTTTTTTGACAGAGAAATTTTGGTAAAAGGCAAAGCAAACCGACAAACTTAACAGTGTGAAAGCCGCAATATAATCGTGACCATTATAGGTAAATCCGTTGAGCAAATCGTTGTATTGCGGATAAAGCAGCAACAATAATTTCCATCCGAAAAAAGTAATTAATCCGGAAACAATCACCGAACCTAAAAACGGAATAAAGCCTCTTGCCATTTCTGGAAATGACAAAATGCGTTTGCTAATACCAATGAAAATTAAAATCAGCAAGAATACAAACGCAATAAGAACCATAGGCAAAACCCAAGTAAATGGATAACTCAAGAAGCTAAAAGGAATCGAAAAATAAACGTCATCTAAGGTGGTTTGAGTTGCATTCAAGTCGGCATTCGAAAAATAATTCATAAGTGGCATCAAATATTCTCCTTGATGTGCCAAAGTATTTTTACTCAAATGGTGGACATCGTCTTGCGCTGTGTGGTAGTTATAATGCCCGTCGATAAAAGCAAAATTATAGCCTTGAATATTACCTTTTTCTCTAAAAACCGTCAAATCAGTATCGTTGGGTAACATTTTATAAATGCTATACATTAAGGAATTCGAGACAGGAAATTTGACATTTGCAGCCGAGAATTGTTTGACTAATCCAGCATTTCCGCCATTAGTTTCCATCAACATATAACTTGGCCCAGAACTTCCGCGGGCTTCAAAATTTAATACTAAACCCACTTCTCTTGCCCAATGGTGTTGCGTTACAAAAAGTGCTGCACCATTCAAACCTAATTCCTCGGCATCTGAAAACAGAATAATGATGTCGTTTTTGTGTTGTTTTTTGTTGTACGTAAAAGCGCGAACGCTTTCGAGAATCGTTGCCACGCCAGAACCTGCATCGCTCGCACCTTTCGAATAGGAATGTGGCGCGCTGTCGTAATGCGATAGCAACAGCAAAGCTTTATCGCTATCCGTCCCTTTTATTTTGGCTAAGATGTTTTTACATTTGGTCAAAGTTCCACTTTCGGTAAAAGAAAAACCTTCTTGAATGGAAGTTTGCAAGCCCATATTTTGCAATTCTTTCACCAAATAATTAGCAACAATATCATGATTTTCAGAACCTATAAAATGGGGTTTTTGCGAAATATTTTTTACTTGTTCGAAAGCTCTTTTGGTCGAAAACTCAGCAAGCGGAGCATTGTCATCGGATGTCCATTGAGGCATTATCGTGAAGAATGTAAATGCAAGAATACCAAGGATAAATGCCACCGAAAGTAAGGAGGAATATTTTTTTTTCATAATAGTAGATTTGGGATCTAAAATTCTTTTTTAACAAGCATATAAAAGTCGTTTTCTAATAGACGATACCCTTGGTCATAAACAAAATGATAGGTATTTCCAGTATTGGTGTTCAAAATATTAGTAAAAAACTCAAAATCGAAGCCTTTGCTCAGCAGTTTTGACTTGGTGGTTTTTCCTTTTCCGTCGACATTCAAAGCAGAAAGAATGCGATAATTTTTGCGCAATTTGTTGTTCACGTTGCGCATAAAATTGGTGCTGTCTTTATTTATTTTGTTATTATAGGCGTTGCGGCAACCATCGCTGCAAAACTTTTTGTCTTCGCGACCTATAATTTTATCTCCACATTCTAAGCAGGTTTTTGTCATAGTTTATATTTTTTTTCTTTTTTCAATATGGTGCAAACTTTATTTTTAAACTATAAAGAAATTAAGATAATTAAGTGTAGTTTTTGTCTTGCTGAGCTTTAATTTCTTAATGGTTTGAAATTTATTTTAACTGTTTTTTAAAATTGCCCTTTGTGTACTAAGGCTTGTTCGATATGCGCCAAATGGTGGCTGCAATGCCACGCATACACGCCAATTGTTTCTTCTAAACTGCAAATTTTAAGGTTTTCTGGATGAAAAAATTGGCGCTTTAATTCCGTTGTACCAAGACTTTTCAACAGCAAAACCCAACGAGCGTGAACGCCTTCGATGATTTGGATTGAGGATGAAATATCGTCTGCGTTGCCATCAGCGAGTTCAGCCCAAAGTCCTTCTTCGTAGGGTTTTATGGTGGGAACATCTTCGGTCAAAGCCAGTTTAAATCGGATAAAACTATTCATATGACTGTCGGCGCAATGGTGCACAACTTGTTTGATTGTCCAACCTTTTGGACGATAGATCCAATTCAATTCTTCGATAGAAAGGGTTTCAATCAGCTTTTTTATGTTCGAAGGAAACTCTTCTATGATTTGTAGCCAATTTTCGAGATCATTTTTGGAGACATCCTCTACTTTCGGACATGTCCCGATGGGAAATTTTAGTTTTTTTATTTTCAAATCGTTTTGCATTAATTCTTTAAAAATCAATCAAATATAATAATTAAATTCCAATTACAAACGGTTACAATTAGTTACAACCGAAAGTAAATAGTTATCAACCGAATAAATTTTTAGCGCTGTCGCATCTTTGCCCTGTTGATTTGAACGAACAATTCAACATAACTTATATAAACAATTTAAAATTTACACGCCATGAATGCAATGAAAAACACAGTACAGTTAATCGGAAACGTAGGTAATGATCCTGAAATCAAAAATCTTGATGGAGGAAAAAAAGTAGCCAATTTAACCATCGCCACAAACGATAGTTATAAAAATGACAAAGGAGAAAAAGTAGAACAAACCGAGTGGCATAAAGTAGTTGCTTGGGGAAAAACTGCGGAAATCATCGAAAAATATGTAACCAAAGGTCTTCAGATTGCCGTTGAAGGAAAACTAACGCATAGAAGTTACGATGATAAAAATGGAGAAAAACGATATATCACCGAAGTAGTGGTAAATGACGTGCTTCTTCTAGGGAAATAGTTTCCAGAATAAAGTAATCGGTTTTGAGTCGCAGTTTACAGATAGATTTTATCTGTAAGCTGCGACTTTTATTTATTTCCTATTGCAATCTGCAGTCTAATTATTCATCAATTCCTGAAAGCAATCTACAAATTGTCCCACATGATAACCATCCATTAATCCGTGATGGACGTGAATTGACATCGACATGGTTCTTTTGCCATCATCACCAACCATCATTTTACCAAAAGAAATTTTAGGGCAACTATCCGGAAATGTATAACTTCTGGCGTGAGAGAGTGAAGTGAAATTAACCCAAGGAATAGCCGAAAAATGAATTACGTTTATTTCTTCAAAATCTCTAGTGAAAAGTCCCGGCGTATTTTATATTCTTTCAATTTCCTGTAAAGCATTGGCAGCAAAAACCTCAAAATCAGCAGAATATTTAATTAACGAAAACCCAAAAGTTTGGTCTTCCCGCATTATGGTTGCCGAGACATCAATCGAGTCATAGATGTAAATTTCATTGTCAATTATTCGATAACGAAAAGCTTCAATCGCATTTACTGCAAGGATGGTTTTATGTAAATAATACACAAAAAAGGAAGTCCCCAATTGTTTTGCCGTTTCATACCCTTTTGTGCAATCAATTTTTGTCGTAATCCCAAAAAAAGGCTCTTCCAATTGTTTGAAAAACAAAAAATGTTCTTTTCGATTCCAATTTTCTAGGTCTAAAAGGGTTTTCATTATTGTAATTTTTTCAAAACATCAATCATTTTCTCACACGTATTGAAGTTTTTATGCTCTACTTTATAATCAATTTTTTCGTGAACCCAAGTCGTATGAAAAGGAATATGAACGGCGTGTCCGCCAATGGCTAAAACCGGCAAAACATCTGACTTTAGGGAATTGCCAATCATAAAAAACTCTTCAGGTTCTATCTCCAAACGTTTTAGCAAATCGGTATAATCTTTTTCCTGCTTGTCTGACATTACTTCGATATGATGAAAATAATGTCCTAAACCAGAATCGTGTAATTTCCTGCGTTGGTCTAATAAATCGCCTTTTGTAGCAACAACTAATTTATATTTTCCGTGCAAAGCTAGCAAGGTTTCTTCAACACCGTCTAATAATTCAATGGGTTTTTCGAGAAGTTCTTTTCCGTATTGGATGATTTTTTCTACGACTTCAACAGGAATGGTATTATTCGAAATCTTCATCGCCGCCTCTATCATCGAAAGAATATATCCTTTGATGCCGTAACCGTATATTTTTAAATTGTCGATTTCAACCTTAAAAAGTTCCTGCGAAATCCCTTGATGCGACAAATAATCGCTCATCAATCCACAGAATTTTTGTTCCGTTTCCTGAAAATAAGGTTCGTTTACAAATAAGGTGTCGTCAGCGTCGAAGGCAATTACTTTTAGGTTCATTTTTATTTATTTTACCGCAAATTCGCAAATTATTCTTTTATTTTGTAGAATTAAAATTTGCGAATTTGCGGTTAGTTTCTATTAATTTATCGTCTCCCCATTCCCAACTCCATCCGAATCTGGATTGACAAAAACCAGTTTTCCTTCCGCATTATTAGTCATCAAAATCATTCCTTGACTTTCCACTCCACGAAGGTTTCTTGGAGCTAAATTAACCAAGACAGTCACGCGTTTCCCCACAATTTCTTCGGGCGAAAAACTTTCTGCAATCCCAGAAACAATGGTACGAACGTCAATGCCAGTGTCGATTTTTAGAATTAAAAGTTTGTTCGCTTTCGGCATTTTTTCGGCTTCGAGAATTGTTCCTACACGCAAATCCATTTTGGCAAAATCATCATACTGAATGGTTTCTTTTTGTGGTTCGGTCTTTGAGAGAGACGCCGCAATCTCATCCTTATTAGCGGTTTTTGTAGCTTCCAACTTATCTATTTGTTTTTGAATTTCTTCATCTTCAATTTTGGCAAAAAGCAATTCGGCTTCGCCAATTTGGTGGCCAGCTGGTAATAAATTCCAATCTTCAAAATCCAAATTCCAATTGTTGATGTCGAGATTTAACATTTTCAATAATTTTTTAGAAGTAAAAGGCAGAAAAGGTTCGCATAATGAGCTCAAAGCAGCTGCAATTTGCAAAGCTACATACATTTGGGTTTGCACACGAGCCGGATCAGTTTTTATCATTTTCCAAGGTTCTTCGTCGGCAAGATATTTATTTCCCAATCGGGACACATTCATCAATTCGCTCAAAGCTTCGCGGAAACGGTAGCGTTCAATCGAACTAGAAATCACCGCTGGATAGGCTTTTAATTCAGTCAAAGTAGCTTCATCCACTTCCGTAAATTCATTCGGTTGAGGTACAATTCCTTCGTAATATTTATGGGTTAAGACCACCACCCGATTGATGAAATTTCCAAAAATTGCTACTAATTCATTGTTGTTTCGTGCCTGAAAATCTTTCCAAGTAAAATCATTGTCTTTGGTTTCTGGTGCATTCGAGGCCAACGCATAGCGCAAAACATCTTGCTGATTCGGAAATTCTTCTAAATATTCATGCAGCCAAACCGCCCAGTTTTTCGACGTAGATAATTTATTACCTTCTAAGTTCAAGAACTCGTTTGCGGGAACATTATCGGGTAAAATATAACTTCCTTCGGCTTTCAACATCGCCGGAAAAATAATGCAATGAAAAACAATATTGTCTTTCCCAATGAAGTGAACCAGTTTCGTATCTTGGGCTTTCCAATAGGGTTCCCAGTCTTTTCCTTCGCGTAAAGCCCATTCTTTAGTTGATGAAATATAGCCAATTGGCGCGTCAAACCACACATATAATTTTTTCCCTTCGGCACCTGCCACAGGAACATCTATTCCCCAATCCAGGTCACGAGTTACAGCACGAGGCTCCAATCCGCCGTCAATCCAGGATTTTACTTGTCCGTAAACGTTGGGTTTCCAGTCGTTTTTATGGCCAACGAGAATCCATTCTTTCAAAAAATCTTGATAACGATCCAAGGGCAAAAACCAATGTTTCGTCGATTTCAATATAGGGGTTTCTCCGGTAATAGTCGATTTTGGATTAATCAAATCCGTCGCATTCAATGTCGAACCACATTTTTCGCATTGGTCGCCGTAAGCTTCTTCGTTACCGCATTTTGGGCAAGTTCCCACAACAAATCGGTCGGCCAAAAACTGGTCCGCTTTTGCATCATACAATTGTTCGGTTACTTCCTCAATAAAATCACCTTTATCATACAGCGTTTTAAAAAATTCTGAAGCGGTGTCGTGATGAATTTTCGCCGAAGTTCTAGAATAATTATCAAACGAAATTCCAAAATCCGAGAATGATTTTCGGATAATCCCATCATATTTATCGATTACTTCCTGAGGCGTAACCCCCTCTTTTTTGGCTTTCATCGAAATCGCCACGCCATGTTCGTCGCTTCCGCAAACAAACAAAACATCTCTTCCCTGCAATCTTAAATATCTGGAATAAATATCCGAAGGCACGTAAACGCCCGCCAAATGCCCAATGTGAATGGGTCCGTTGGTATAAGGTAACGCCGCTGTAATGGTATATCTTTTTGGATTTTGTAACATAATTCAGTTTAATTTAAGGCAAAAATAAGGAATTAATTTGTTATTGCGAGGAACGTGGCAATCTAGCGCAGTCGAAGGATTAGGAGCTATTTCCCGCTATCCGTTACAATCCACGCCCAAAAGCGTGGGATTTTCACTGCTATCGGGGCTAGAAATTCTGCTTATCAGAATATTTTTACTTAAATTTGCTACCGTTATAATAAAATTTAGCGTTAAAAAAATCAAGCCATGTTACAAATTGCATTTATTAGAGAAAATCAAGAAAAAGTAATCACCGCTTTGGCAAAAAGAAATATGAATGCCAAAAGTGTTGTTGATGAAGTGGTACAACTGGACGAAAAACGTCGCGCAACACAAGTCGCGTTGGACGGAATCTTATCAGAATCTAATAAATTGTCCAAAGACATTGGCGAATTGATGAAAGCTGGCGAAAAATTGAAAGCTGCCATTCTCAAAGAAAAAACAGTTTTATTGAAAGAAAAAAGCAAAGACTTATCCGAAACCGCTGACCAACTTGCCGCAGAGCTTTTAGAAAAACTATACAGTTTACCCAATCTTCCCGCGGATATTGTTCCCGAAGGAAAAACGGTAGAGGACAATTTGAACGTTTTCGAGCAAGGCGAAATTCCTGTTTTGCACGAAGGAGCACAGCCACATTGGGATTTGGTAAAAAAATACGATATCATCGATTTTGAATTAGGCAATAAAATTACAGGCGCAGGATTTCCAGTTTACAAAGGAAAAGGAGCCAAGTTACAACGCGCCTTAATTAATTATTTTCTAGATAAGAATACCGCTGCTGGTTACAATGAAGTTCAAGTGCCGCATATGGTCAACGAAGCTTCGGCTTATGGAACAGGACAATTGCCCGACAAAGAAGGGCAAATGTACCACGACAAAACCGATGATTTGTATTTGATTCCAACGGCTGAGGTTCCAGTAACCAATTTGTTTCGTGATGTCATTTTAAACGAAAACGAATTGCCAATTTTGACTACCGCCTACACGCCTTGTTTCCGTCGTGAAGCTGGTTCTTATGGCGCTCACGTTCGTGGACTGAACCGTTTGCACCAATTTGATAAAGTAGAAATCGTGCGAGTGGAGCATCCTGACAAGTCTTATGAAGCTTTAGAAGAAATGGTTGAACACGTAAAGAGTATTTTGCAAGAATTGAAATTACCATATCGAATTTTGCGTCTTTGTGGCGGCGACATGGGTTTTACTTCGGCTTTGACGTATGATTTTGAAGTGTATTCTACGGCACAAGAACGTTGGTTAGAAATCAGTTCGGTTTCTAATTTTGAGACTTTTCAAGCCAATCGTTTGAAATTGCGGTTCAAAGACAAAGACGGAAAAAACCAATTGGCGCACACCCTCAACGGAAGTTCATTGGCTTTGCCAAGAGTTTTGGCTGGAATTTTAGAAAATTACCAAACCGCGGAAGGCATCGTAATTCCTGAGGTTTTGCGAAGCTATTGCGGGTTTGATATTATTGATTAAATTTTACTAGTTTTATTTACCGCAAATTCGCAAATTTTATTTTTATTGAATTACAAAATAATTTGCGAATTTGCGGTTAAATGGCTTTTTAATAATAAGTAATATTTAGCAAAAATTATATAATGAAAAAACTCTTTCTACATATCTTCCTCTTTTTTTCATTGTTTTGTTTCTCGCAAAACGAGCAATTGGCGCAGTATTATTACGACAAAGGCGATTTCGAGAAAGCCAAAATCAGTTTCGAAGAATTATTAAAAAATCAGCCGTCGAACTTTCAATATTTTCAGCGAACCATCGATTGCTATCAGCAACTACTCCAATTTGATCTTGCCGAAAAAAGCCTTCGAGAACGATTAGATACATATAAACAAGGCAATCTTTTGGTTGAATTAGGGTATAATTTTCAGTTGCAAAAAAACGATGCTTCCGCCAAAAAGCAGTACGACCTAGCAATCGAACGAATTAAGAAAAACCCCAACGAAGTTTATGGAATTGCCAATTCTTTTGAGAGAAAAGTGCTACTAGGATATGCCTTGAAATCCTATGAAACAGCAATAGGATTGCAGCAAAATTTTAATTTCAATTACCAAATGGCACTTTTATACGGACAATTAGGAAAAACGGAAATGATGATTTCCACGTTCCTTGACGAAGCTTATACCAATCCCCAAAATTCAATCCAAATCCAAAATCAATTGGCGCGTTTTATGGTAGAAGATGCTGACGAAAACTTCAATGAAACCTTGCGAAAATCATTAATAACCAGAGCGCAAAAAAATCAAGATGTTTTTTGGAACGAATATTTGAGTTGGTATTATGTCCAACAAAAAGAGTTTGGAAAAGCCTTTATGCAGGAAAAAGCGGTGTATAAACGTAATCCAGAATCGTTGTCAAGCATTAATAATCTTGCGCAGTTGACTATTGAAGAAAACGATACCGAAACCGCTAAAGAAATTCTGGGATTTGTTCTAGTAAACACTAAGGATTTAGAGTTGCTCATTCAAGCTAATTTTTACTTGGTTGAAATGAGAATTAACAAGGCGCAGGAAAAAGATTTTGCAGTCATTAATACTGAATTAAAAGGTTTGTTGAATCAATTTGAAATAAGTCCTTCCACACTTTCTTTGCAATTAATTCAGGCTCATTTTATTGCTTTCAATTTGCGAAAACCAGAGGACGCAAAAGCAATAATCAAAAAAGCACTCGAGTTACAATTAAACGATTATCAAGAAGCTCAAGCCAAAATGGAGCTGGCAGATATTTTGCTGTGCGAAGAAAAATTCAATCAAGCACTAATCTATTATTCCCAAATTGAAGAGAATCTAAAGAACGATGCGGTCGCGCACGAAGCGAGTTTAAAAGCAGCTAAAACCAGCTATTTTCAGGGAGATTTTGTTTGGGCTTTGAAACAATTCAAGGAATTGAAATCGGCGAGCACACAATTAATTGCTAATGATGCATTGGAATATTTCCTTTTAATCAATGACAATACCGTTGCCGATTCGACACAAACTGCTTTGAAACAATTTGCCAAAGGCGATTATCTGTTGTATCAAAACAGAAATCTAGAAGCGATTGTACAGTTTCAATCAATTTTGAAAAGCTTCAAAGGACAAGATATAGAGGCAGTGACGATGTTGCGTTTAGGTAAAATTTATGAAAAACAAGGCGAGTATAATTTGGCTTTAGCCCAATATCAAAATATCATTGCGCAAGGCGGTGATGGAATTTATATTGACGAAGCACTGTATTTTTCGGCGGAAATTGAGAACAAAAAATTACAACAACCTGAAATAGCAAAACCGCTCTACGAGAAAATAATTTTCAATCATCAAGATAGTATTTATTTTGTGGATGCTCGAAAGGAATACCGACAATTGCGAGGTGATACAAACCTGTAATTTTAAAACGAGAAATTTTTAACCTAAAACCTTGCATCTAACACCCAATACCTCAATGATAATATACAACGTTACCACAAACATACACGAAAGCGTCCATGATCAATGGATGATTTGGATGCAGCACAAACACATTCCTGAAATGCTGGCCACAGGAAGATTCTCTTCGGCGAGAATGGTTCGGGTTTTAATTGAAGAGGAAATGGGAGGAACCACCTATTCAGTGCAATACACCACGGATAGTATAGAAACGTTACAAAAATATTACTTAGAAGATGCTCCTGCAATGCGGGAAGAGGGAGCGAGATTATTTGGAGACAAAATGCTGTCTTTTAGAACAGAATTGGAAGTGATTTCGGAATATTAATATAGAATTCAGTGTTCAATTGAAAAAATCGGCAATCATCAGCTAAATCCGTATCATCTGTGTCCCATTGAATAGCAATTAAAATTATAAAATAACACTTTGCGCCTTCGCGTCTTTGCGGTTAAATAAACTTAAAATAAGCGAGATTGCGTCGTGCCTCGCAATGACAATATGGAAAAAGTAAAAGCCAAAAAACACCTCGGACAGCATTTTTTGAAAGATGAAAGCATAGCCAAAGCTATCGCCGACACCTTGAATCTCGAAGGTTATAATGACGTTTTAGAAATTGGGCCTGGAATGGGTGTTTTGACTAAGTATTTATTGGAAAAACCAATCAACACTTACGTTATCGAAATTGATACGGAATCAGTCGATTATTTAGATGCCAATTATCCCAAATTACAAGGAAAAATCATTTCTAAAGATTTCTTGAAATACGATGTCAACGAAGTTTTTAACGGAAAACAATTTGGAATAATTGGAAACTTCCCGTACAATATTTCGACACAAATTGTCTTTCGAACCTTAGAATTACGCAACCAAATTCCAGAATTCGCGGGAATGTTCCAAAAAGAAGTTGCCCAAAGAATTTGTGAAAAAAAAGGAAGTAAAACCTATGGAATTCTTTCGGTTTTGGCGCAAGCATTTTACGATGCCGAATATTTATTCACGGTTGACGAACACGTTTTTATTCCGCCACCAAAGGTAAAATCAGGAGTTTTGCGTTTGCGTAGAAAAGAAGATTATAATTTGCCTTGTGGCGAAAAGTTGTTTTTCACGGTCGTAAAAACTGCTTTTCAGCAACGCAGAAAAACCTTGAGAAATAGTTTAAAAACACTAAATTTGTCCGACAATTTGAGAGAAGACGAAGTTTTTAACCTTCGGCCGGAACAACTTAGCGTTGAACAATTTATAGCACTAACTCAAAAAATAGAAGCCGATGGACTTTAAAATCAGCAAAGGTTTTTTTAAAGAATTAAAAAAATTCATTAGGGGCAAAAACAAAACGGAGCTGGAAATTTTGCTCCATGATATGCATCACGCTGATATTGCTGAAATTCTCGAAAAGCTGAATTTTAAAAGTGCTATTTATCTTTTTAAAGTCTTGGATTCTGAGAAAACTGCCGAAATTCTTCTTGAATTAAATGAGGATTTACGGGAGAAAATATTAGATAGGCTTTCGCCAAAAGAAATCGCCGAAGAACTTGATGAACTCGAGACAAACGATGCTGCCGATATTATAGCAGAACTTTCATCAATAAAAAAAGACCAAGTAATCTCGGAACTTCTAGATGAAGAACACGCAAAAGATATTGTTGATTTATTGCGTTATCCTGAGAATACAGCTGGTGGCTTAATGCACAAGGAATTAGTTAAGGTCAACGAAAATTGGAACGTTTTCAATTGCATTAAGCAAATGAGAATCCAAGCCGAAAATATTTCAAGAGTACATTCTATTTACGTTGTTAATGACGAAGACCTACTGCTAGGGCGATTATCCCTTAAAGACCTGCTAACAACCTCAGCAAAAACACCAATTAGCGAGGTATATATAAAAAAATTAAATTGGGTAGATATCTATTCAGAAGATGTTGAAGTAGCACGTATTATGCAAAAGTACGACCTAGAAGCTATTCCGGTTGTTGATGAGTTAGGCCGATTAGTAGGCCGTATTACCATTGATGATATTGTGGATGTAATCAAAGACGAAGCAAACGAGGATTACCAATTAGCGGCCGGTATTTCGCAAGATGTCGAAGCGGATGATAGTATTCTCGAATTAACAAAAGCACGTTTGCCATGGTTGGTTTTGGCGCTTTTAGGAGGGTTTATTTCTGTAAAAGTCCTTGGATTATTTGGTGGCGCTATGCTCCAGCACGGAAATTTATTCTTTTTCACACCTTTAATTGCGGCGATGGCGGGAAATGTAGGCGTTCAATCTTCGGCAATTATTGTGCAAGGTTTGGCTAATGACACCTTGAGCGGCTCTTTGTTCAACCGATTGATAAAAGAAGTTTCTTTGAGTTTATTGAACGGATTAATTTTGGCATTAATTTTATTTTTGGGAAGTTATTTTCTTCTAAACGTAGAGATAATAATTGGCGTTATTGTTACTATTGCTTTAATTTCGGTAATTATTATTGCCTCCTTAATAGGAACATTTGTTCCATTATTATTGGATAAATTTGGAATCGATCCTGCACTCGCAACAGGACCGTTTATCACAACTAGCAACGATATTTGCGGAATTCTTATTTATTTTACAATTGCGCGATTGATTTTAGGATTTTAAATATATACAAATGAAAATACACATTATAGGAGGAGGAAACCTTGGCGTTTCAATAGCTTTAGGACTATCAAAATTTTCAAAAAGCAACCAAGTAACCATAACCAGAAGAAATACGGCAAGTATTTTGTATTTGGAACAATTAGGCGTTACGGTTTCAACGGATAACAAGCACAACATTCAGGACGCGGATGTTATTATTTTGACTATTAAGCCGTACCAAGTAAGTGCCGTTTTTGCCGAAATTCTTCCAGTACTTTCGAATAAAGTAATTGCTTCCGCAGTAAGTGGATTGTCTATAGAAAATTTACAAAACAAGATTGGTGAATCGAATAGTGCTATCCGAATTATGCCCAATATTGCCGCTCAGTTTGGCGCATCAGCAACCTGTATTGCTTTCAACGAAAAAGACAAAGACAAAGCTCAAAAGGTAATGACTCTTTTTCAAGCTTTGGGAACAGCACCAATTATTGACGAAAAATTAATGGATGCGGCAACTGTTTTAGCAGCTAGCGGAACGGCTTTTGCCTTGCGTTATATTCGCGCTTCGATGCAAGCCGGAATCGAAATTGGATTTGACTGGCAAACGGCTTTAGCTATTTCAGCTCAAACTGTTAAAGGTGCAGCCGAAATGATTTTAGAAGAACACATACATCCTGAACAGCTAATTGACCGTGTAACCACGCCGCAAGGATGTACAATCGCCGGATTGAACGAAATGGAAATGCACGGATTCAGCTCATCTTTAATAAGAGGAATAAAAACGTCTTTGAAACAAATCAAAGGTTAAAAATTGCATAAAAATCAAAAAAAGGGAATTTAGCATTAAACTAAATTTCCTTTTTGTATTTATTCCCAATTTATTTCTTTTGGATAGTTTTTGTCTTTTGAGCAGGCTTCTTCAATGTGAATTTCAACCAAAGAAAACCCACAGTTCCTGCAATAAAAGAAGCAATCAAAATAGCGATTTTAGAATAAGTAATTACGTCTTCTCCATCATTTTTAAAAGCCAAAAGTGTAATAAAAATGGACATTGTAAAGCCAATTCCACCTAACATTCCGGCACCAATAATGCTTGACCACTTTAAATCTTTCGGTAATGCACAAAGTCCTAAACTAACGCCCAAGAAAGAAAAAAGAAAGATGCCCAACGGTTTGCCAATGACAAGTCCCAAAAGAATTCCAAGCGAATTAGAATGACTCAAACCATCTTGCCAACCAGAATTTATAGCAATGCAAGTGTTGGCAATGGCGAACAAAGGAAGAATGATGAATGCCACTGGTTTGTGTAGAAAATGTTGTAAAATGTAAGAAGGTGATTGCTTGCCACCATTACCAAAAGGAATGACAAAAGCCAGTAAAACTCCGGTAATTGTAGCGTGAATCCCTGAATTCAGCATAAAATACCACATGGCAATTCCGCCAATCAGGTAGGGAATCAGGTTGTAAATTTTCAGCCGGTTTAGAATAAACAAAATCCCCATAATACCTAATGCAATCGCTAAATTTACAAAAGCAATGGATGTTGTATAAAATACGGCAATCACAATAATGGCTCCTAAATCATCGATAACAGCTAATGCAGTCAAAAATATTTTTAAAGATGCGGGAACACGATTTCCCAGTAGTGACAAAATCCCGATGGCAAACGCAATGTCAGTTGCCATTGGGATTCCCGCTCCGTTTTGGGTTGGGGTTCCAAAATTCAACAGTATAAACAATCCTGCAGGAACAAGCATTCCCCCAAGCGCACCAAAAAGTGGCAAAGCGGCGTTTTTAATATTGGACAATTCTCCGTTATAAATTTCGCGTTCTAACTCTAAACCAATCAAAAGAAAGAAAATCGCCATCAAGCCATCATTTATCCAATCTGTGATGGAATGATGCTCAATTTCTGTAGACCAAAAGGAAATATATTGGGTTTGAAGAGGAGAATTGGCGAGAGCAAGTGATAAAGCAGTCACCAATAGCAGTAGAATTCCGCCTGCTTTTTCACTTTCAAAAAAGGATGTAAAGGATTTTGTTAATTTCATATTGTAAATTCTTTTCATTTAATCCGTATCTGTAAAAAGTAACGCTCATGAAACGGATTTGTAAAGGCAAAGACGCTAATAAAAACCAATTTTTTAAGATTAATTTTTAAAATCCGTTTTGATCTGCGTTTATCTGCGTCCAATATTTACACAAATTTACACAATTGCAACACTAAATCCTTTGGACAAAACGATAAACCGCATTTTTTTTGTTATTTTGGTAAACCAAATATTCAAACACTTTTTATGGATATCAAAATCCTTCATATCGATAGCAATCATCCACTGCTTTGGGAACAACTTGGGCAAGCAGGATTTACAAATCACGAAGATTTCACCTCTTCTAAAGAAGAAATCGAAGCCAAAATCCAAGATTATCAAGGAATTGTAATCCGAAGCCGTTTCAAAATAGATCAAACATTTTTGGACAAAGCCACAAATTTGCAATTCATTGCCCGCGTTGGAGCAGGTCTGGAAAGTATTGATTGTGATTATGCTTTATCGAAACACATCCAACTTATCGCTGCTCCCGAAGGCAATAAAAATGCTGTTGCCGAACATACTTTGGGAATGATTTTATCGCTTTTTAATAATTTGAATCAGGCGGACAACGAAATCAAATCCGGCCAATGGAACCGGGAAAAAAACCGCGGTCATGAACTCGACGGGAAAATCGTGGGCATCATTGGTTACGGAAATGTGGGAAAATCTTTTGCTAAAAAACTGCGAGGTTTTGAGGTCGAAGTCTTGTGTTATGATATTCTGGAAAATGTGGGAGATGAAAATTCTAAACAAGTTTCGCTCGCAGAATTACAACAAAAATCCGATGTTTTAAGTTTGCATATTCCTTGGACACCCGAAACGGATAAAATGGTGAATACTGATTTTATCAATGCTTTCGCAAAACCGTTTTGGATTATAAACACTTCGCGAGGAAAAAATATCGTCACTGCCGATCTCGTGGAAGCGATGAAATTGGGAAAAATACTCGGAACTGGTTTAGATGTTTTGGAGTATGAAAAGTTGTCTTTTGAAACACTTTTTACACACAAAGAAACTCCAATAGCTTTTCGATATTTATTAAAAGCAAAAAATGTAATTCTCAGTCCGCATATCGGGGGTTGGACTTTTGAAAGCCACCAAAGATTAGCGCAAGTTATTGTGGATAAAATCAAGGCAAAATACAGTGGTTAGCCCAAAGCCCGTTGCAGTTTTTGCGAGCTGTTGTTATCCCGTGAATATCGATTTCTTTTATTTGGCTGGCAAAGACGGATTGCCACAAGTGGATTGGCGCATTGGACATTCTCAAAAAGACGGTTTCACATTATTGCCTGTTTTAGGTTTTTTCTTTCCAATGGCCGCAGCTATGATTATTTTAAATGACACTAATAAATAACACTATTAATTCAAAATCAAAACGTAAAATTTACGGAATTATCGGCGCATTACTTACGCTGCTGATTCCGTTTTTTTTGCTGTTTTTCAATCAAAACAAGCATCTTGAAACGGATCAATCGTTGTGCCCGTTAAAAATGCTTAGTGGCTTTCCTTGCCCTGGATGTGGAATCACAAAATCTATGGTGTTTTTTTATGAAGGAGATTTATACAAAAGCCTATATTATCATATTCTTGGCCCTTTTGTAATTGTTTTTTGTATTTTAACAATCGCAGTTCTTTTAACCGAATTGATAACCAAAAAGGAATATTTCAATCAACTTTTTTATAAGAGAAAATTAGCCTATGGATTGGCTATTTTTCTGGTAACGTATCATTTTATTCGAATCATTTACTTTATTAAAAATAATTCTATTGATGATATTGTAAAAGACTCAATTTGGAGGTAAATAGGTTCTTGTTTTGTCATTTCGACAAAGGAGAAATCACATAATGAGAGCAACTAATAAGATTTCTCCTTCGTCGAAATGACAAATAAACTGGAAATAAAAAATTACTCCTCTTTCTCCCCCAATTTCCGCTCTAATTCCGCTTGAAATTCCTCCATTACAGGTTTTACAGTGCTTTCAGGAATATCAGAAATTCGGATATACATTAAGCCATCAATTGCATTGTTAAACAAAGGATCCACATTAAAAGCAACCACACGAGCATTTTGTTTGATGTATTTTTTTATCAAAACAGGCAATCGCAAAGCACCGGGTTCTAATTCGTCAATTAACTTGTCAAATTTGTTCAAATCGGCTTCGGCTTCATCAAAAATAAAGTCTTTGTCGGCATCTTTTAGTTTGACTTTAAATGCTTTTTTCGGGTGAATATATTGTGCAATGTAGGGATCATAAAAATTAGACTTCATAAATTCAATCATCAATGATTTCGAAAAATCAGAAAATTGATTGCTAATACTTACGCCACCCAGTAAGAATTTATGTTCGGGATAATGCAAAGTGATGTGAATAATTCCTTTCCAAAGCAAGAAAAGCGGCATGGGTTTTTGCTGGTATTCTTTGATTATAAAAGCGCGACCCATCTCAATAGAATGGTGAAGCATATCGTGCAATTCCGGTTCAAAGCGAAATAAGTCAGTTAAATAAAATCCTTCAATTCCATATTTGGGGTAAATTTCAGAACCTAAACCCATTCGATAAGCACCTGCAATTTTCTGGGCATCGGCATCCCACAAAAACATATGGCGGTAATACTTGTCAAAAGAATCTATATCTATTGACTCATTCGTGCCTTCGCCTACAGCTCTAAAAGTAATTTCTCGTAAACGACCAATTTCGTGCAGAATATTTGGTATTTCTTTCGCTTTCGCAAAAAACACTTCATAATTCTTGCTTTGCAGTAAGCGGCAATCATTTTCTCTCAAAGCGGTTATTTCCTTGATCATATTGTCCTGACAAGCAGGGACAACAATTTTCTTTGGATTCTTCGGCAGTTTTAATGTGGGTGTTGGTAAAAACGGTGTATCTTTCTCGAAAGGATTGGCCAACATATACGTTTTTCGCCTTAAAAATTCAGAATAATCTTCGAGTGATGTGTGTTCGTTTTGTTCTGCCACTGAAATCGGTTTTCCGATACGTACTTTTATAGCGCGACGTTTTTGTCCAAACACTTCAGATGGCAATTTTGCCGTGCGCATCGTATCGCTAATTTTTGAAAGTAAATAAAACAACCAGCTGTTTTTGGCATGAAAATAAATAGGTACAACGGGAACTTGGGCTTTTCTAATAACTTTAATTGCTCCTTCTTCCCATGGTTTGTCCACCATCAATTTCCCATCTTTATAAGTCGAAACTTCGCCAGCAGGAAACATCCCTAGTGGTTTTCCATCGCTTAAATGGCGGAGCGTTTCCTTGATTCCAATCACGCTTGATTTAGCATCTTTATAATTTTCGAAAGGATTAACAGGCATAATATAATGCTTTATTGGATCAATCCGATGCAGCAGAAAGTTGGCAATAATTTTAAAATTGGGTTCTTGATCCAACATTAATTTCAAAAGTAATAAACCGTCAATACCGCCAAGTGGATGATTAGAAATAGTAATGTAGGCACCACTTTTTGGCAAACGTTTAAAATCTTCCTCGGGAATTTCGAATTTTATTTGTAAATCATCTAAAAGAGCATTCAAAAAAGCAACATCTTTTAAGTGCTTGTTTCGATCGTAAATTTTGTTTATGGTAGAAATCTTAAGAACCTTCATCACTAACCAGCCCGAAAAAGTACCTAAAACACCATACTTATCCGCGTTTATTGCTTTTGCGACTTCCTTTGCAGTGACTAAACCCATGTAGCTTTTGTTTGTTAAGCGAAAAACAAAGATAGCAAAAAACTCCATTTTCTTTCCTTTTTAACAATCAATCTTTATACTTTTCATTACTTTTGAATTTCAAAAAAAACCTAATGAAAATTATTTCTTATAACGTCAACGGAATTCGTTCCGCTATTTCAAAAGGGTTTATTGCATGGTTGCAGCAAGCAAATCCTGATGTGATTTGTCTTCAGGAAATAAAAGCAACTCCAGAACAAATTCCACTTTTAGATTTTGAACTCGCCGGATATCCCTTTCACTACTGGTTTCCAGCCACAAAAAAAGGCTATAGCGGCGTGGCGATTTTGTCTAAAATTAAACCTAACAACGTGGTTTTTGGCACAGGAATTCCTCACATGGATTTCGAAGGTAGAACTATTCGAGTAGATTTTGACGAATTGTCGGTGATGAGTTTGTATTTGCCATCAGGAACTAATATTGAAAGATTGGAACATAAGTTTATGTTTATGGATGATTTCCAAAATTATATTACTGAACTTAAAAAAGAAGTTCCCAACTTGGTAATTTGTGGCGATTACAATATTTGTCACGAAGCAATTGACATTCACGATCCTATTCGCAACAAAAAAGTTTCTGGATTTTTGCCCGAAGAAAGAGCTTGGCTTGATGGTTTTATGAAAAGCGGATTTATCGACAGTTTCCGATTTTTGAATAAGGAGCCCAATCATTATACTTGGTGGACGATGCGATTTCCTTCGGCAAGGATAGAAAATAAAGGTTGGCGAATTGATTATTGTTTAGTTAGCGAGTCATTAAAACAAAAAATAAAAAGAGCCGTTATATTACCCGAAGCCAAACATTCAGACCATTGTCCGAGCTTGGTGGAGATAGAATAATCAATTTCAATTAAAAAAAATAAAATGATAAAAAGAATTTCCCTCGGATTACTGCTTGTAGCGCTTTCTACTTCCTGCGTTTCAAAGAAAATTTACAATGACTTAGAAAATAAGTTTGCTGATTTAAAAAAGGAAAACAAAAGTATTTCGGATGAAAATGCAGATTTACTTAAGGCAAAAAGCCAACTCGAACTAGACAGCGACACCTTAAATAAAGAATTAACGAAAGTAAAATCAGAACGCGAAAAATTGCAGGCTAATTATGCGGCTTTAAACAAAAAAATGGATGTTTTACAGGATTCTTATGCCGCTTTGGAAAAAAACAGCAGTGAATCTTTGAAAGCCAATATGGCGAAAAACCGCGAATTATTGGAACAATTGGAAGCCAAAGAAAAAGCATTGGCACTCGAACAAGAACAACTGAACAAGAACAACCAAAGATTACAAGAGTTAGAAGCTTTGATTGCGGCCAAAGAGGAAAGTATGCGAAAACTCAAAGAAACGCTTTCGAAAGCCCTGAACAGCTTTGAAGGAAAAGGCTTGACAGTAGAGCAGAAAAACGGAAAAGTATACGTTTCTATGGAAAATAAATTACTTTTCAAATCTGGAAGTTGGGCTGTAGGTTCCGAAGGTAAAAAAGCCGTTGTCGAAGTGGGTAAAGTATTAGGTGACAACCCGGATATTTCAGTTTTGATTGAAGGACATACTGATGATGATCCCTTTGGCGGTTCAGGACCAATTGCTGATAACTGGGATTTATCAACTAAAAGAGCCACAGCTATTGTGGCGATTTTAAGCGAAAACAAAGCCGTCAACAAACAAAATTTAACCGCTGCCGGTCGAGGTGAATTTTCGCCATTGGCAAGCAATACAACCGCCGAAGGAAAAGCCAAAAACCGTAGAATCGAAATTATCTTAACACCAAGATTGGACGAAATAGCCGAGATGCTGAAGGAGATAAATTAAGATATAAAACTATAAATCGACAAAAGGTTCAGGTAAAAATGCTGAGCCTTTTTTTATTTAAAAAATTGTTAATGTCACTTCCATTTGTCACACTAAACTTTACTTTTGCCACCTATACTTTTAGAATTACAAATAAATGAAATATACCACTTTACCCAATACCAACATAAAAATTAGCAAAATTTGCCTTGGCACGATGACTTTTGGTCAACAGAATACTGAGGCCGAAGGTTTTGCCCAAATGGATTACGCTCACGAAAAAGGAGTCAATTTTTTTGATACTGCCGAAATGTATTCGGTTCCGGGGCGCAAGGAAACTTACGGAAGCACCGAGAAAATCATAGGCAATTGGTTCAAAAGATCAGGAAAAAGAGAAGAAATTTTTTTAGCATCAAAGATTGCTGGACCTAATCCGAATTTTGGTTATATGCGAGAAAATGTTGATTTTTCGCCAGCCAGTTTACAATTTGCATTGGACCAAAGTTTAAGTCGCCTTCAAATCGATTATATCGATTTATACCAATTGCATTGGCCGGAACGCAAAGCCAATTTTTTCGGGCAGCGGGGATTTAAAGTGCAGGATGACGCTTGGGAAGACAATATTCAGCTTGTTTTAGAAACTTTGGATGGTTTTGTTAAAGAAGGAAAAATCAATCATATTGGGCTTTCAAACGAAACACCCTGGGGATTGATGCGTTTTTTGGAAGAAAGTAAATACAATAATTTACCAAAAATAAAAACAGTTCAAAATCCTTATTCTTTGTTGAGTAGGTTATTTGAAGTGGGTTCTAGTGAGGTTTGCATGCGCGAAAATGTTGGCTTGTTAGCTTATTCTCCACTAGGTTTTGGAATTTTGTCGGGCAAATTCTTGAATGGTGAAAGTCATCCCAATTCGAGAATCAGTTTGTTTCCTCAACTTGCCAGATACAACAGTGCCCAAAGTGCAGAAGCTACTAAATTGTACAATGAAATTGCCATAAAAAACGGATTAACTTTAACAGAATTGTCGTTGGCTTTTGTAAACCAACAGCCGTTTGTAACCAGCACTATAATTGGAGCCACAACAATGGAGCAACTAAAGGAAAACGTCGCCACTATTGATGTATTTTTATCAGATGAAATCTTGATGGAAATAAATGCAATTCAGGCTGTAATTCCTGATCCCGCGCCTTGATTTTTTTAACCACAAAGAGCACAAAGCAGGCACAAAGTCCATAGAGAAAATTAAATTTTTTTGTGGGCTTTTTTTGTGATACTTAAAGATGGAATAAATTTTTATCTGTGAAAATCCTTTTAATCCGTGGCTAAAAAAAGAACGCGGATTACAGGGATTTGTTAAAGTAAAAACGCAAATAAAAACAGATTTAAATCTTTGTGAACTTCGTGTCTTCTTCGAGTACTTTGTGGTTAAATTCTAAAACACAAACGATTCTTCAGCTATTAATTTAATAACAAAACACTGTAAGATTTGCTAACGGAAAAACCAGAAAACCCGAAAAAAGAAGCTTGTTTTACTGTAAAAGTGTTATCGTTTGCATTTGCTAATAATTGGAATTGTATTTTTAATTTACCCAAACAATTCACTTGCTACATCTTCAATCTTCGCTACCAAACGGATTTTTATTATGGTGTTTTTCAAAGCAATTTTATTGTATTTAGACACAAAAATGGTCGAAAACCCAAGTTTTTCAGCTTCTTGAATGCGTTGATCCACTCGATTTACAGGACGAATTTCGCCAGAAAGTCCAACTTCACCAGCAAAACAGAAGTCTTTATTCACTGGAATATCTTCATTTGATGATAAAATTGCGGCCACGACAGCCAAATCAATTGCTGGATCATCTACAGATATTCCTCCAGTTATGTTCAAGAAAACGTCTTTGGCGCCAAGCCTAAAACCCGCACGTTTTTCTAAAACAGCTAAAATCATGTTCAATCTTTTGGCATTGTAACCCGTAGTACTTCGTTGTGGTGTTCCATATACTGCAGTGCTAACCAAGGATTGAATTTCGATCATCAGCGGGCGCATTCCTTCGAGGGTCGAAGCAATGGCAGTTCCAGATAATTCCTCGTCTTTGTGCGAAATTAATATTTCGGATGGGTTTGAAACTTCGCGTAAACCAGTACCTAACATCTCATAAATTCCGATTTCGGCAGTAGAACCGAAACGGTTTTTGTGAGAACGCAATATTCGGTACACGTGATTTCTATCGCCTTCAAATTGCAAAACGGTATCGACCATGTGTTCCAAAATTTTGGGCCCGGCAATGTTTCCATCTTTCGTAATATGACCAATTAAAATGACAGGAACATTCGATTCTTTGGCAAATTTTATCAACTCGGCAGTGGTTTCTCGAATTTGAGTGATACTTCCTGGAGTCGATTCAATGTAATCGGTATGAAGGGTTTGAATGGAATCGATAATAACGATTTCGGGTTCAATTTCTTCAATTTGCTTGAAGATATTTTGGGTTTTAGTTTCGGTAAGAATGTAACAATTTTCGCTTTTTGGCGTGATTCTTTCGGCACGCATTTTTATTTGTTTTTGGCTTTCTTCACCTGAAACATATAAAGTTTTATAGGGCAATTTTAAAGAAATTTGCAATAAAAGGGTGCTTTTTCCAATGCCTGGTTCGCCGCCTAAAAGAATTAAGGAACCAGGAACAATGCCGCCTCCAAGCACGCGATTGAGTTCGCTGTCACGAGTATCCATTCGAACTTCTTGAGAAGAGTCAATATCGTTAATTAGTAAAGGTTTAGAAACTCTTTTTGATTCGGATGCCGATGGTTTCCAACTTGATTTTTCTTCTTTTTGAATAATTTCCTCAGCGATGGTATTCCACTCTTTGCAGGAATTGCATTGTCCTTGCCATTTGGAGTATTGAGCACCACAATTTTGACAAAAAAAGGAAGTTTTTACTTTTGACATTATTTTTTAGCTTATTGAGCTTCAAAAATAAGCTTTAAAAGTGCAAAAAAAAATTATTTGATTGGATTAAAAAAACACCTTGAAAACAGGGATGAATTTTCGGCTACATTAGTGAATTATCATTTTCATTCGGGAAAACAATCCAAGGTTTGAAAGTTTTGGCTTCTTCAAAATCTAAGGTTGCATAAGAAATGATGATGATAATGTCGTCTTTTTGTACTTTTCTTGCCGCAGGTCCGTTGAGGGTAATTTCGCCAGAATTTTTTTCGCCAACAATGACATAAGTATCAAATCGTTCGCCATTATTGATGTTTACTATGGAGACTTTTTCGCCTTCAATAAGATTTGCCGCTTCCATTAATGCTTCGTCAATAGTGATGCTGCCAATATAATTTAAATCGGCGCCAGTTACTTTTACACGGTGAATTTTAGATTTTACTACTTGTATTTGCATGGTGCAAAAGTAAATTAATTTAACGAAATGGTATCAATCAATCGAATATTGTTGACAAATACAGCAATAAAAGCGCGGTATTTCTTGTTTTTATTCTTTCGCAAACATGGCAAAAGCGTAATCTCGTCAGCAATTTGAAAATATTCTAGCCTAAAATCGGAATTACTTTCGAATATCTTTTGCACCCATTGTATTGTTATTTTGGAGGTATTTGTTTTGAATTTTTCTTTGGCACCAATTAAAGCTTCATAAATTATGGAAGCTTCTTGTTTTTCCTTCGGGGACAAAAGCGCGTTTCTAGAGCTCATCGCCAGATTATTTGGTTCTCTAAAAATTGGACAGCCTTTTACGTTGACTTGGAGGTTGGTTTTTTGCACCATTTTCTTTACAATTTGCAATTGTTGAAAATCTTTCTCTCCGAAGTAGGCATTGGTAGGCTCGACAATTTCGAAAAGTTTTTTTACGATAGTAGCAACACCATTAAAATGTCCGGGTCTGAATTTTCCTTCCATTTGATTTTCTAATCCGTCAAAATCAAAAAATTGAGATGAAGGCTTTCTATTATAAATGTCATTTACAGTAGGCGCAAAAACGATTATTTCACTGCTTAAATTGGCTATTTTTTTGATGTCTGCTTCTAGGGTTCTAGGGTATTTTGCTAAATCTTCTTGATTGTTAAACTGGGTTGGGTTCACAAAAACACTCACAACGGTGGCCGAATTTTCTTGCACTGACAGCTGCATCAACGATAAGTGACCCTGATGCAAAGCGCCCATTGTAGGAACAAAACCAATCGAGGAATGGTTGGTTTTAATAGATTTTAAATAATCTAGCAAAGCTGCTTTCCCATCGAAAATATGCATAGGTGTTTTATTGAAATAAGATGCAAACATAATATTTTAGTCTATAACTGCATAAATTTTTGTAAATTTGCTTGGTTATTATTACCAATAAATTAAGTATTTTACACTATGGAAGATAAGAGAATATTGTATGTATCATCTGAGGTGGTGCCTTATCTAGCTGAAAATGAGGTTTCTTCAATGTCTTATGAAGTGCCCAAAATGATTAACAATCAAGGGGGGCAAATAAGAATTTTTATGCCGCGCTATGGTAATATTAACGAAAGAAGACATCAATTGCATGAGGTAATTCGGCTTTCGGGGATGAATTTGGTTGTAAATGACTTAGATATGCCCTTGATAATTAAAGTTGCTTCTATCCCAAAAGAAAGAATTCAGGTTTATTTTATAGACAATGACGAATATTTTAAAAGGAAAGCCACATTTACGGATGAAGAAGGCGCTATGTTTCCGGACAATGACGAACGCGCTATTTTCTTTGCAAAAGGAGTTGTCGAAACCGTAAAAAAACTCAATTGGGTTCCTGATATTATTCATGTTCACGGATGGATGGCTGCTATGTTGCCTATTTATATGAAACATTATTACAAAAATGAGGCCTTGTTTTCTGATACAAAAATCGTTACATCAATTTATAGTCAGTCATTCGACGGAACATTAAATAAAGAGATGAGCAATAAGGTTGCGTTTGATGGTGTGCCAACAGATGCCATTGCAGACCTTAAAAATCCGGATTATGAGAGTATTATGAAAGCCACGATAATCCATTCTGATGGGATCATTATTGCATCAGAGAACCTATCTCCAAGTTTAACAAAATTTATAGAATCTTCAGGAAAACCTTTTTTACCTTTCGCCCCGAAAGATAAATTCGCTGAGGCTTATACAAATTTCTATAAAACTTTTGTGGTATAAATTAAATATTTTCTTGTAAACATGTACAATAATTCTTTTTTTAAAACCTTATTATTATTAGTTTCTTTTCCCTTCGTCGTTTCGTGTGATAAGGATTATAGCGAAATTGGAGACAGCTTAATTGGCGAAAACAATTTTGATTTAAGTATTGATATGTTAAGCACTGTACAGTCAGCGTGGAAGAAAACTGGTGCTATTGGTTCTAACAATTTGGATGTAAATTCATTGGGAATCCTAGACAATACTGCTTTTGGACAAACAACTGCAAATTTTGTGACTCAAGTTCAACTAGCAAGTACTAATCCTACAATAGATTCTAGTTTAAACCAAGCTGTTGAAAGTGTAACACTGTATATACCCTATTTCGCCAAAAAAACAAAATCTAATGCAGATGGAAGTTCAATTTACACGCTGGATTCGATTTATGGCAACAAAACTTCTAAAATAAAATTAAGCATTTATCAAAATAAATACTTGCTAGATGGTCTTAATACTGAAGGTGGAGGTGCTCCTCTTTCAGACCCAAATTATCCTCAATTGTATTATACAAACCAAAATACGGTTTTTGAAAGTTATAAAGGAGAATTGCTATACAATAATAACGCTTTTATTTTTAGTCCCGATGAATATAAATTGACAACAACAACTTCAGGGACTACTGCCGAAACTACAACTTATCTTGTGCCAGGAATGCGACTGGATTTGAATAAAACCTTTTTTGAAAATTTATTATTTGATAAATCTAAACAGGATTATGATTTATCAAGTAATCCTAATTTTGAAAAATACTTCAAAGGATTGTACTTCCAAATAGAAAAAGCGGACGCAAAAGGAGTATTGAATAGAATGAATTTTAAAAAAGGGACAATTGTAGTAAAATATAAAGAAAAAACATCTTCTAACGATCCTACGTTAGTCGATAAATCTATCACTTTGAATCTTACGGGCAATACCGTCAATTTATTGAACAACGAGCCTAGCACAGGATTGGATTCATATTCCAGTCCCAAAGCAGACAGGCTATATTTAAGAGGTGGAGAAGGAAGTATAGCCACAATCGATTTGTTTAATCCCGCTGTTGATCTTGTATCTTATAATAGAACAACTAAAAAAATTGAATTAGACAAAAAAAATGGTATTCCAGATGAATTAGATTACATAAAAGAAAAAGGATGGTTAATTAATGAAGCCAGTTTAACTTTTTATGTAGATCAATCTCTTATGACCGATGTGGCTGAACCAAGTACAATTTTTTTATATGACATAAACAATCAAAAGGTTCTTTCTGTAGGTGCTATTAAAAAAGATGCTACTGGACGTGGTTTAAAATATAAGGTTGTAATTACTGATTATGTTAGAGGTCTTTTAAATAATGATAATATAAATGTAAAATTAGGAGTTTCGGTTGCACAGATGACATCGAATATTAAATTCAAAAAAACTAAAGATGCTCCAGTTTTTAGTATATGGAAAGAACTTAGCGTTACAGATCAAAATGCGTTTTTCTATCCAGAATCTTCCGTGATGAGTCCACTTGGGACTATTCTTCACGGAAGTAATTCAACAAATGGAAGCAAAAGATTGAAATTAGAAATTTATTACACAAAACCTAATTAAACCAAAACTATGTGCGGAATTGTTGGATATATTGGTCATAGAGAAGCTTATCCTATTGTTATCAAAGGATTAAAAAGATTGGAATACAGAGGTTATGATAGTGCTGGTGTTATGTTGTATGATGGAGACACCTTAAAACTTTCGAAAACCAAAGGAAAGGTTACTGATCTTGAAGAAAAAGCATCTAAAGAAATAGCTACCAATGGCACAATAGGAATGGGACACACGCGTTGGGCGACACACGGCGTTCCTAACGATGTTAATTCGCATCCGCATCTTTCTAATTCTGGAGATCTGGCAATAATTCACAACGGAATTATTGAAAATTATGCTCCGCTGAAAGTTGAATTACTAAAAAGAGGCTATGTTTTTCACTCAGATACCGACACTGAAGTGCTTATTAATCTCATCGAAGAAGTTCAAAAAAACGAAAATTTAAAACTTGGAAAAGCAGTTCAAATAGCGCTAAATCAAGTGGTAGGCGCTTATGCGATTGCCGTTTTTGATAAAAAAAATCCAGACGAAATTGTTGTGGCGCGTTTAGGAAGTCCATTAGCAATAGGAATTGGCGAAGGAGAATATTTTATAGCCTCAGACGCCTCTCCTTTTATCGAATATACTTCAAATGCAGTCTATTTAGAAGACGGCGAAATGGCTATAATCAGGTTGCACAAGCAATTGAAGGTTCGAAAAATTAAAGACGATTCTTTAGTTGACCCTTACATTCAAGAGCTTCAAATGAACTTGGAGCAAATAGAAAAAGGGGGTTACGAACATTTTATGCTGAAAGAAATATACGAACAACCTAGTGTAATTAAAGATACCTATCGCGGAAGACTTCATGCAAATCAAGGCATTATTCAAATGTCAGGAGTGGAGGATAATCTTGAGAAATTCCTAAATGCAGATCGAATTATTATTATTGCCTGTGGAACTTCATGGCATGCTGGATTAGTAGCCGAATATATCTTTGAAGAATTTACAAGAATTCCTGTTGAGGTAGAATACGCTTCAGAATTTAGATATAGAAATCCAATAATAAGTAATAGAGATGTCGTAATTGCCATTTCGCAATCAGGGGAGACTGCAGATACAATGGCAGCAATAAAGTTAGCCAAAGAAAAAGGAGCTTTTGTTTTTGGGGTTTGTAACGTCGTTGGATCTTCTATTTCAAGAGAAACCCATGCAGGTGCCTATACGCATGCTGGACCTGAAATTGGAGTTGCCTCCACAAAAGCATTTACTACGCAAATTACGGTATTGACTATGATTGCTTTGCGCTTGGCAAAAGCCAAAGGAACATTATCGAACACTGATTTTCATAGGTATTTGCAAGAATTGGAAATCATTCCGGAAAAAGTAAAAGAAGCATTAGAGACGAACGATAGAGCAAAAGAAATTGCAACAGTTTTTAAAGATTCTTATAACTGTCTTTATTTAGGAAGGGGCTATAACTTTCCAGTTGCCCTTGAAGGAGCATTAAAACTTAAAGAAATTTCTTATATCCATGCAGAGGGTTATCCTGCAGCAGAAATGAAACACGGTCCAATTGCATTAATTGATGCACAAATGCCCGTTGTTGTTATTGCCCCAAAACAAGGACACTACGATAAAATAGTAAGTAACATTCAAGAAATTAAATCCCGTAGCGGAATTATTATTGCCGTAGTTACCAAAGGAGACACTCAAGTGCGTGAACTAGCCGATTATATTATTGAAATCCCCGAAACTTCGGATGTTTTATCTCCATTAATTACAACAATTCCTCTGCAATTGTTATCCTACCACATTGCCGTAATGAGAGGTTGCAACGTAGACCAGCCAAGAAATTTAGCAAAGTCAGTTACTGTTGAGTAATTAAATTCATCAAATTATTTAATTCAAAGCGAGATTTTATAATCTCGCTTTTTTCTGCTAATTTTTATTAAAAGTTCATTTTTTTATTTATTTTTAGTATGCAAGCATAGCATAATGTAGTTTTTTAACTAAATATATGTTATTAATTTAATAATTAATAAAAAAAACCGAACCCTATAGATTATGAATTATGAAATTAAAAGCACTTTTTTTTATTAATTTCAAATTAATTTGTACTTTGGCGTTTTAAACCAATAAAATCTAACCAAATGAGAATGTATTTACTTATTTTGTCTTTGTTTTTTTGCGGCATTTCTTTTGCTCAAAATACAATTACAGGTTCAGTTACACAGAGTAACAACCAACCTATTCCTGGAGCCAACATTAAAGTCGTTGGCGATAAATCAGGAGCTGTTTCGGATGCCAATGGAAAATTTAAATTATCCACGTCGTCAAAATTGCCTTTTACTATTGAAGTATCTAGCGTAGGACACCAAACTAAAAAAGTTAGTATTACTTCAAACAATCAAAATGTGATAATCACACTAGTTGATTCAGAAACAACTTTAGACGAAGTGGTAGTTTCGGCTTCTAGAACTCCAGAGCGCATTTTAGAATCTCCAGTTACTATCGAAAGAATGGGACTAAAAGATATTAAAAAAGCAGCTGCACCGAGTTATTATGACGGTCTAGAAAATCTTAAAGAAGTACAAATGAACACTAGTAGTTTGACTTTTAAATCCATAAACACGCGAGGTTTTGCTACTGTCGCGAACACTCGTTTTATGCAGTTGGTTGATGGAATGGATAATTCTTCTCCATTATTGAATTTTGTGCTTGGAAACCTAATTGGGATTTCTGAAATCGATGTTCAAAGTGTCGAACTCTTGCCGGGAGCCTCTTCCGCTTTATATGGTGCGAATGCATTTAATGGTATTTTGTTCATGAATAGTAAAAGCCCGTTTACTTATCCTGGGATTTCTACTTATTATAAATATGGATACACAGATCAACAAGCTGCCGGAACAAACAGTTTTTATGATTTTGGACTAAGATTGTCCCATGCTTTCAACAAATATTTTGCTACCAAAGCCAACTTTACTTATATGCAAGGAACAGATTGGTTTGCTACAAATTACGAAGATAGAGCACGTCAAGGGCAAGGAATAACGAGAAGTGACGTGAATTATGATGGTATGAATGTGTATGGTGATGAGGTATCTACTAATATAAAAGCCGTTGGGCAAGCCCTAGCAGATAGAGGTCTAATACCAGCTGCTGCGGTAAATTTGCTTCCAAATTATAATGTAAGTAGAACGGGATACAACGAAGTAGACTTAACAGACAGCAAAGCAGGTAATACTAAAATAGATTTTTCTTTTCATTTTAGACCAATGGGAGATGAGCGATTAGAAGTTATTTGGCAAAGTAAGTTTGGTTTTGGAAACGCAGTGTATCAAGGAGCGAATCGTTATTACCTAAACAACTTTTTTATGCAACAACATAAATTAGAACTAAAAGGTAAGAACTTCTTTCTAAGAGGTTATACTACAACCGAAGATGGAGGTGAGTCTTATGATATGCAATTTACAGGAATCAATGTAAATAGAAAATGGAAAGATGATACAACATGGTTTGGTCAATATGCTGGTGCCTTTGTTCAAGCTTCGTTAGCAGGTCAAACACCTGAAGTTGCACATATTCTATCTAGGAATGTAGCGGATACAGGTAGATTTTTGCCTGGCACTTCTCAATTTCAAAACGCTTTTAACTCCGTAATCGGAGATCCGGATGTATTAACTGGATCTAAATTAGTGGACAATTCGAGAATTTACCATTCTGATGCTAATTATAATTTTAAAGACCTTATTAAATTTGGAGAAATTCAAGTGGGTGGATCTTTTAGACAATATCAATTAAATTCGTTTGGTAGGATTTATACGGATGCTAATGGACCTATTTACTATAATGAATATGGTACTTATTTGCAATTACAGAAAAAGTTTATGGAAGATAGATTGAAATTTACAGGATCTATTCGTTACGATAAATCTCAAAACTTTGACGGAAACTTTTCACCAAGATTATCCTTAGTATATTCTGGGGGGGCAAACAAGCAACATAATTTTAGAGGTTCTTTTCAAACTGGATTTAGAAACCCAAGTACCCAAGACCAATATATTGGTTTCAATGTCGGAAGCGCAGTGTTAGTTGGTTCAGCACCAGATAACTTATTAAGATATACTGAAACTAGACCTGTAGCAAATGGTGTTCCAGCTATTGGGCAAGTGTATGCCGGAGGAGCTAATGTAACCATGACTGGAGTAAATGCTTATCAGAACTCCTATACAAGAGCCTCTGTAGTGCAATTTGCAGCGTTTGCAGCAGCCAATCCAGGAAATACTCCAGGAGCAGCCGCATTGCTAAAAGTAACAAATGTACCAAATGTAAAACCAGAGGAAGTTAAAGCTTTTGAACTTGGATACCGTTCTCAGTATGAAGGAATCAATATTGACCTTAATGGGTATTATAATATTTACAATAACTTTGCCGGAAACACTGTTTCTGTAGCTCCATTGTACGGAAAGGTTAGCGAAACTTTTGATTTTGCTCAAGGTGCTCCAACTTATGTTGCTAATCCTGCAGTTCAAACATTACACGCACTTGCTAATGGAAATACCAGAGTATTTCAATTGTACACCAATACCGATTTAGAAATACAATCACGAGGTTTTGGAGTAGGACTCTCCAAAAAAATGTTTGGAAATTATGATTTGGGTGTTAGTTATAACTTTGCTGAGTTTGATTTTGACCAAGCCAAAGACCCTGGTTTTGAAGCAGGATTCAATACTCCAAAACATAGAGTTAAGGCATCTATTGGTAACGAAAAATTATTCAAAAATTTTGGATTTAATGCTAGTGTAAGATGGAATACAGAATATTTATGGGAATCAACATTTGCTGATGGTATGATACAATCTGCTACAGTTATTGATGCACAAATTAATTACGGCATCCCAAAAATAAAATCTTTAGTAAAATTGGGCGCTACTAATATTGGAGCACAAGAATATATTCAAGTATTGGGAGCTGGAGCAATCGGAACACAAGCTTATATATCTTGGACCATTAATCCGTAATTCAATTAGTAAACAACATTTAAAAAAATAAGATTATGATAAAAAATATAAAATTGCTATTCTTGGTTTCATTGACCTTTGTAGCATGTAATAATGAAGACGAAGAAGTAGTAAAGTATAACACTTCTGATGGTTTACCACCAACATCAGGTACTGCAAATTTTGCTAAATTTGTTTCCTTAGGGAATTCATTAACTGCAGGATACTCAGACGGTGCAATGTTTATCGATGGCCAAAAAGTATCCTATGCTGCTATTTTGGCTCAGCAATTTGCCACTGTTGGAGGTGGGGAATTCAAAATCCCATTTATGGCAGACAATATTGGAGGATTCAAAATTGGAGGAACGGTTGCATCTGGACCTAGAATGGCCTCAACAGGCGGTGCGGCGCCAGTTCCCGTTGCAGGAACTCCGTCAACAGAAATTCTGACATCAATAGTTGCTGCTGGCCCATATAATAACTGTGGAGTTCCCGGGGCTAAAAGTTTTCATTTGCTATCTCCAAGTTATGGAAGTGCAGCAGGAATGGCCCTTGGAACAGCAAACCCATATTATGTTCGTTTTGCACCAAATGCTACTACATCAGTAGTTTCTTATGCCGTTTCTCAAACGCCTACATTCTTTTCGCTTTGGATTGGAAACAATGATGTTTTAGGGTATGCAACTACTGGAGGTGATGGTACAAATCCAATTACACCACCTGCAGGAGCTGCAGGAGTAGGTTTTGATGCCACTTACGACGCATTGGTAAACACACTTACTGCCGCGACGCCTAAAGGAGTTCTTGCTAACATTCCTTATGTGAGTTCATCGCCATTTTTTACTTTTGTAGCCACAAATCCTGTTCCATTAAATGCTGCACAGGTTGCAGCTTTGAATCCGTTGTGGGGTGGTTTAAATGCTATTTTGGCTGCGGCTTCGCAACCAGCAAGGTTTCAAACCCTTGCAGTTAGTGCTACAAATCCACTTTTGATTGCTGACGATATGCTTGCCTATGATGCAACAGCTTTATTTACAGCTGCCTTGCAAGGTGCTCCGTTCAATTTTCCAGCGCCTACAGCAGCTTTTTTAGGTACTTTGTATGGAAAAGCACGTCACGCTAGCGCCGCTGCGGCAACCAAAGATTTTGTAATATTGAGCTCTGCAGGTACAATTGGGACTACGCAACCTGGGTATCCGCCGAATAATAATACTATTGGCGTGACTTTCCCCATGGAAGACAAAGCTATTTTAAGTGCTGGTGAAGCGGCATTGGTAAAAACAGCGACTGACGCCTACAATCTTAAAATTAAAGCTTTGGCTACAGCAAAAGGATTAGCTTTTGTAGATGCTAATGCTTTATTGGGACAAATTTCAAATGGAGGTGTTTCTTCTAATGGATTTACTGTTACAGGAGCTTTTATTACAGGAGGTGGTTTTTCAACAGATGGGGTTCATCCTTCTCCAAGAGGATACGCTTTGATTGCAAATCAATTTATTAAATCCATAAATACTACCTATGGTTCAAATTTAAAAGGAGTAGATCTAGGAAATTACAGAGCTTTATTTCCAAGGACTCTTTAAACTTTTAAAATTGACTAGTCCTAAATAATCGATACAGATTATTAGACAAAAATAGATAAATTAAACAGCATCAAAAACGTTTTTGATGCTGTTTTTAGTTTTATAGGTTT
>JGI12421J11937_10000005_pt1 | contig 72841 bp, 57 predicted proteins | sample LakErihyJuly2011_2_FD_11937 | JGI IMG/M metagenome (IMG submission 11937)
CCGCCGCCGCACAGGCCAGCCACCGATCACCAGGCGTCCCGAATCGCCGTGGGCTAGGGCGTGGCGTCTGTCGCCGGAAAGGATGCGGCAGCACATTGGCCAACTGAACGACGCCCGGACGGCCAAATCGGATGAAGCCGCCCAGCTTGTCCAAGCGGTCATCAACCTGATCCCCGCCGACAAGGGCTACCGTGCCCACGAACTTCGAGACTTGTTCGCCTCTGAGTGGGGAAGGTGCTACGACGAGCCTCTGACCAAGAAGGACGCATGGAACAAGATTCGCAAGGCCATGCGTCACGGGATGCTTGGGCGGGATGACAACGGTTTGATATATCCACGACAAGGGTAGAGGGGTTGACTGACGGGACAGTATGGCGTAACGGTGGAGGGGTGGTAATAAATAACGACATGAACGAAGAACAGCTTCGGGCGGCTTGCGACACCATCGTAGCCGACGCCAAGCAACTTCGGAAGATTGGAGCCTTGAACATCCTTCGTGCCGCGCACATCTCGGAACACAGCGGAGACGAAGAGGTGGTACAGATGCTTGTTTGCGAGGCGGCTGTCATGCTTTCGGTTGCCAGCCAGATTGAAGACCTGTTCTGTCCTTCTACCGATACCGATGCCAATCTATGAAGATTATCAGAGGTTCTGGAAGCTGCTATCGAAGGCGGAACGACAGGCGTTGCTTTCGACTGGGTTCGACCCGGCCCGGCCCGACGACGCCGGCGTCCCTTTCGCACATCGTTACTTTTCAGGAGAACCTACGGACGAGGGTGATGGTGAACACCAAACCGTGGGCGGATGGGGTAAGGGCTATGACATCAATAATCTTCAGGCGTTACAATGGAGGTTGCGTGATCGCAACGAGACGTCCGAGATGAGCAATAAGATGTTCACACAGGACGAGGTGCTGGACATCCTCCGCAAGGTGATTGCCGTCATTGATTTTTCGACCCATGCAGAAGTACGTCTCCACGGAACGTGCATCAAGTTGGCACTAGGGATGCCCGACCAGCCGACCATGACAGCCTTGGCCAACCAGCACCGGCTGACCCGTGCGGCAATCTCGGCGCGGGTAAAGACTATCCAGCGTAACTTAAACCTGCCACCGTCGCTGTACATGAAGTCCGACGCCGCTTGCAAGAAACTGTCCAACGCCCGAAGGAAGAAACTCAAGTGAGCGACAGACCTCGCCCCATCGACCTTGCTGGACGCTTCGGTGTCACCAAGCAGGCCATCAACAAATTCATCCAAGCGGGGATGCCCATCGACTCAATCGAGTCCGCTGAAGCCTGGTACATGGCACGGGGTGCCGGTCGCATGGGCAACAACGTCCGACCCGATAAGGATTTCAATGAGACCGTCGAGCGTCAGCGCGAACTGAAGGCTTTGGCCTACCAGCAGTACCTTGACGACCTTGGGAGTAATTCGCCCGACGCCAGCAAGTCGTATGCGACCTACGACAAGTTGGTAAAGACGCTGGTCACGCTGGAGAAGGAACTCCAAGCCCGACAGATTGCCAGCCGTGAGTACATCCGCACCCAGACCGCCATCGAAAGGTTCGGAAGAGTGTTCGCGCAGGTTCGGGAGGAGGTTACTCAGCTCGGCACTAAACTGGCGTCGAGGGTCAACCCTGACAATCCCGGTCGTGCCATGAAGGCCATCGACGACGAGGTAAAGAAGATGCTAGAACGACTTTCGTCCGCCGCTGGCTATGCCGAGCAGGCCGTGATCAAGGAAGTAGACACGGAAGATCCAATTGAGGTTGACTCTGGCGATGAGGATTCAATAGATGAGGTTGAATCGCCATGAGTTACTTTGAACCTCCACCCCAAACTAAATTTACAGTACTTAATCTAGGTGCTGGCGTCCAGTCGTCGGCTTTGGCCCTTATGGCCGCCAAGGGTGTGGTCGGCCCTATGCCAGATTTTGCTGTATTTGCCGATACCCAGGCCGAACCGACCAGCGTATATAAATGGCTTGATTGGCTTGAGACCCAACTTCCATTCCCTGTTATTCGTGTAACCAAGGGAAGCCTTACAGAGAGCATTCTTAAAATTAGAGTAAAAGAAAAATGCAAGTATTCGGAAGCCCCAATGACTTACCTGCGCACAAATATCCCAGTTTATGGACTTACACCTTCTGGTGAAGTAAAGCCAGCTTTGGGACGTGCTTGTACCGCCGATTTCAAAGTAGCTCCGATTATCAAAGAAATCAGAAGTCGTTGCGGGATTAGGCATGGTCAGAAAGAAATTACTGTCACTCAATGGCTCGGAATCTCCTACGACGAGATGCAACGTATGAAACTGCCAAGAGATCCGTGGACGCAGCATCGCTGGCCTTTAGTCGAAAAGCGGATGACTCGTTCTCATTGCAAAGAATGGATGGAAAAAAACGGTTACCCAGAGCCTCCTCGCTCGGCTTGTTATTATTGCCCATTCCATGATGATGATGAGTGGCGACGCCTTAAAACGGAAGACCCAGAACATTTTCAAAAGGCCGTTGAATTCGACAAGACCTATCGCCGCCTTCAAAACGAAAACCCCGGTGGTTTACGCATTGAGGTTTATCTTCACAAATCATGCAAGCCTCTCGACGAAGTAGATTTCACAGATAAGCACAAAGACCAGCTTGGCTTTGACTTTAAGTCCGAGTGCGAGGGGATGTGCGGTTTGTGATCATCGACCCGCATACAGTCGATACTTTCGAGGCTCACATCCGAGCGATGATGACGCCCGACCCCGAAGGCGATATCGTGCAATGGCTGGAAGCTAACGTGCGCGAAGTACCAGGCTCGCCGCAGCCTGGGCCGTTCCGAGTGGAGTCCACGCCGTTTCTTGCTCCCATTCTCCGGGCGTTGACCGACCCAGAGATTACTACCGTCGTCGTACTCGGTGCGGTGCAGATGGGGAAGTCATCCCTGCTGGAACTGTGGTCGACGTTCATCCCTGCCCGTTCGCCTGGGCCAACCTTGCTTTTGCAGGACGTCGACGACAACGCACAGGACTGGCAGAAGGATCGCCTACGTCCAATGTGGGAAGCCACGCCGGCTACGCTGTCCAAGATGGAGGACTCCGAACGCAACCAATGGAAGAAGACCCGCTTTGAGCGTAACACCGTCTGGGTGCTGGGTGCGAATAACAAGAAGAACCTCCAGCGTCGTTCCATTCGATTCCTTGGCGGTGACGAAGTATGGCTCTGGCCCAAGGGTCACTTAAACGAAGCCTTGGCACGTCGCACGGCTTTCATCTGGCAGGGCAAGTCGCTGCTCGTCTCGCAAGGCGGCGTTGAGGGCGATGACATCACCGACCTGTGGAATCAGTCAGACCGCAGAGAGTGGACGTTCAAGTGTACGCAATGCGGTACGCGCCAAGCCTGGGAGTGGGAGCAGTTAATCTACCCTGAAGACGCACGGGAGCCGAACGGTTGGAACCTCGATAAGGTCAAGGCCGGCTGCACCTACGAATGCAAATCGTGCAAGCATCGTTACCGAGATTCTTTTGAGGTACGCGCCGAGCTGAACTTGACCGGCGAATATACGCCAATGAACCAGAACGCTCCCAAGGGCGTCGTGGGCTTTCATTGGAACTCGCTTTGTGCCCAATGGGGATTGGATTGGGGGAAATTGGCGGAGATGGCCATTCGTGCTAAACAAGCATTTGAAGAACACGGTGACGATGTATCTCGTCGTGAATTCAAACAAAAGAGGTTGGCTCTTTCTTGGTCAGACGACCCTGATGATGGTGGCGGCGAAGTGATGCCCCAAGGGTACAAGATGCTCGATCAATGGGACAGCGAGGCATACATGGTAGATAGCAAACTTGCAGAACCTCCGTTGAAAGAAGAATACAAGAAGGCAAAGCAGTTTGCGAGGCTGCGTTTTATGGCCGTCGATGTGCAGCGCAAAGGTTACTACTGGGTCGTCCGAGCGTGGGCGTTGGACGGCAAGTCACGCATGGTTCAATGGGGCTATTGCGATACTGAAGATCAACTGCGAGAAGCACAGAGGAAACTGGAGGTGTCAGATTTCTTTGTGTTCGTCGATTCCGGCGACGGTCCAAACACCGACACGGTTTATCGGATGTGTGCAAAGTACGCCTGGAACGCCACCAAGGGATCGGGACAAAATGAGTTTCCTTGGAGAATCCAAACGCCCTACGGGATAAAGGTGGCCTATCGCCCTTATGCTCGTGCAAAGGTTATTCAGGTCGGCCAGGCTTCCTGTAAGCTTTACCTGTTCTCAAATCTATATTTCAAAGATTCCATGTCGCGCCTTCGCAGGGCTGGTCATCACACATACCCGGAAGACGCTGGCGATGAGTACCGCAAGCAAATGCAGTCCGAACACCGCACCAGGCAAGCCAACGGACAGGCCATCTGGCTCCCTATTGGCGAAAGGGCTAATCACCTATGGGACGCCGAGGTCATGGGTATGCTGCCGGCCTTGATGGCAAAGTTAATCGGGCGCGGTAAGAACCGCCACGGTAAGCCCGAAGACCGAAAGCCCGACGAGAAACAATCTGCCGAAGAAACCGCTTGACGGCACGTCGTCTGATGGTATCTTATTCTTTAAGCCGGCTGATCAGACACACATACCACGGGTGGCTCTTGTGGATTGTTCATGGGGTGGGGTCAGCCGGCCCTTTTACACAGGGCTAAAAGCAAATGGCACGACCTCAAGGTATCTTTTTGATATTTGATATTTGCGACATCCTTGAGATTGTTGCCAAGGCTAAGGAATTATTGAAGCAAGGTAAGACCATGATGGAATACGCAGATTCAGGAACGTCTGTGGTCAAGGAGTTCCCGATGGACATCAGCACGGTCTTGGTCGAGGCCCGATACGCGCTGATGGTTAAAGACCCCCAGACCTATGGAAAAGTCGATAGGGTTCGGGTCATTAATCTGTTAAACAATTTCCGGGGACTCTGATGCGACCTAAAAAGACCACAAAACCTGCTACTCCGCAGGTCAGGAAACCCCAGACCCCCAAGGTTGGTCGTCAAGTAGTTCCGCAGAAATCGGCTATGGGCGGCAGCGGCCCCGGTATTTTCTCTAATTTCGAGTCAGCCAAGTTCAGCAACAAGCGGTCGATGATTTGGTCGTCTTGGCCGCAGGACTTCAAGAAGACCATGACGGTGTTCGACCGCATGGAGACGACGCGCAAGATGCGCTGGCTGGAACTCAACGCCGGTCTGATCAGGCAAGTGTTGTCCGACATGGCGTTGTATACCGTAGGCGGCGGCATCAAGGCACAGGCACAGTCTGGTGATGAAATGTGGGATGATGCCGCCGAGGCGTATTTCAAAAGGTGGGGTTCTCGTGCTTGCGATATCACGGGCAGGTTTTCTTTTTTTGAGCTACAGCACATTTGCTGCCGTTTGATGGATCGGGATGGAGAAGTGTTTATCATCAAGACCCGTGGTCCAGGCGGCGAACCACGTCTTCAGATTATCGAGTCCCACAGGGTTGGAAATTCTTCTAGCAACGAAGTACCGCCTGGAATGGTAGACGGCATCCTTTTTGGTCCTTATGGTCAGCCGATTTCTTACAACGTGATTCGTTCGGATGGTTCTAGCCGACTAGTGCCGGCAAACGCCGTGCTTCACTTGTACGAACCCGAACTTGCCTCTGGAGCGCGGGCGTATAGCCCCCTCCAGCACTCCATCAATAACTTGGTGGATATGCTGGAGATTCTTTCGTTAGAGAAATTGGCCGTCAAGACCACGTCTGACATCACGCGCACGATTACCCGTGAGAATCCCAATTTCGATGGGACGCAATCTGACTTTGAAGCATTCGGTATGCGTCCGCAGGATTACGGCGACGGTATGACCGATCCGAGCGAGGCTTCAACCTTCCTCGGTGGCAAGGTGCTGGCGTTGGCACCAGGCGAAAAACTGGAGTCCTTTGAGTCCAATCGTCCGAACAAAACCTTCGACGGATTTATCGAACATCTTGAGCGCGACTCGCTGGCGGGGATGCTTCCGTACGAATTTACAGCCAATCCCACCAAGGCCGGCGGAGCTGTTATGCGCTTCGTGGTCGCTAAGGCAGATCGCAAGTTCACGCACCGTCAAGCGGTCATGGTGCAGCGTTTCCTTACCCCCGTCTGGGGATATGTTATTGGTTGTGCAATTAAGGAAGGATATCTTCCTCCCAGCGAGTATTGGACAAATGTTTCTTGGACCACCCCAAGGCGCGTGACCGTCGATGCCGGACGTGACGCTCAACAGAATCGCCAAGACATTGAGTCTGGCCTAAAGACTCTCACAGAAAATTATCTGGAAGAGGGTCTTGATCCAAAAGAAAAGATGCGCGAGAACGCCGCCGAAAAACGGTATCTGCTCGACCTTGCCAAGGAGTTCGATGTTCCGCTGTCGATGCTCTACAAGCCCCAGAATGTGGCACCTTCTGACATCAACGCCTCGGTATCTAACAGCGATCCAGATAAAATGGACGATGGTGCCAAGATAGTCGATGACGATGTAGACCCGGACGACGAAGAAACCTCTAACAAATAAACGATGTATTCCCTTTCTAACGCATTTAAGACATTCGCGCCGATGCTCATTGAGCCGGCGAAGGCTAAAGCTTATCTTGAAAAGGTTGCCAGTTTGTCCCCCACCGACTTAAAGGCCGGAGACGAAATTGAAGACATGATGGAGATGCTCTTTGGTCCGAAGCCGATTATGATCAAGTCGGGCGACCTTGCCATTATCCCCGTCAAGGGCGTGATTGGCTCTGGTCTCACCGAGCTGGAAAAAATGATGGGTGCCACGGACGTCGAAGATATTCAGGAGATGCTGGAAGACGCCGAGCGTGACACGGGCGTCGAGACCATTATCTTCGACTTTGATACGCCTGGTGGCACCGTGACGGGCGTCCCAGAGATGGCTGCTCGCATCCGTGCTTGTAAGAAGCGTACGGTCGGCTGGACGTGCAAGCAGTCCTGCTCCGCTGGTATGTGGATGATGAGCCAATGTGATGAGGTTTATGTCAGCCCATCGTCCGTTGTTGGTTCTGTCGGAGTCTATATTCCTATCTACGACATGAAAGCGGCCTATGCCGAAGAAGGCATCACCGTCGACCTAATCAAGGCAGGATGGGCGAAGGGCGCAGGATACACGGGTACGTCGATGACCACCGAGCAGCGTAAACTTTTCCAAGATGACGTCGACGAAATGCACAACTGGTTCATTTCTGATATTCAGGCAGTTCGTACTTATGCCGACCAGGCCGATATGCAGGGGCAATGCTGGTCTGGCAAGAAGGGGGCTGAAAAGAGCCTTGTCTCTGGTCTGATGAACACTTTTGACGACCTGCTCATGGCCATCGACCCTGAAGAATACGCCATTTACGAACGTGCTGAGAAGCAGGTTCCGAGCGGTGGCCCTGCAAACCACGCCCAAATTGCTGACGTGTCGCCGGAACAGGGCGAAAAGAAAGATGATGGCGTCGAGCCTGTTTCTGACGGTAAAAAGAAGAAAAAGAAAAAGAAATCCGACGGAACTGATTCTGACGAGGACGAGGACGACAACGAAATGCCCGATCAAGAATGCCCCCCCGTGGATACTGACTGCAAGCCCAAGGCTTGACACTTGGCTAAATTCAAGATGACGCTCGAAGAACGCCTCAATTCCCTAAAAGAAGCCTTTACTGGTAAGACCGCAGAGGTTGAAGCCAAGGCCGGTGAAGTCGCCTCCTTGTCCGCCAAGGTCGAGGAAATGACCGTTGCAATGTCTGCTAAAGACGTGCAAATCGCTGAGTTCACCGCCAAGGTTACTGAACTTTCTGAAAAGCTCGCCGCCGCTGAAGATATCCGCGCCAAGGCTGAAGCCCAGGCAAAGGAAATTTCCGCCTCGCAAGAGACCGCTGGCAAGAAGGCCGCTAACATCGCTGCCTCAGTCGGTGTCACCCCCATTGAAGTCACCCCCTCCGAGGTCGCCGCTACTTTAAAGAGCGACGCCGAGATCTCCGAGGAGTGGGTGGCTCTCAAGCAGACCGACCCCAAGGCTGCTCACGATTTCTACAGCAAGAACCGTCCGGCCATCCTTCGCGCCGCTGGTCTTCGCTGATTTCACTCTCCCCTAAACTAAATACCAACTATGTCTAACAACATTGGCGGATTGACCCTCCAGCTCGTCGCTGAAGAGTCCCTTCGCACCCTCGTCCCTGAACTCGTTCCCCTGACGGAAATTGCCGTCACCGATTTCGGTAACTACGTCGCCGAGCGCGGCACCACGGTTCATACCCGTTATGCTGACGCCTTCACCGCCACGACCTTCAACCCGGCCAACGGTTTCGTCCCTGCCGACGCTACCTCGACCGACGTCCCTGTGACGATTGCCGATCTGAAGTATGTCGATGTCGCCTTCACCGACTACGAAGCGTCCACCCTTAGCCTGGAACGCCTCCGCCGCTTGTTCTTCGCCCCGATTGCCAACGCCGTTCAGAAGTCCCTCTTCGACGACGTCCTTTCCAAGGTGACCACGGCGAACTTCGCCACCGCTGCCTACTCCGGCGCGACCAGCGGTTTCAACCGCATCGCCGTCGCCAACGCCGCCAAGAACATGACCAAGGCGAACCTGCCTCACATCAACCGTAAGCTCCTGCTTTCGCCCGATGCCCTTGGCCAACTCGTCCAAGACCCGTCCGTCGCACAGACGTTCTCCTACGGTAACAGCGATGTGATCCAGAAGAACGCCATCAGCAAGGAACTGCACGGTTTCTCGGTTTCCGAATACAACGGCTTCCCGACCTCCGGCTCTCCCTTCACCGAAGGACTCAACGGCGTGGCCTCCTGCAAGGAAGGTCTCGTCATCGTGACCCGTGTTCCTGCCACCCCGACCACCGGCGGTGGGGAGCAGATCGTCGTCCAAGACCCGGACAGCAAGTTCGCCTTCGCTCTCCGCTACTGGTACAACTGGCAAGCCGGCAAGCACAATATGTCTGCCCTCTGGCTCGTCGGTTCGGCTGTCGGTAATCCGAACGCCCTCCAGCGTATCGCCTTCACCTCGTAATCAACCGAGGTAACTTTCGGGGGAGTTTAAAATCCCCCAAAGCGACAATGCGAAGCCCTCTCCCCGCGCCACGGGGGGAGGGTTTCTTATTTTGACAATGGGCTAAACCCATGTCGGGAATCACGGACGAATGGGCTTTAGACGCCTCGGAAATCCTTTCCGAGATACCTAAGGCTGTGACGGTTAAAAACGTCCCAGCGGGGACGCCAGTAGCCTTAAACGCCCTAATGTCACAGCCGGCCATCATGCAGGACATGGAAACCGGGGGCTTTATGAATCAGACGTCGTTCGACATAAAGTTCCTGCGGACAGACGCTGTCGCTAATCCGGGGCTGATTGCCTTTGGGAATGTGGTGGTCTATGGGGGTCAGGAGTTTCGTATTATGACGGTTACCGACCGTCTTCCTTCCGCCTGGGTCATCGTCAAAGTCCAGACCAAGGTTCAGTAATGGCCTTAGTGGTCACAGTCCGAAAGGGCGTCAAGGTGGACTATACTGAGTTCGCCAAGCATATTGCTTTGTACATGATGGTCATGCGTAAAAGCATTACGGAAGTCGTAAAGCAGCAAGCGCGGCTGTTCGCCAAGGATATGTGCGACTTTACCCCTCCGTTTTCTGGATCAGTTCCGACAATTAGCAAGGGTGGCGAGGGAGGCTTTGGAAGCAAAGCTCGCAACAAAGGACGAGCCGCTGTCAGCCGGGATGTCCGCAAGATTTTCGCCCCCATCGCTCAAGCCCCCGCCGCAGGGGTGGCCGCTGCCGGCAACATTGGGATTCTGAATGCATGGATGAATGCCAAACTCAAACTGCCAGCTCCCCACCAGCCCGAATACATTTTTAAGATGGTTGCCGAACGGGGCATCATTGGCCAAGGCGAGTTTGACTACTTTAAGAGGATTGAAGCTCGGCAGGGTTCACCCCGCACCCGTTTTATCATGGGTACGACTCAAGGCTCCATCAAGTCCATCCACGAACAGCGGCGCGGCAAACCGTCCTACAGGGTTTATGAAACTTCTAAAAGCGAGAAAGTGTATGTTGATAATTGGAGTCCCGTTGAACGATACATTAAGCAAGTCCAACAGCGCGTAGGAAAACTGAAGTCTGGCTGGTACTATGCTGGCCAGCAACTCGGCAAGATGCCCACTTCCGCCTGGATTGCCAATCAGGGGTCAGGCACAATGGTCTATTCTCCTCGACTTACCGGCCCCGATCCAATCGTTAAACTAGGCTCCACCATAGGCCGCAACTACAGCCAAGGCTACCACTTCATGCGGATGGCTATGAACCACCGTGCCTTTGCGATGAGAGTGGCCATGCTCAAGCATTTGCAAGCCCCGCGCAACCACGGCAAACTTGTCGATGTCATCCGCCGGCTCCAAGGCGGTTTCGACCTATCCCTTACCAATACACCCTAATGCCCCCCCCTACCTTCTTCAGTTTCCGCACCGTCCTTGAGAACAAGGTGGCTGCTTACCTTGCACCGCTGTTCCCAGGCGTCACCGTCAATAAGGGCGTGACCGACGAGATTCGGGTCATCCCAATTATCATTGCTCATGCCGAGTCCAGCCAAGCCGTCCCTGACCTTGGTTCAGAAACCCTTGGCAATTACACGGCTACCCTTAAACTGTACATCTACTCGTCCGCCGACGACGAGACCCTTGAAGCCCATCGGGCAAGGGTCGTTGAGGTCATCGGTGCTATGCGCGATGTGCCATCTCTCCAAGCCCTTTGGAATCCGCTTACCGATGGCCAGCTTTACGATCTTTGGATTGCTAACGACGAGGAAGGCATGAGCCAACGCCGGTATGGTAACGTCATCGAATATACCGTTTGGGGGGTCATGCCGACCGCTCCTTGACACTTGGCTAAACTCATACGACTATGGCAATTGATTACGGCGTAGCACATTTTTACGGTCTTTATGGTACGGTCACCTACATGACCCTTCAGTCTGACTCCCTGTCCCAGACGTTCAAGCTCGACGTTGAAGTCCCAGATGAGGTCGGCAGGGTTATCACGGATCGCCTGGACGATATGTTCCAAGAACTGAGTATCGAAGGCGTCCTCAAGGATGGCACGACCCCAGAAATCGGAACCCGGTTTGTTTATCTTGGTATCAATTGGATTATCAAGTCTCTTGAAGACAAGGGTACGAACAAGGATTTCCGTAAGTGCGCCATCAAGGCCGTTAAGTACTCGCAAATCGCCTAACAGGGCGGCATCCGATGGATGCTCGCTACCTGAAGGCAACGACAGTCCTGTCCCACCAGAACAAGGTGTGTGGCAGGACTCTTCGTGCTTTCTGTTTGCGGCATAGGGTGGCCTTGGAAGCCATCGGGTCTCCGTTCCTCGATCCGAGTAAGTCCAAGTTCGACCCGGTGCAGGTCGTTATGGCTGCGCGGATTCTATCAACCTATGACAAGGAGGAGATGTCACGTCCTATCTCCATCATCGAAAAACTGTACATTGCCCGCATGGCAATGAGCAAAAAGTACTACTCGCGCTGCATTGGAACCATCCTTGGGTGCATCCAAGTGTCCCTTTCTTACCCCAAGTTCTGGGAAAAGGATGATAATAAAAAGGAAAACAAGAGGTTTGAATCCATCCCGTTCCCGCTGTCCTGCGTTTCTAGCCTATGCCGGAACGGCGTCGGCTTAGAGGAAGCCTGGACGATGCCGGAGGGCGAAGCAGTCTGGATGTCTGTTGCCAACGCTATTTACAACGGTGCCAAGCTCGACGTGATATCCACAGAAGAGGAAAAAGAACTTGAGAAGTTTGATGAACGAATTGAGGCTTACAAGAAAGCCAACAACCATAACTGACGTACATGGCCGATTTATCAGTAACCATTGGACTAGATCAAAAGGAACTTGAGAAAGGTCTTTCTCAGGCAGGTAGGTCGATTGGTGGTATGGGCGGCAAGGGCGGTGCTGAAAACCCTTTCCAAGGTGCTGCCAACCAGCTCGGAACCGCGCAGGGTATTGGCAGTCTTATCGCCGGTCCTATCGGTGGTTTGATTGGTGGTTTCCTTGATGCGTTTGGAGGCATGATTGCGTCTGTAATGGCTAAGGTTAAGGAACTAGCCGATTACGCCCAGCAACTGCGTATTACATCCTTAAAGACCGGCCTGGGGATTGACCAAATTCGGCAACTTGAGGCTATTGGACAGGCTTTTGGCGTCAGCCTTCAAACTATGTCTGGGTCGGTCGTTGAGTTCACGCGCCGCATGGGTGAAGCTCGGATCAAGGGCGGAGAGGTGACGAACCTTCTCGCAAAGATGGGCGTCGGTATGGATGAGATTGCCGACGGGAGTTTTGACGCCACCAAAGCAATGAAGTCGTTGGCTGACTCTTACGCTGCCGGAACCGATGAAGCCACTCTGCTATACTACGGAACTAAATTGTTTGGCGACTCGTTCAAGGACTTGCTACCAATTATTAAGGCTGGGTCAAAAGCCATTGAAGACGCATCCCAAACTTACCTTGAAGCGAATTCCGATGCAACTGCATCCCTAGGAAGGTTTGGTCAGGATTTGGATAATATCGGACGAACAATCAAGAATTTCTTTATCAATCTGCTTGGAAGCGTTGTACAAATGATTGAAGAAATCCAGTTTCAAGCAGCCAATTTTTTCACCCTTGGTACATGGAATCCCTTTGAATCCCTTGAAGACGAGGTCTCCCGTAAACTAGAGAACGCACCTAAGTACATGACCGCCGAAGAAAGGGCTAAGTTTGTCCTTGAAGAAATTGACGACGACAAGAAAGAGGCTGCTAAAAAGGAAATTGAAAAGCAGCAAAAGGGTAATGGTAAAATCCTAACTCCCTTTGGACTATCCGAAGCCGGCGCGGCGTCCCAGCTCCAGCAAATGGGCGGTGGCGACGTCTTCGGGGCGGTGGCCTTCTCGCCCATTGAACGGATTGCTACGGCCACCGAAGAGACAGCGTTAAACACTCGCCCAGGCTTAGTCCCTGCCCCACGTCCGTTGGACGATCTATCAAGATAATTATGTCACCCGCCTCTACTACACTAGTTCCTTACGGAAATAATCTCCTTACTCCTATACCCCAACCGGGTTGGCAGGTGGAGGCAGATGGCTTTGGTCTGTTACAGGCCCAATGCAAATTTAAATGGGATTATTCAATGCGCGGATCGTTTCCGACCACGTTTAAAAAGGGCGACAAACTTTCCACGTTTATCTCTGGCGTTGAATCTGCTTATGCAAATATGGGTCTTTGGAGGGCCAACATGACGACCGACAAAAACAATGTTTTGACGGTTACGGCTGACTTCTGCGGTATTGATCCGAGTGTAAATGGAGGAACAAAGACGAATACCCAAATGGTTATGACTGGTGCAACAGGGTCTGAGCCGATTGAACACCACCCCAATTTTCTCGTTCAAAATTTAGTAACAGGTTCTGGTGAGATGAAGGTTTTAGCCGGCTTCCCAAGTGCCAGCGGTTGGAATCCCTCTTTGACGCCTACAATCAATCCAAGCACGGGTGTCGGCGGTAACCCCAATCGTGCCTTGTGGACGCCAAGGGTTGCAAGCGGGGGTGCTACTCAAGGGCAGCAATTTGTCGGCTTCTTGCCCAATCAAGACCCGTCAGAATATCCAGGCAACATTAACATCAAGGCAGGAATCAAAAATTATTACAAGCCCTCCACAACGATGCGTTGTTTGTTCTATGTAAATGACGAGGTAAACGCCCTTGCTTTTGCATCTTATGTTGGCTGGACCACAAGCGGTGCAGTTTATCAAGTTCCTATTGCATACCAACAACTCGCCACCGGCGGATACGGAGGAAATCTAATTTACACATCAGTCTGGCAAAACCAAATTCGGAGGGGTTTCTTAATTACAAGTTGTTCGGTAGAAGTATATGGTGGTATCTATAAGTTGACCGCCGATCTTATGCTTTCCGGCATTGGTGGCTGGGATAAAGATATCTATCCAAACCTTGACGGACCAGCCTGATGAGATCAATCGGAGGATTTAATGGTTCGTCAATTAGCGGTTCTTTTGCCGCTGGTGAGCCTATTTCGGCTACCGCGCTGAACAAACTTGCAGCCGGAATTGATGCAACACGGTCAATGCCTAGTAACGATGTTTTGTTTCAGTCTAACACGAACGGTACCGCATATAACTTACCGCAGCAGATTTATTATTCCCCCACTAGTGGCCCTCTTGATCCCAACTTGGACGACGATAAAGTAATCATAACCCCAGGCACCGTCAACCGATACATCCCCAAGATTGGTTCAACATATATCGACAGCATCCCTGCACCTAAACTATCAATTAATAACGATGGATATGTTATGGTAAAGGTGACCTATGCGGTAAATAAATTTTTCCCGCGCACCGCAGAAATTGTATTTATGGCAGTTACGACTCCCCCGGCGGATACACTTGATGAAAGTTATTGGCCGTTAGCCAAGGTGAACAAAAGCGTGACCAGCTCTGGGACTACTTATGCGCTGCAATACTTCTCTAATGGTAATCTGATTGTCAATCGCTTGTTAGCCGGTCAAGGAGAGGCTACTTGGTGGTGGGACGTCATTAAATAAATGCCAGACCAATGGAATGCATCTACGGCCTATGGACCTGACTCCGTGGTCGAATACAATAATCTAGTCTACAAGCGTTCTAGATTTCCAAATACTGTTGATGTGGGGCCGCCCCCTAATGAAGCGATGGGAGTTGATCCTCTTGGTGAACCGATTAGAACGTGGACGCTAAATCAATATGATTTTGATTTTTTAAATAAAAGAAATCGTATCATCCCAAGGTATTTTAGGCTTATTCAAGATTATGATACAGTCGCTGGTTTTACAAATTACCAAGGCATGACAAAATTTGCCCAAAGTGCTTATAATTATTATTTCTTTGATATTAAATATTCAGACGGCTACACGGTAGAAATAGATCAATCAGGCAGCGGCTTTGGAGATGTCCCGGCAAACAAGTGCGGGGTGGCCTTGCAACAACGGCAAGAACTCAACTGGGATACTTACGAGACGCCACCCACTTTCGGTGTGGAGGCTTATATAATTGTTAGGCAAAATTTAATTAAAGTAGGCGGACAATGGGTTGAAGACCCAAACGCACAGCCACCATTTACTTATTATGCGTTTTTGCTTTTCAACCATCCTTTATATTTTAGGCGCGTCTTCCAGCTCGCATATTATTATGGAGACAATGCATCACCGTCGGTAAATCACGAAGTGACTAAAAATTTTACGCCGACGGACAAGAATTACTGTCGGAGAGACTTTCTTAATAACGGATCAGAAAGTTATTTCCAGCCAGACAATGCCGCCTGGACGTTTACCCTTTCTGCCGGCGATATATTGGGTTCCGTTTGGGTAAAAAGCATAGAGTCAAACGACTGATTTGGGCAGTATTGACATACGGCTAAACTCAAACGGCGAACATATGTCCTGCACAAATCATCAATTTAAGCGGGGAGTAACCTTTATTGGTGCTGGAACCTATGCCACGGAGCCTGGGTGGCCGGCAAGCCTGACCGGGGTAACCATCGTCACCGCGCTGCTCGATGCCCACAATAAGCTTCATTATTTTGATGTAGTAATCACCAGCCCTACCACCTTTACGGTAACCTCTAATCAGACGCAGGAATGGAACATTGGTACGGCATATTGGGATATCAAATTTTATCAGAACACCAGCGAGGTGTTCTACTCTGCTACCGTAAGGCTTGAAATATTGCCCAACGTAACCCCCAACAAAGTCTCTTACTGATGGCCTTTACAATTAGCATTAACGATCAAGCGGCTTTTGAAGTCCTCTTTGCTGGTCCTGCCGGCCCGACTGGCCCCCAAGGCGTCCCCGGAGAGGGAGTAGCCGCTGGAGGCACAACGGGTCAGGTACTCAAAAAATTAAGTGCAACCGACTACGACACAGGCTGGTCTAGTGACATCAGCGGCGTTGCCTGGGGAGGAATCACCGGCACCCTATCTACCCAGACTGACTTACAGTCAGTTTTAAATAGCAAATTGGATACTACTAGTGCGGCGGCTACCTATTATTTGCAGTCCAATCCAGACGGGTTTATTACCGCACTTGATCTTACTGGGTATGCAACAGAAAACTTTGTATTGAGCCAAGGTTACGCAACGGAAATTTTTGTTTTAGGCCAAGGGTATATCACAAGTTCTGCACTTATTGGCTATGCAACCGAGTCATTTGTTAATTCTGGATTTTATCCTTTAACTGGCAACCCTTCGTCCTTCATCACTTCCGCCGCACTTGCTCCTTATCTCCTTTCCTCGACGGCTGCATCAACGTACCAGCCGCTGTCTGGGATGTCGGCTTACCTTACTAAGGAAGGAAACCTTACAGGGATTACCAACCCGGCAACAGCCAGAAGCAATCTGGATTTAGGTTCAGTAAGCGGGGTGACTTTTGCCTCTGCTACTATTCAGGGGTCTGGTAGTAACGTCGCACATTTAAACTCTACGTCATTAAGCCTTAATCATACGGGCTACGGACAATTCACAATTCAGCCATCGTCCGGCATAACGTTCCCAGACGCAACGACGCAGACCACGGCCTACACAGGTGGTAGCGGCACTTGGGGGTCTATTGTTGGGACACTCTCCAACCAGGCTGATCTTCAAAGCGCGCTGGATGTTAAACTTGACCAGCCCACCGCCGACGGACTGTATTACCCTCTTGCCGGCAACCCTTCAGCATTTATCGACGCTTCGGCGTTGATTGGATACGCCACCGAGTCCTTTGTTACCTCGCAGGGCTACATCACCGACGCTCCTTCGGACGGTTACACCTACGGACGGCTCAACGGAGGGTGGTCGGCGGTTGGCGGTGGCGGTGTATGGGGTTCAATCACCGGGACGTTAGGCGATCAGACCGACCTCGCAACGGTGCTTAATACAAAGACAGAAGTCGGAACGGTTTTAGGTTTAATTTCAAACCTATATTCCGACATCGCTTTCGGACCAAGTGGAGGCCCCAACATCCCGATGGGTCGACTGCTTATTACGGACGCACCTGACGACGGAGCTGGAAATACTAATGCGCGCGTTAACTTTTCAGCCAGCGCGACTTTAGGAAACATCCTGCAAGACGGAGACTTTGCACGAGACTTTCCCAGCGGTCACTTTGTTTATCGTAACGCAGGAACCACTTACACGATTGCCTCAACGTTTTACGTTAACCAGCAAGGGTTTATTACGTCGGCGTCTCTTGCTCCTTACGCTCCGCTGGCTGGTGCTACGTTCACCGGCAAGGTCAACATGGCAGCACCGACGGCTGGCTCGGCTTCGCTCAACCTTGGCGTGGGGACAGCCCCGACTACCTCTGTTGCGGGTGACATCTGGATTGCGACTAACATAAACTTTAGGGACGTTTCTGGGACGCTTAAAACTGTTGCGAATACCACCACCTCCAACACCTTTTCGCAGCCGCAGATTATTCAGTCTCCACTTGCAACAACCACCGCTGCCCTGCGGGTTACGCAGCTTGGCACAGGTAACGCCATCCAAGTCGAAGACAGCACAACCCCTGACGCTACGGCTTTCGTTGTAGATCAGCATGGCAAGGTCGGAGTCGGAACCGCCCCGGACGCAACTGCGGCCATTAAGATTGATGGCAACGGAATGTCCTTTAACGGCCTCGTGTTTAACCCGACCGCCACCGACGCACATACAGGCGGGCCAGTTACGCTCGACCTGCTCGTAACGATTAACGGAACCAACTATCGACTCGGCCTTCGCCCCGCTTAACATGACCCACCTCCTCGCCCTCGTCATCGGCTTCGTTGCTGGTGCCCTCGTTTTCCGCAAACACGCCGCCAAGGCTGCTTCCCTTGAAGCTAAGGGCAAGTCCGCCCTCGACGCCCTCAAGGGCCGCTGATCGGTGCGCCCCCTTCTGGTCATCGCCTTGCTGGCCCTGACTGCTGGGTGCGTCACAACCCGTCCGCCCCTCCCAGAGCAGCCGAACGCCCCCACCTCGGTGGGCATCGTGGACACAGTTGGTAAACAATGGGACCAGGCTGATCAGAAGGTTGCCGCATCGGTCTCCATTGCACGGGAGAACGCCGACAAGCCGGAAGTTGTACGCTCTGAGACGACCGTGGCACTCTCGTTCTTGCCAGCCGCCAATGCCGGCGAGCTTGCCCTCGCACGGGCACGTGCTGCCAAGGCCGACCAAAAGGACTACGCCACCGCCGTGGACTTCGGCAAGAAACTCCTCGCCCAGATTGACAACAACTGGGCCAAGGTCGAAGCCGACAACCGGGAAGCGAAAAGGGTTTCAGATTTAAAGGATGCTCGGATTAAAGAACTGACCGCCGACATCGAGCGCGTCAAAGCCGAGGCCAGCCGAAACATCTGGACGCTGACCGGCGCGGGTCTGGTAGTTATCGGTGCGCTGGCGTTTGCCTTTGGTGGCGGTCCCCGTGTCGGTATCCCCCTAATTATCTCTGGTGCCTTCTGCGGTGCGGTCCCGCACATCATCGACTCGCCCTACTTTACTTGGCTGGCAATCGGGACTGTTGCCATTATCGCAGGGCTAGGCATCTGGTGGCTGGCAGATAGAGTAAAAGATTCTGTTCGTTCGTTACATGACTAAACGACGCATAAAAAGTAAGGTAATTTTTAGGCGTCTGGGCCGTGAAAAGGCGTGGGGACAGGCTACGATTGGCGAAGGTTTAATAGAAATCGATCCGCGCCTCGGAGCAAGGCGACAACTTGAGGTTTTGTGCCATGAGCAGGTTCATCTTACGTTTCCAGAAATGTCAGAGACCCAAGTTGATCGTGCCGGCAAGGACATCGCAGCCGTCCTTTGGTCGCAGAACTACAGGCGAGTCCTGCTCGACGTTAACGCCAAGCCACCCCGCATCACATGAACGTCGAGACGTTTACAACTATCGTCGTGCCAGGCGTCGCTTCTGTTGCCTACTTTTCCGCCGGCATGGCGAACATCTACGTCAAGAACTACCCCCTTGCCCTCATGTGGATTTGCTACGCCGTGGCCAACGTCTGCCTTCTTTCTACCGTAATCCGTAAATGAGTGTTATCCCCCCCCCTACCCCCGATGAAATCTCTGTTTCAATTAGAGACATAGGTTTGGGCGTTTTAATAGGATCGGCCTCATGGCTCATCCGCTATTTCTGCTCCACCGAAAAGCAGTCGCTCGGCTACATCTTCCGCCGCACCGCCACCGCCGGATTTACCGCACTTTGCGTGGGGATGGCAACTAAGGGCTACCTTTCTAACGATTCCTTGGCTTTTGCCGCTGCTGGAATGGCTGGTTACGCAAGCCCAGAACTTGTTGATTACGCCCTTTTGAAGCTACGCAAGGGTAAGTAGTCGCCCTTGACCCCGAAAAGCCCGCCACGGGCTTCCTAGGCGGCTTTCTTGGGGTAAGGCAGGACTGGGTACTTCAGCTTTTTCATCAGTTCCTTCTTACGGGTCTTGGAACAGTTAAAATAGATGTACCGATACTTCATGCTGCTAAAGTATTCCTCAACCATGTCTTCGCCATATTGATCAATGATGTCCTGCTTCGTCATGCGTTCCCGGCGGCGGTAGACCGTCCCACCAGCGTTAACCGATGCATTCTTGGGTCGGAAGTACTTCATCTTCGGGCTAATGCCCGTATAAATCCAATTGGTAGCTTGGTAGATATACCCAATATGTCCCTGCTCGGAATCCGCAAAGGACACGATAATTTCAAAGGGGCATTGGCGAAGGGCATGGCCTACAAAGAAGCTTTCAGTATTCTTGGGCATCGATTCCTCAACCCATAACCTATTGAACTCAACCACGTTCTTGCTTTCGTCGTTGCCGCAAATGCCGTTGCAAAGAGTGTAGGAAGACGGCTTGCCAAAGACAATCACGCCGACAAGCCTGCCTTGCTGAAAGAAATCATCATTGGTCGTCTCGTTGGTGAATAAGCCAAACGACGCTGAACAGGAACATTCCCTGTGCAGGTAATGATTTTTAACGATGGTATCCATTGCCAACCTATATTCGATAGGTCTTACCGTGAGAGTAGACACGATGCTCATGTGTCGTATTTGGTGCCTTGGTAGTACAGAGCGGCACCCACCTTTCGGGGTTCGATAATGCCGTTGGTGACCATAGCCTTGATAAGGGCTTCCGCCTGGTCGCGCTGGAGTTTGTGGTCGGACACCAATTCCTCTAGCAAAGCCCCCCGGCTGATGCGGGGCTTGGACTCAAAGTGACGGTACTGCTGCCCGACCTTGAGCAGCTCGAAACCGCCGGCCAAGGGGGCGACCTCCCATAGCACCCGATCATCGGCGTGTTTTAGTTTGATTGATAGGGTAGGCTTGCCGTCTGGCGTCCGCATCCCAGCCAGCTTCCCGCGCTTCGTTAGGTTGAACGAGAACACGGGCAGTTCCTTCGACTCCCGCCTGATGTTGATAATGGCCCTTGACCAGTTCACCAACTCCGAACTCCCAATACCGCTGTACATCTGGTCGGACACCGTCTGGCCGTCCTTGACCTCCTGCGGCTTTGGTTTGCCCTCATGGTGGATGAAGACCATGATGCACCCCGTTTCCTGAAGCACGGGCTGCACAAGGTTACGCAGGAAGTGGGAGCAGACCTCCTGCTTGGATAGGTCACCCCCCACATAGGACAGCAGCGGATCGGCGACCAGCACGTCCAGTTTATGCCTTACGATAATCTTCCTGCACAGGTCGACAAAGTCCTTGCCCGTCTTCGACGCCTCGGTAAAGAACTTTAGGTTCGTTTTGCACAACGCCTTCTCTTCCGGGGACAGACGCATTCCAGAACTGACGCCCTGATAGGCTTCGGCAAGGTCTCCGATATCGCACTCGGCTTGAACGACTGCGATTTTGAGAGGGTGAATGACAGGTATCCCGAAGAGTTCCCGACCGATTGCCCAAGAAGCTGCCATCTGCATGACAAACGACGACTTCCCGATTCCTGATTGACCTGTAACGAGTAGCGAGCCACCACGGCATAAGTACCGACCGTGTCCGACGACGTGGTTAGGATCGTTTCTCGTGTCATAGTTTTCCAAGGTTTCCGTGCTGACTTCTTGTGGAAAGTCTTGTCCTTCCCTCCAAGCAACGAAGTCATCCCAGTCCAAGGCTCCCGTTTTAAAGGCGACGATTTTCTGTTCGTTCTCCCCGCGCATGACTCCGCCGAGGCGGCTCCAGCGGGACGGGTTCTTGTTTTGCGGGTCGGGTTCATGGTCGGAAAGGTAGTCATACACCGTATTACGTCGCTCTTCCCATTGCTCCTTGGTCTGGGCGTCGACGCGCACCCAGGCGTGGACTGACTTGCCGCCAGAGTCAACGAGCAGGCTGATGGGCAGGTTTGATTGCTGGAAGATGGCCACCTGCTCGTCCTTGGGCTTCTTGTCGAACTCGACCAAGACGTGGCGGTAGGCGGATACCGCACCGTCCGTCCCCGTGAAGTCGTCGGGCGTAAAGGGGTTGATGCGAATCCAAGCCCCCGACTCCGTGCCGGCAAACTTAGCAGCCCCCACGGCTCCGGGGCCAAAGAACTTGGTGATCCACTCAGCGCGGGTCAGGAAGATGCCCTTCGACGCCGGGAACCACTTACCGTCCTCGGTCTGGCCAGCTTCGTTCGTGATGCAGATGATGTCCTCGTTCGTAAAGCAGTTCAGCAGGACATCAGCGGTCGTGAAAGGCGTCTGGGCTTCAGCCAGCTCCGCAACCCGGTTGGGGTCAAAGACGAAGCGACCGTTCGCCCCGACCCTACGCTCCGTACCCTTGGCAAGCCAACCCTTCTGGCGTTCGTGAGGCTTGACGTAGGCGTCGTTCAACTTGTGACGCAGGTCTTTCTCAGACCACGGCGGCGAGCAGCGGAGGTTAAACTCCTGAAGCAGGCTCCAAGCGTCCGACCACGGCAGGTCAAACCCATTGGCCAATATGCTGGCGGCACGGTAGGTGGCGGGATGTCCGCCTTGGCCGGCGACAGCGGCAGGCAGTTTAGCGAGATAGGCTCTCGCCCCGGAAACACGATCCTCGGTGGTCATCGACTAGGCTGGGCGTAGGAAATTTTAAAACCGTTGATGGCAAGGCCGACGATATTGTAGTCAACCCACTCCTGAGCAACCTCGTCATCCCAGCCGTGCAATTTCTTGCAAACCTCAATGAGCTTGAAGTAGTTGTAAGTAAGAAGACCGTCCTTGCCCTTGCGGACGATAGCCTTCTTGAAAGCCGAGTGCGGCTCCAGTTTGATGGGAGTTTTCATAGGTGGCGGAGTTGTTATCCCCCCGTACCCCCTATGCGTCAACCGTAAAAGTATTTCATCTGAATCCGACGACCGTCAAAAAAGCGTAACTTTACTTTCTTTATCTTCCCAGCCTTCTCCATCTGCATTAACCAAACCCGTGCAGTCGAAAGGTGGATGCCCCACTTTTTTGACCAATCTTCCGTGGATTTGTAGCCCTTGGGGACAAGCTCGGCAGATCGGGACTTGATGGCCCATAACTGTTTAAGGACGTCTTTTGAATTCATACTGGCAAAATCCATTCATCTTGACCGTGCGGCTGCTCATGTACCCACGGTATCAGTTTCTCGTCAGTATAGTAGCCGAAGACCATGCCCTGCGACCAGGCGAACGTCGCCCTGCGCGTATTGGCGTAATCCATAGCCCCCCGGCGGGTCAAGGTGCCAACGCTGATGCCCGTCGGAGTATCGTCCCGTCGTCCCGTCATGCGACCAACCTTGTGCGTATGGGCAAAGATCACGTTCCCGTACATCTCGGCCATGTCCCGTGGGGCGTTTTCGCCGTATACCGTACCGTGCGTAAACTTGTAGTTGGCCAACTGGAACGCTTGCCAGATTCCCGTGTACTCAACAAACAGGGCTTTCCGCTTCCGGCAATGCTCGGTGATGTCGTTGATGAGGCGAATCGCATAGCCAGAATAAATCTCGTCGTTGGAGGCGGCTTCGCGCCAGAGGCGGACTTCGTGATTGCCGGCCAAAACGACGTTAGGGCGGAGCTGGTCTAGGAACTTTAGCCCCCCGCCAATGTCGGGTTCGACGGCGTCGCCCTTGCCCCGTGCCGATGACATGAACGGGGTCATATCAACGAAGTCTCCAAGGTGGACGGTCATATGGGGCTTCCAGCGTTCCTTGAACTTTAGCACCCCCTCGATGGCCTTCGGATCAGCATACATCCCGTGGGAGCAACCTACCGCCATGAACCGCTTCCAACCTTTATTGATGTTCATTGTGTACTGTTAGGCAGGTGTTTAGGGGGTCTGCCTATGCCGGCGTAGATAAATGATACCTTCATACGATTGGCTGCTTCCTGCACGGCACGGAGTCCGTGTTGATAGGCATAGGCGGTTTCCTTTGCCGTCATGCCGTGCTTAATGCCCTCAACGACAGCGAGCCTTGCTGGAGGCTTACCATACCGATTTATACCCTTGAGGCTCATTAACGGTTTAGCAGATTGACCGCTTTATGTTCGCCGTTGTGTAGTTCCCAAAAATCAACATCAGATCGCTTTAAGGTGGGCAGCACGTTGCGTTTCCACTTAGCCATTTCGCTGGCAAACTCGTCCCGGCTATAGGCCACGAATTCGGGATGCTCAACCTTGCCACCTTCAAGGATGACGATGAGTGCATGGCACCGCCTGGGCATCTTGTGGGTGTACTGGGTCAGGTTAATAGGGGGATTTCTCATTTGCGGTGTTTAGATGGTTTTAAGTTTAAACCAAGGTGTCTTGCGGCGTTGTAAAGGCTGGCACGGCTAAAACCAGATTTAGTCTCAATCTCGGAATATGTCATGCCGGCGGCGTGGGCCTCGATGATTGCTTCCTTAACTTTGCCGTAAGTTTCTCGGCGCGTTAGTTTATTTTTTTCCATTTGTTTAAAGGTTGTTCCATAAGTTTTTTCCAACGTTCCCGATCAGCTTTGCCAACCGATTCTACTTTTTGCACTTCATACCAAGTTAGTCCTTTTTTAATAAAGCGGGTGTTTTTGCAGGACATCCCTACTTGTTTGGGGTGGCTCATGGCTGTACCTCCCTTGCGTCTGGAGTGATGGCGTTGCCGGAAGTAATGGCGTCTGTTAGGCGTTCGACCTGGGAACGGAGCCGCTCGACCTCGGCCTTGAGGCGGGCGTTCTCAGCGTTCAGTTCGCCGATGCGTTTCATCATGGTCACTTCCAGATGTACCTTGCTCACGGCTGCTTGCCCTCCTTGGCGGCGTTCCATCCGTTTTTAGCGGCGTTCCAGGCGGCTTTTCTTGGAGGCCAATCCGCAGTTGGGTCTCCGACTGCTTCAGCCAAGGCATCACCGGCTTTGATGATACGCTCGTATTGATGGGACGGGACGGCGGTGACAAAAGACGATTCACGCAGCCTTTGGTTCTCGGCCTTGAGTTCGTTACAACGGGCGTCCAACTCGTCGCAAATCTCTTTCCAGCGCGGCAAGTCGGCCCATGCCCTGACCATCTCAGCCCACTTATCTGGATCAACGGGAATAAATTTGCTCATCGGTATATTTGGTACACTTCAGACGCTACGGCACGAACCCCAGTAGGGTCAACCGCCAATCGGGTATGGAGTATTTGCATCGCCGACATCATGTCAGCCAAGCTGCCCGCCTCTTCGTCGTTCGCCGGCCCGAAGCCTGGACGCTGAATCTCGACCGTCACGATCTGCACCTCAAGGTGCTTGGCCAGAAAGAGGTACTCATTCAAATAACGCCAATCGGAGATAAGGGCGATAGGGCGGACATCCAGCGGCGCGTAATCCATGAACAGGGCAACCTGAGCGTTCAAGTGCCGTGCGAAGATGTCTTTGTCTACCCCCCGGAGGGTACGTCCCAATTCGACCAGCAGCCCCCGATTCTTGACCTTAAAGTCTTCGGCGTGGAAATCTCGCTCGCCAGCTTTGAAAACCCCCATAGCCCGAAGCACGTCGTTCGCCCGTTCCTTCAGCACGTCGGCAAACTTAAACACCTCGGCACGGTTGCCGTTGCCGTTAAAGTGTTCCATCAGACAAGCGGCGAAGGTGTCCTTCCCCGCGCGAGCGACCCCGGTGATCATAAAGACCAGCGGCTTATTGTTCTTAGGCATCATAGTTTTTTGTAAACTGAAAGCGTTTCGTGAACTTTAACGGTATACCCCAAGCGTTTAGCCTGTGGAAGCATGATTTTCACTTTGCTGATTCCAAGCCTTGATACGACGACTTTGTCGAACGGAACAAAGCCAAGTTGGTGCATGATCAGTTCGGTCTGGAAAGTCAGGTCATAATAGATGCCGTCCTCGCGCCAGTCACCCGTCATAATGCAATAGGTCGCACCGTTCGACGCTTTGACTGCAAACCTCGAAAGCACGTCCTTATATTCCAAAAGGAAACCTTGCCAGTTTTTGCAACGATCAAGCCCGTCGTCGCCAGCATACTTTTCCAACCCCCAGTAAGGGGGGCAGGTAAGCAGCCCGTCGTGCTGCGGGACTTCGACCATGCGGGAATCAGCAAGGGTATTCTTAACCCCATACTTTTCCAGCGCGTTGGCAATAGCTTCGCAAGAAAGGTCAAACCCTTGATAGGCACGGCCATGCCGCTTGATGGCGTCGCCACGTTCCCCCCATCCGGCAAACGGGTCTACAGTAAGGCTTGCCCCGCGCAGGAATAGGGCGGCACAGGTTTCGGCCACTTCATATGGGAAAGGGCTGTATCCGCTTCGGCTAGATTGCTTGTTATGATTCGTATCACCCCGGACGCCGTGCTTGCCCATCGGCCCAATCTCCATGACGGATACTGGCAAGACCTCAAGGTGGTCTGCCGGCTTCGTCGTAGCAGGTATTTGGAATAGGTCTTCCATGCTAGGCATCTTAATTGTCAAAGATTCGACCGTAAATCTTTTGCAGGGGTGACTGACGATTAGCGGGTTTTTGCATACGCCAGTCGGATGAGATGGCCTTGGACGCCGATTCCTTGGACAGACGCTCGGCACCGCGCACCCCGAATTGCTGGAGCTTACGCACCTGCTTTACGGTTGCCATATTAAGGGCTTCCCGTGCCTTCAGGCGGGCAATCATCCAATCAGCCTGGTCAGAGGTCATACCACGGGCGTAAACGCCGTGGCGGGCTAAATCGGAGGCTTGGTAGCCGAACATAGAGGACTCGGTAGTCGGAGCCGGCAGGACGAACCCAAAGACGGCACAAGCAACGGATAAATCGACCAGCCCCAGTTCCTTGGCTTCTTTCGTCGCCGACCGCTGCTCTTCAGCGGCAATACGGCGAAGCATACCCTCCTCGGCATGACGATCACAGGCTTCGGCGGCGTCCAGAGGGTCATGCCCACCTTCTATTGCTGCGGACTTGGCCATCGGGTGAACCGTGAAGGCGTCCGCCGGAGTGAAGGAATTCTCCCCGCTGATCCACATGGGGTCAAGGATGAGGCAATCAGTCTTGCCTGGAGCCGTGCGGAGACCACGGCCAATCATCTGGCACCACAGGGCACGGGACTGGGTCGGACGCAGCAGGATGACGCAATCGGTTTCGGGGGCGTCGAACCCTTCGGTGAAAAGGTTCACATTGCATAGCACCCGAAGCTCGCCGTTCTTAAAGGCTTCAACCGTGCCGGCACGGAACTTGCCCGTGCTGCCGTCGGCGTGTCCGGCCTCGACGCCGCGCTGGCGGAGTAGGGCGACCAGGCGGATAGAAGTATCGACCTCTGGCAGGAAGCAAATAGCCTTCTTACGATCCCAGCGGTTAAGTTCGGTAACGATACTATCGGCAACGGCCTCAAGGGCGTCGTCGTAACCGCGCAAGCGGATAAGGCTCATCTCCACGGGCATCTTTTGAGCCATAGGGCGGACAAGATGACCCTGCTCGATAAGGGTGCGAATCGCAATCTCGTAGGCAGGAACGAATCCGACCGTTTCTAGTTTCTGGCGGTCGAGGCGATCAGGGGTGGCGGTCACGGCAACCTTCGGGCCGGTGAACACGGCGTTAAACTTAGCCCACGAAGAGGCAACGGCATGGTGGGCTTCGTCGAAGACGACCAGCGCGGTGGCTTTATCTTCGGCGGAAATATGGTCAAAGTCGGCAGAAAAGACGCTCAGGGCTTCGCCTCGGACACCAAACTTATCCATCGTGGCCTTCGCCTGGTCGATAAGTTCCTTGCGGTGGGCAACAAAGAAACACTTGCGGTTCGTACCAGTCTGCCAGCGCAGCATGATGCTGGAGGCGATTACCGTCTTACCGGCACCCGTCGGTGCGATTACCAGCGGGTTGACGGCCTTCGCAATGAAGGACAGGGCTGCGGTGACGGCGGCTTCCTGATAATCTCGGAGCTTCAGTTCCATGTTACTTGGCGGCAAGGGTGCGGAACTTGTTGGCGTCAAGGATCGTGTACTGCGGACGCTTACCGCCACGGACGAGGACGATATGTTCGCAGGTCGGGTCGAGTTGGACGCAGCCGCGCAGTTCGGAAGCGGAGATACGCTTGTCGAACCAGTAGCGGTTAGGCTCGCCGCCGTGGCAATTGGTGACCTGACCAGCGTCATGCGGCCACTTGCACGTCCAGAGGGAGTAAGCCCATTCATTGGCGAATTCCGGCTTAAACCGTGCGATGGAAATGCACTCCTTATAGTCAGCGAGGGCGAGGGCGAGTTCTTGTTTCTTTGTGAGTTTCATGGGTTTTATGGGTGGCATCTCCTGTTGTGTATATTGCCGTGGATAACACAAGCACAAAAAAGGAGGAACTTTCGTTCCCCCTAAAGTACCGCCTAGAACCCCCCTTAGAAGGGGTTCTGGGCGGGTCCACCAGGCAAGCGGGTGAAAAAGGACGCCTGGTACGCCACGCCCTCGGAACCGTCCTTTTTCGTGTACTTGCGCTCGGTCACCTTGACCTTGAGCGTACGGGTGACCGCACGGGTGCAGACGGTGGTCAGGAAGGCTTCGTCCACCTCCAGCTCGCCGCCGGAGATGTACTTCTTGATTTCCTCGTCGTTGGCCGTGGCAGCAACGAACTGCTCCAGGCGGTCATGGCCACCGTTCTTGTCAGGCTTGGCGAACAGATCGCCGTAGACGCTCTCGCCTTCGCTGGTGACGAAGGTGATGCGGGCGTACAGGTCAGCGCGGGGCGGGAGGTAGTCCTGCTTGAACGCCGACACCGTGCAGGTGTAGGTGCCGGCCTTGGAGACGTACTTACGATCCTCGGCGGCGTTGGGGTTGAACTTGAATGCCATGTTATGGTATCGGGTTGTGGGTTATGGGTTTTGGGTGGAAATTACTGAACCCACTTGGGCAGAGAAAGGGTCTGAACTTCCTGCGGGTAGCCTGGGAACTGTTTAAAGGTGTTGCAGGACTTGAACAGGTCAATGGCCGAATTCATCAGCACAAGACCCTTTTGGTGCGACGCTTCGTCGAGCGAATAACACGCCCAACAATTCGGGGCATCCTTTTCGACGGCCAAGAACACAAAGGCGTCGGCGTGAGCCAGCGTCGTATACCACGCCTCTTGTAAGAAATATTTATAATTAGCAATATCTCGACCGAACGATTCCGTGCCGGCGTCCATTGTCGTCTTTATGTCTACAACAATTTTCTTTCCTTCTTTTGTCGTAATAATGGCGTCGAGCCTACCTTTGATGTCGGTGCCGTTCACACGACCAACCATCGGGACTTCGGTGATCATGTACTCGCCGTCCAAGTCCTTCATCAATTTATCAAGACCAGCACGAGCAGCAATGGACACATTAGTGACCAGCTCGCCGTCTTTCTGACTGATGGCCTCTTGACCAGGCTTGAGCGAAGACTGAAATGCCGCCCAAATTTCTTTGCCGGCAGTCGTGCGCTTGTCACACTCCGGGGCTACGACAATGGTAGCGTCGAAGACCTTGGGCTGGAGTGCGGCAAGGTGAATGAGGCTTCCAAGCCGCTGTGCGGGCGTCTGCTCGTCACGATCACGCTCAAGGTACTGCTTAAAGTGAGCCGGGGAGCGGAGTAGCTCCTTCGCGCCGCTCTGGCTCAAACCGGCATGGGTGGAATAGGCGTCGTTGGGGATGAGGTTGCTCATGGGATGTAGATGATATGTTCGGTGAACCAAAAGTAGGCGTTGACCAAGCAAGCGACGGTGGCAAAAGTAATAATTAAGCACATGAAGATGTAGCCAACGCTTTCGACCGTGCTGTCCCAGTTAACGTTCTTGCGGACGATGAATATGCCTACCCAGAGAAAAGCAAAGACCAGAACGGCCATGCCTCCCGTGATTAGATCGAGTATGAGTTTACGTTCCATGTTAGTTTTTAAAGATGTTGGTATAGTTTTTCTTGGCGGCGTCATCAACAATGCTGCGAAGATAAAGCAGCTCCCGCATATACTCATTATTCTGCTCGCGCAGGTCATTCATCTCCAGGCGAACCTCGAAACAGTTCTGGCTCACTTGGTGGAGAATCTGGGTAAGAGCCGTGACTTGCTCTTCCGGGGTGCGGTCGGGCAGGGGCTTGAACTCGTGAACGATGATGCCGTCGTCCTTTGCTTTGGTGGCTTTGGGTTTTTTCATAGGGTGAAATATTTGGCTTTGACCGCCGCCCAGAACGGTCCCGGCTTTTTGGCCAGCGTCTCGGCAAGGTCTGTGGAGATGTCTGCCCAACCCTGTTCGGGAGTCAAGTGTCCGCTTTCGCGCAGCACGGCGACGGCGGCTGGCCGGTACTCGATATTGATCAGTTCGTCCAAAGTAACTTCCCGCTGGCTATAGGTCGGCTTCGACGCCGGCACAACTTCCAGTTCTTCAACCGTGTAGGTACCAAAGCAGCACTCCGGGGCAATAAGGCGGACGCCTTCGCTGATCGCACGGGCGGTCAACATACGGCGAGGCCACTTCTTCCAGTTGTCCTTTAGTTTGCCGTCTTTGCCCAGCGCGGTGCCATTACCGACGTACTCCTTCATGTCGGCCACAATTTCGGCGGCGGACGCTCCCTTGCGGAAGGTGGCCTTTACTTTGTCATCGGAACGCTCTTGCCAGACAACCGTGCCTCCGGCTTGCTGGAATTTGGCAAGCAAGGCGTCCGAACGAATGGCAAGTTGACCTTGGATAAAATGGTAAGTACGCGCCAATTCCAGCGGCGATTTCTTTTCGACCAGGCATTGCATGGCAAGAATCTCGCCCTGTTCGGGTTTATCCAGACCAAAGATGCCAGACTTAAAGATGGATAGACCGAGGGTCTTAATCGCTTGCATCGGATCAGAGATGCGGTCGTAGACGCCGGCGGTAGAGAATTCGTGTGCGGACGGCTGCACGACGGGGATGATTTCGTTGGATTCCATGTTAGGCGACGAGGTAAGCGAAGAAAAGGAAAAGACCGCCTAGCATCCAGCAGACCAGGCTGGCAAGCATCCCCTTGGCCATGTCGTCGTCGGTCTTATCGGCGGCGCGGCGAGCCTTGAGGACGCCTAGGAAGGCGACGGTGGCCACGCTGATAAAACAGGTGGCGGTGACCAGCAGGAAACTTTTAAGCACGGTCTCCATCAGGCGACGGCCTTAGCGGCGGCGAGGAGTTTGCGGCTGGAGATACGGCGGAGGACGCCATCCAGCATCATGTTGTACGACACCTTCGTGTTGACCACATACGGCTTGAGCCGGCGAGCAACGGTGCCGTCCGAAAGGACAACGTACTCGGTATCTGGAATAGATGCCAGCAGGCGAGCTGGCGGGGTCTTAACTAGTTTGGTGATCATGGGAAACTTAGACCAGGCGGTTCCAAGGGACGAGCGAATCCATCAAGGCTTCGGCGTCGAGTTCGGCCTTCAGTTCGCCACGGGCGACGAGCTGGAAACGGTGTTTGCCGGCGGCTCGTTCCTCACGGACGATACGGTCGGCTTCAGGGATGTCGGCCACTTCGGTGGCTTCGACTCGGTTGTGGTATTTCGTAATCATGGGGGTGGCTAGGAATCAGAGGTTGAATTGCTGCGCGTGGGAGAGCAAGCAAAAAGCATCAGCTGTTTTGAGCGTAATTTTTTCCATCGTATTTGGGAAGCGACGCTGGGCTTCGGCCTTTAATTTGTTCTTCCACTCGGTCGTAGTATGCCCGCCGCCCTTCTTCGTACCGACGCCCATAGTCTTTTGCCACTCCTGCGGGGTCACCAGTACCACCTTGAATCCGCGCCCCTGCCACAGGCCGACGATCCAGCCGTAGGAGTAGCCCAGTTTGAACGACGCCGACGCCGGGATAGGGCCGACAAACGCCGGCACCTTCTCGATGACCACGGTCGTGTTGATTGACGGGCAAAGGTCGGCCAGTTCCTCGTTCCCGCCTTGGATGCAGTTTCCCGTATCACCGTGAAGCACCCAGCCGCCAGAGGCTCCGGGGTCGATGCAAAGATAGGACTTCATTCGGATTTATCCAAAAGTTTCCTCATGGCTTCAATGATCGAATCTAACTTTTCAATTCGCTGTGCTTGAATGGACACCGTCTCTTCAAGTTCGTTGTTGGTATTTTGGAGCTGTTCCAGATAGGTTTCGTTTTTCATTTGATAAGTTCTCGGTAAATGTTGCCAACCCGCTCCGCAGCGTCCGCCTTACCTTTCGGTGCGGTAATTAAGGAATGACCAATTTTCTTCGCGCCGGAGTACCCCATGCTATAAGCAAGGTAAATTTGTTCGGGCGAAGGTTCTAAAATACCATCAGCAATCAATCGTTCCTTGCACCACGTCACATAGGCCACGGCAATGTTCCGCTGGTTTTCTGGCACCCTCCAATGGCTTCGGCTGATTGTTGGCAAACCCTGTTTCTGCCGCCATTGATTGGCCGTCACCCATGCGGCGACGTGTACCTGCCAGGCTCCTAACGCCCTTCCGCCGTCCCCAATAGCGGCATAATTCATTCCGCTTTCGACGGCACCGATGGCGTTGGTTAACACAACCACCTGTGCTTTCTCACGTGCTTCCGCCGGCATGGCGGCAAGTACCGCAGCAAGGGTTAACATAGCAGATGGATTATTCATACCCCAAGGGGATGCCCCCCCAAAAAAGAAAGGCAATCAAATTTTTATCCCCCAGGGGGGGGAAATCCTTCGGAAAATAAAAAGGGGGCGCAATATTTTAGGGGGTCTTCGTTTTGGGATCATGCACGTTGGCCGTGCCCCGTCAGCAGAATGTATCCTATTTAATGCCCGTATTTATTGGCCTAAAGTTATCTATAATAAATCGACCTATGCAATTCGACGTGTCGACGGTGCGGAGATTATGGCCGGTTATTCTCCGCAAAAATGCGTAGGAAAATCCCAAAAAAATCCCGACGCGCGGGTCACAAAACACTTTTTTTATGGGGGAACTTTTTGAAAATCAGCAAAAAGGGGGGGGGGCAGTATGAGTCCCAGGTGTCGACCCCCCTGATTTTTCAAAATTTGAATCATGCAATCATTAGTCAGGTTATAATGATTACCTAATCTTAGGTCGGCAACCTAAGATTCAAAGTGGGTTAAGCGTGGGTTAAGTGATCACATAAAACGCCCTTCATGGGCGGCGTTTAAGCTGAACAGCCTAAAATAGTAAACCGCCCTTTTCCAGCTTGGCGGGGATGCCAAGGGCGGACGGGGCGGCTTGCCGCCTAGCTTGCCTAAGGCGGGGCGGGGCGGGGCGGCAAGGGGGAAGGGCAAGGCGGGGCGGAAAATCGACATTAAGGGGTAATGGGATGTATCAAATGATGTAGTCCCATAAAAAGAAAAGCCCCGCATTTTGGGGGCCGAGTAAAACGAAAAAGTTAGGAATTAGCGGCGGGGATGTCCGTTGCAATCCAAGCCCCCTTGCGAAGCTTCGGCAAGGCGGCGTCAAACGTGATTTGGGAGGGAGACCAGCCCCACCTTGCAAAGCAAAAGGCGGAAAGGCGGTTTGCCGACTTTTGCCCCATAGCTAGGCAGAGCTGCCCTTGCGAACTTACCCCGCCCCGGTGCGGTTCAATCCCTAGGCAATCCGCCGCCGATTGCATAAGTGCCAACTGATGCCGGACGTTTTCGTTTTCCATGTTAGGCGGCGGCGGCGGCACGGATTACAAAGCCGGACGTATCTCCCTTAGCTTTGCCTTTTGCTTTAAGGATTCCAATCCTGCCCCGCCCGTCCGCCGCTTTACGGTCGAGAAAGCGCAAGTCATGTTGATCACAAGAGAACGTAGGGCGGGCTTCAGTCATGCCGGGAAGGGCAAACCGCTTGCCAATCGTTACCCCGTCCGCAACGGCGGCAACATTGACGCCGGCGGCAAGGGCAATCCCAGCGGCGGCGGCGTTATTCTCCGCAAGCGAAAAGGTAATATGGTAACCCTTAGGCAATTCGCCCTTAGCATAGGCAAGGGCACGGCGTAAGCTCTTACTGTAATCATAAAAGCGGCAGGTGGGGAAATCAGTAAACAGCTCAGGGGCTAACTTTTCCCAAGGCAAATCGCTTGTGCCGTTCAACCTGACAACGGGCTTTAGGCCCCGCCGCTTTGCCTTGCGGACTAAGGCGGCAATTTCCCCTTTCAGCGCGGCAATAAATCTGGCGCGGTTGTCATGCAGGAACCTAGTCCGCATAACACGGGCGGCGTTGACCGCCTCAAATATGCCGGCACGTCCGGCGGTAAAGAGACAAGCGGCAAGGCAACCGGCGGACGCATGGGGGCAAAGGTTACCCACCCCCGCAAGCTCCCCAGGGGCAAGGTATAAAATCCCTGTAAGGTAACCGCTTGCCGTTCCCTTATCCGTCTTAGCGTCGGCTTCGACGCTGAGAAGATATGACGGCATATAGAACGGCAATAATGCAGCGGGGTGAATGTTTACGGGGCTTTTTGGGGCTTTCGGGATCATTGGATTTGTTTTTTGGGGGGATAAATTAAACGGTGGGGGGATGAGCTGGGTATGAAATAACGGCGGCGGCACGTTTTTTTTGCTCAATCAATGCGGCAATATTATTAAGGCGGGCGGCGTCTTCCCAGCCGAGGGAATCGGCGGGGAATATTTGACGGAAGGAACGGGCGGCGGCGTTAAGCTTCGCCGGGGCGTTTTCCAGCTCCGCCCAGCTTACGGCGGAAGAAACGTCATCAAGGTCATCAATTACGGAAGCGACGTTCATGCCGCCAAATTTTGCAGCTGGAAAATCAATGGCCGTCGAAGCCAGTAAGTCGGCGACGTTTTCGACCTGATTAAGAGCGGATTGAATCTCAGCGGGGAGGGGAGTTTTCATGTTTTTGATTTGGGTTTTTAACTGGGTTAGTACAAAAAAAGGACGCCTTGCTCTGAACAATGTTCCAAGTCTTCGGAATACTCTGCAACCGTCGGAACGTCGGAGCTATGGCAAGGGGTTGAGCAAAAACAACCGTCGGCGTCGTCGTCTTCGTCTCCAATGTCGGCGACAAACCAGCCGCCGACCATTCCAGTATTTGCCAGCTTGTCGCGCCCGCCTTTAGTAAGAGAGCCGTAAAGCTTAACTAGCGTCTTCACTCGGACAAAAACGGACTCTTCATCCCAGTCATTCAATCCAGCTTTGCACGTCTCAGCTTTAGCTTCCTTAAGGGTTAAAAAATCGGCCGAAGTGATCACGCAAACCTTACTTTTCTTGCGGGGAAGGGCGTTAAGAGACTCAAGGAAGCGGTTAATGTTTTGATTCATGGGTAGGAGATTAAAGGCAAAATGCGGCGGATGTCATAATCCAAAGGAATAAAACAATGGCGGCGGCGGCTAGCGCGTCTTTAATGGTTTGCATGGGATTTTGGAAAGCTTTGGGTTTTAGAGCGTGACGGTGTAACCCATGCTTTCCCAATAACGGTTTATTGCCCTGGGCTTTCCGTCGGCAATCAAAAGACCGGCTTCAAAATTGCGGATTTTTTCAAGGGTTAGCTGGGGCGAATGCTCTGAAGAGATTAGAAGGGTACAAGCTACGGACTGGGTTTCATGGAACTCTCCGTCGGTGCAACGCTCTTCGCCGCTCTTATAAGGGCGGGGGGGCGTATGCCCCAAAATCTTGATTCCGTCCCTCACAAGCTGGATTTCAAAAGTTTCCCAAAGCTGGGAACGGCAGGCGGAAGCCGGTTCATTTTCGACGGCAATATATTCCCAAATCAGGTTGACCGTAAAACCTTGAGGGACGGTTTCAGGATTGGAGAGAGAACGGGCGGAGGCGGTTTTCATGATTTTATTTTTAGGGTTAAATTTTGGGTTTTTAGAGGTTATATTTTTTCTCAATTGCGGCACGGTACTCTTTAGCCTTGGAAACCTCTTCGTCGGCAAGGTGGGCGGCAGCTTCGGCACCTTCAGCTTTTATGACGGCCCAGCAATCGCCGCCGCCTTCCAAATCTTGAGAGCCGTTCTGATAGGCAAGCTCGGCGGCAGCTTCCAAGAAACGGTAAAACGCCCATGCCTTCTTAGAAGCTGCAATAGCTTCCCATTCCTTTAAACGGGCGAGGGATATCTCCGCCGCTTTAATCGAGCGGGCGTCTCCTGATGATTCGGCAGCGGCAAGGCAGGCGACGGCGTCGGTTGCGGTTTGATTGATATTGATACGGTGGGCGGGGTTCATGTTATTTATTTTTTTTGGGTGGAAAGGAATTAAGTGATTAAAAGGCTCGGCGGCGGCTTGCCGTCCGTTGAAGGCGGACATAAAAGGCGTGTTTAATTCCAATGACTTTGTCCGATTCAATCAGGCAAACGGATTTTGGGAGCCAATTTTCTCCATCTACCAAAACCGCTTTTTCCGTTTCTTTAGTGATCACAAAAGTGCAAACGAAAGAAGAGAAGTAAGTCGGAAAATAGCCGGGGTGGGCGGCATTAAACGCTTTTGAATAATCGTCTGAGTGAGGGAAGTCGGCGGGTTTCATAGGACACATAAACAAAAATAAGCACGGCGTGCCGTCAACGCCTATTTATCAAATCATTTGACCGTCTTTATAGAAGGGCGGCACGGCATGGGGGGGGGGATGGCTTACCCTATGCCTACCCTTGCCCCAGCTGGGCGGCTTCCTTAGGTGGCAAGCTGGGCGGCAAGCTGGGCGGACGGGGCGACCCCATGCACGGGGCGGCAGCTTAATACTAAGCAGGGCGGCAGCGGGGCGGCGGCATGACATCAACCCAGCTGGCACGGCAACCCCGCCGGCATAGGCACCGGCACCGGCGGCAACGGAAACCCCCACCTAACAGGGGGGAGGCAAAGTCATGGCCGCTAAGTGGGGCGGCAGTGGGGCATGGGTGGGGGGAGCTTGCCTGAATCCTGACCTATTCACTGATCATTAGTGCCCCACTAAGGATTCTCTTTGGGGTTCCGCCAGCGGGGGGGGCGAAGCCCCGCCGACCCCACTAAAAAGTTGGGGGTAAACCTGCAAAAACCATTCAAAATGATATGTCCGGCTATATGTGTTGTTATAGCAACTACAGTAGCAACCACAGTAGCAAAACATATAGACAATTCATTTACTTTGTATCTACCTAAAGGTAGATAAGACAAAGTAAATAATGGTCAGACCATTATTGGCTTTACGCTTGGAAGCGTAGCCATAATGTCCGCCCAATGAGCCAACCCTTCCGCCCCTTCCGCCGCCGCACAGGCCAGCCACCGATCACCAGGCGTCCCGAATCGCCGTGGGCTAGGGCGTGGCGTCTGTCGCCGGAAAGGATGCGGCAGCACATTGGCCAACTGAACGACGCCCGGACGGCCAAATCGGATGAAGCCGCCCAGCTTGTCCAAGCGGTCATCAACCTGATCCCCGCCGACAAGGGCTACCGTGCCCACGAACTTCGAGACTTGTTCGCCTCTGAGTGGGGAAGGTGCTACGACGAGCCTCTGACCAAGAAGGACGCATGGAACAAGATTCGCAAGGCCATGCGTCACGGGATGCTTGGGCGGGATGACAACGGTTTGATATATCCACGACAAGGGTAGAGGGGTTGACTGACGGGACAGTATGGCGTAACGGTGGAGGGGTGGTAATAAATAACGACATGAACGAAGAACAGCTTCGGGCGGCTTGCGACACCATCGTAGCCGACGCCAAGCAACTTCGGAAGATTGGAGCCTTGAACATCCTTCGTGCCGCGCACATCTCGGAACACAGCGGAGACGAAGAGGTGGTACAGATGCTTGTTTGCGAGGCGGCTGTCATGCTTTCGGTTGCCAGCCAGATTGAAGACCTGTTCTGTCCTTCTACCGATACCGATGCCAATCTATGAAGATTATCAGAGGTTCTGGAAGCTGCTATCGAAGGCGGAACGACAGGCGTTGCTTTCGACTGGGTTCGACCCGGCCCGGCCCGACGACGCCGGCGTCCCTTTCGCACATCGTTACTTTTCAGGAGAACCTACGGACGAGGGTGATGGTGAACACCAAACCGTGGGCGGATGGGGTAAGGGCTATGACATCAATAATCTTCAGGCGTTACAATGGAGGTTGCGTGATCGCAACGAGACGTCCGAGATGAGCAATAAGATGTTCACACAGGACGAGGTGCTGGACATCCTCCGCAAGGTGATTGCCGTCATTGATTTTTCGACCCATGCAGAAGTACGTCTCCACGGAACGTGCATCAAGTTGGCACTAGGGATGCCCGACCAGCCGACCATGACAGCCTTGGCCAACCAGCACCGGCTGACCCGTGCGGCAATCTCGGCGCGGGTAAAGACTATCCAGCGTAACTTAAACCTGCCACCGTCGCTGTACATGAAGTCCGACGCCGCTTGCAAGAAACTGTCCAACGCCCGAAGGAAGAAACTCAAGTGAGCGACAGACCTCGCCCCATCGACCTTGCTGGACGCTTCGGTGTCACCAAGCAGGCCATCAACAAATTCATCCAAGCGGGGATGCCCATCGACTCAATCGAGTCCGCTGAAGCCTGGTACATGGCACGGGGTGCCGGTCGCATGGGCAACAACGTCCGACCCGATAAGGATTTCAATGAGACCGTCGAGCGTCAGCGCGAACTGAAGGCTTTGGCCTACCAGCAGTACCTTGACGACCTTGGGAGTAATTCGCCCGACGCCAGCAAGTCGTATGCGACCTACGACAAGTTGGTAAAGACGCTGGTCACGCTGGAGAAGGAACTCCAAGCCCGACAGATTGCCAGCCGTGAGTACATCCGCACCCAGACCGCCATCGAAAGGTTCGGAAGAGTGTTCGCGCAGGTTCGGGAGGAGGTTACTCAGCTCGGCACTAAACTGGCGTCGAGGGTCAACCCTGACAATCCCGGTCGTGCCATGAAGGCCATCGACGACGAGGTAAAGAAGATGCTAGAACGACTTTCGTCCGCCGCTGGCTATGCCGAGCAGGCCGTGATCAAGGAAGTAGACACGGAAGATCCAATTGAGGTTGACTCTGGCGATGAGGATTCAATAGATGAGGTTGAATCGCCATGAGTTACTTTGAACCTCCACCCCAAACTAAATTTACAGTACTTAATCTAGGTGCTGGCGTCCAGTCGTCGGCTTTGGCCCTTATGGCCGCCAAGGGTGTGGTCGGCCCTATGCCAGATTTTGCTGTATTTGCCGATACCCAGGCCGAACCGACCAGCGTATATAAATGGCTTGATTGGCTTGAGACCCAACTTCCATTCCCTGTTATTCGTGTAACCAAGGGAAGCCTTACAGAGAGCATTCTTAAAATTAGAGTAAAAGAAAAATGCAAGTATTCGGAAGCCCCAATGACTTACCTGCGCACAAATATCCCAGTTTATGGACTTACACCTTCTGGTGAAGTAAAGCCAGCTTTGGGACGTGCTTGTACCGCCGATTTCAAAGTAGCTCCGATTATCAAAGAAATCAGAAGTCGTTGCGGGATTAGGCATGGTCAGAAAGAAATTACTGTCACTCAATGGCTCGGAATCTCCTACGACGAGATGCAACGTATGAAACTGCCAAGAGATCCGTGGACGCAGCATCGCTGGCCTTTAGTCGAAAAGCGGATGACTCGTTCTCATTGCAAAGAATGGATGGAAAAAAACGGTTACCCAGAGCCTCCTCGCTCGGCTTGTTATTATTGCCCATTCCATGATGATGATGAGTGGCGACGCCTTAAAACGGAAGACCCAGAACATTTTCAAAAGGCCGTTGAATTCGACAAGACCTATCGCCGCCTTCAAAACGAAAACCCCGGTGGTTTACGCATTGAGGTTTATCTTCACAAATCATGCAAGCCTCTCGACGAAGTAGATTTCACAGATAAGCACAAAGACCAGCTTGGCTTTGACTTTAAGTCCGAGTGCGAGGGGATGTGCGGTTTGTGATCATCGACCCGCATACAGTCGATACTTTCGAGGCTCACATCCGAGCGATGATGACGCCCGACCCCGAAGGCGATATCGTGCAATGGCTGGAAGCTAACGTGCGCGAAGTACCAGGCTCGCCGCAGCCTGGGCCGTTCCGAGTGGAGTCCACGCCGTTTCTTGCTCCCATTCTCCGGGCGTTGACCGACCCAGAGATTACTACCGTCGTCGTACTCGGTGCGGTGCAGATGGGGAAGTCATCCCTGCTGGAACTGTGGTCGACGTTCATCCCTGCCCGTTCGCCTGGGCCAACCTTGCTTTTGCAGGACGTCGACGACAACGCACAGGACTGGCAGAAGGATCGCCTACGTCCAATGTGGGAAGCCACGCCGGCTACGCTGTCCAAGATGGAGGACTCCGAACGCAACCAATGGAAGAAGACCCGCTTTGAGCGTAACACCGTCTGGGTGCTGGGTGCGAATAACAAGAAGAACCTCCAGCGTCGTTCCATTCGATTCCTTGGCGGTGACGAAGTATGGCTCTGGCCCAAGGGTCACTTAAACGAAGCCTTGGCACGTCGCACGGCTTTCATCTGGCAGGGCAAGTCGCTGCTCGTCTCGCAAGGCGGCGTTGAGGGCGATGACATCACCGACCTGTGGAATCAGTCAGACCGCAGAGAGTGGACGTTCAAGTGTACGCAATGCGGTACGCGCCAAGCCTGGGAGTGGGAGCAGTTAATCTACCCTGAAGACGCACGGGAGCCGAACGGTTGGAACCTCGATAAGGTCAAGGCCGGCTGCACCTACGAATGCAAATCGTGCAAGCATCGTTACCGAGATTCTTTTGAGGTACGCGCCGAGCTGAACTTGACCGGCGAATATACGCCAATGAACCAGAACGCTCCCAAGGGCGTCGTGGGCTTTCATTGGAACTCGCTTTGTGCCCAATGGGGATTGGATTGGGGGAAATTGGCGGAGATGGCCATTCGTGCTAAACAAGCATTTGAAGAACACGGTGACGATGTATCTCGTCGTGAATTCAAACAAAAGAGGTTGGCTCTTTCTTGGTCAGACGACCCTGATGATGGTGGCGGCGAAGTGATGCCCCAAGGGTACAAGATGCTCGATCAATGGGACAGCGAGGCATACATGGTAGATAGCAAACTTGCAGAACCTCCGTTGAAAGAAGAATACAAGAAGGCAAAGCAGTTTGCGAGGCTGCGTTTTATGGCCGTCGATGTGCAGCGCAAAGGTTACTACTGGGTCGTCCGAGCGTGGGCGTTGGACGGCAAGTCACGCATGGTTCAATGGGGCTATTGCGATACTGAAGATCAACTGCGAGAAGCACAGAGGAAACTGGAGGTGTCAGATTTCTTTGTGTTCGTCGATTCCGGCGACGGTCCAAACACCGACACGGTTTATCGGATGTGTGCAAAGTACGCCTGGAACGCCACCAAGGGATCGGGACAAAATGAGTTTCCTTGGAGAATCCAAACGCCCTACGGGATAAAGGTGGCCTATCGCCCTTATGCTCGTGCAAAGGTTATTCAGGTCGGCCAGGCTTCCTGTAAGCTTTACCTGTTCTCAAATCTATATTTCAAAGATTCCATGTCGCGCCTTCGCAGGGCTGGTCATCACACATACCCGGAAGACGCTGGCGATGAGTACCGCAAGCAAATGCAGTCCGAACACCGCACCAGGCAAGCCAACGGACAGGCCATCTGGCTCCCTATTGGCGAAAGGGCTAATCACCTATGGGACGCCGAGGTCATGGGTATGCTGCCGGCCTTGATGGCAAAGTTAATCGGGCGCGGTAAGAACCGCCACGGTAAGCCCGAAGACCGAAAGCCCGACGAGAAACAATCTGCCGAAGAAACCGCTTGACGGCACGTCGTCTGATGGTATCTTATTCTTTAAGCCGGCTGATCAGACACACATACCACGGGTGGCTCTTGTGGATTGTTCATGGGGTGGGGTCAGCCGGCCCTTTTACACAGGGCTAAAAGCAAATGGCACGACCTCAAGGTATCTTTTTGATATTTGATATTTGCGACATCCTTGAGATTGTTGCCAAGGCTAAGGAATTATTGAAGCAAGGTAAGACCATGATGGAATACGCAGATTCAGGAACGTCTGTGGTCAAGGAGTTCCCGATGGACATCAGCACGGTCTTGGTCGAGGCCCGATACGCGCTGATGGTTAAAGACCCCCAGACCTATGGAAAAGTCGATAGGGTTCGGGTCATTAATCTGTTAAACAATTTCCGGGGACTCTGATGCGACCTAAAAAGACCACAAAACCTGCTACTCCGCAGGTCAGGAAACCCCAGACCCCCAAGGTTGGTCGTCAAGTAGTTCCGCAGAAATCGGCTATGGGCGGCAGCGGCCCCGGTATTTTCTCTAATTTCGAGTCAGCCAAGTTCAGCAACAAGCGGTCGATGATTTGGTCGTCTTGGCCGCAGGACTTCAAGAAGACCATGACGGTGTTCGACCGCATGGAGACGACGCGCAAGATGCGCTGGCTGGAACTCAACGCCGGTCTGATCAGGCAAGTGTTGTCCGACATGGCGTTGTATACCGTAGGCGGCGGCATCAAGGCACAGGCACAGTCTGGTGATGAAATGTGGGATGATGCCGCCGAGGCGTATTTCAAAAGGTGGGGTTCTCGTGCTTGCGATATCACGGGCAGGTTTTCTTTTTTTGAGCTACAGCACATTTGCTGCCGTTTGATGGATCGGGATGGAGAAGTGTTTATCATCAAGACCCGTGGTCCAGGCGGCGAACCACGTCTTCAGATTATCGAGTCCCACAGGGTTGGAAATTCTTCTAGCAACGAAGTACCGCCTGGAATGGTAGACGGCATCCTTTTTGGTCCTTATGGTCAGCCGATTTCTTACAACGTGATTCGTTCGGATGGTTCTAGCCGACTAGTGCCGGCAAACGCCGTGCTTCACTTGTACGAACCCGAACTTGCCTCTGGAGCGCGGGCGTATAGCCCCCTCCAGCACTCCATCAATAACTTGGTGGATATGCTGGAGATTCTTTCGTTAGAGAAATTGGCCGTCAAGACCACGTCTGACATCACGCGCACGATTACCCGTGAGAATCCCAATTTCGATGGGACGCAATCTGACTTTGAAGCATTCGGTATGCGTCCGCAGGATTACGGCGACGGTATGACCGATCCGAGCGAGGCTTCAACCTTCCTCGGTGGCAAGGTGCTGGCGTTGGCACCAGGCGAAAAACTGGAGTCCTTTGAGTCCAATCGTCCGAACAAAACCTTCGACGGATTTATCGAACATCTTGAGCGCGACTCGCTGGCGGGGATGCTTCCGTACGAATTTACAGCCAATCCCACCAAGGCCGGCGGAGCTGTTATGCGCTTCGTGGTCGCTAAGGCAGATCGCAAGTTCACGCACCGTCAAGCGGTCATGGTGCAGCGTTTCCTTACCCCCGTCTGGGGATATGTTATTGGTTGTGCAATTAAGGAAGGATATCTTCCTCCCAGCGAGTATTGGACAAATGTTTCTTGGACCACCCCAAGGCGCGTGACCGTCGATGCCGGACGTGACGCTCAACAGAATCGCCAAGACATTGAGTCTGGCCTAAAGACTCTCACAGAAAATTATCTGGAAGAGGGTCTTGATCCAAAAGAAAAGATGCGCGAGAACGCCGCCGAAAAACGGTATCTGCTCGACCTTGCCAAGGAGTTCGATGTTCCGCTGTCGATGCTCTACAAGCCCCAGAATGTGGCACCTTCTGACATCAACGCCTCGGTATCTAACAGCGATCCAGATAAAATGGACGATGGTGCCAAGATAGTCGATGACGATGTAGACCCGGACGACGAAGAAACCTCTAACAAATAAACGATGTATTCCCTTTCTAACGCATTTAAGACATTCGCGCCGATGCTCATTGAGCCGGCGAAGGCTAAAGCTTATCTTGAAAAGGTTGCCAGTTTGTCCCCCACCGACTTAAAGGCCGGAGACGAAATTGAAGACATGATGGAGATGCTCTTTGGTCCGAAGCCGATTATGATCAAGTCGGGCGACCTTGCCATTATCCCCGTCAAGGGCGTGATTGGCTCTGGTCTCACCGAGCTGGAAAAAATGATGGGTGCCACGGACGTCGAAGATATTCAGGAGATGCTGGAAGACGCCGAGCGTGACACGGGCGTCGAGACCATTATCTTCGACTTTGATACGCCTGGTGGCACCGTGACGGGCGTCCCAGAGATGGCTGCTCGCATCCGTGCTTGTAAGAAGCGTACGGTCGGCTGGACGTGCAAGCAGTCCTGCTCCGCTGGTATGTGGATGATGAGCCAATGTGATGAGGTTTATGTCAGCCCATCGTCCGTTGTTGGTTCTGTCGGAGTCTATATTCCTATCTACGACATGAAAGCGGCCTATGCCGAAGAAGGCATCACCGTCGACCTAATCAAGGCAGGATGGGCGAAGGGCGCAGGATACACGGGTACGTCGATGACCACCGAGCAGCGTAAACTTTTCCAAGATGACGTCGACGAAATGCACAACTGGTTCATTTCTGATATTCAGGCAGTTCGTACTTATGCCGACCAGGCCGATATGCAGGGGCAATGCTGGTCTGGCAAGAAGGGGGCTGAAAAGAGCCTTGTCTCTGGTCTGATGAACACTTTTGACGACCTGCTCATGGCCATCGACCCTGAAGAATACGCCATTTACGAACGTGCTGAGAAGCAGGTTCCGAGCGGTGGCCCTGCAAACCACGCCCAAATTGCTGACGTGTCGCCGGAACAGGGCGAAAAGAAAGATGATGGCGTCGAGCCTGTTTCTGACGGTAAAAAGAAGAAAAAGAAAAAGAAATCCGACGGAACTGATTCTGACGAGGACGAGGACGACAACGAAATGCCCGATCAAGAATGCCCCCCCGTGGATACTGACTGCAAGCCCAAGGCTTGACACTTGGCTAAATTCAAGATGACGCTCGAAGAACGCCTCAATTCCCTAAAAGAAGCCTTTACTGGTAAGACCGCAGAGGTTGAAGCCAAGGCCGGTGAAGTCGCCTCCTTGTCCGCCAAGGTCGAGGAAATGACCGTTGCAATGTCTGCTAAAGACGTGCAAATCGCTGAGTTCACCGCCAAGGTTACTGAACTTTCTGAAAAGCTCGCCGCCGCTGAAGATATCCGCGCCAAGGCTGAAGCCCAGGCAAAGGAAATTTCCGCCTCGCAAGAGACCGCTGGCAAGAAGGCCGCTAACATCGCTGCCTCAGTCGGTGTCACCCCCATTGAAGTCACCCCCTCCGAGGTCGCCGCTACTTTAAAGAGCGACGCCGAGATCTCCGAGGAGTGGGTGGCTCTCAAGCAGACCGACCCCAAGGCTGCTCACGATTTCTACAGCAAGAACCGTCCGGCCATCCTTCGCGCCGCTGGTCTTCGCTGATTTCACTCTCCCCTAAACTAAATACCAACTATGTCTAACAACATTGGCGGATTGACCCTCCAGCTCGTCGCTGAAGAGTCCCTTCGCACCCTCGTCCCTGAACTCGTTCCCCTGACGGAAATTGCCGTCACCGATTTCGGTAACTACGTCGCCGAGCGCGGCACCACGGTTCATACCCGTTATGCTGACGCCTTCACCGCCACGACCTTCAACCCGGCCAACGGTTTCGTCCCTGCCGACGCTACCTCGACCGACGTCCCTGTGACGATTGCCGATCTGAAGTATGTCGATGTCGCCTTCACCGACTACGAAGCGTCCACCCTTAGCCTGGAACGCCTCCGCCGCTTGTTCTTCGCCCCGATTGCCAACGCCGTTCAGAAGTCCCTCTTCGACGACGTCCTTTCCAAGGTGACCACGGCGAACTTCGCCACCGCTGCCTACTCCGGCGCGACCAGCGGTTTCAACCGCATCGCCGTCGCCAACGCCGCCAAGAACATGACCAAGGCGAACCTGCCTCACATCAACCGTAAGCTCCTGCTTTCGCCCGATGCCCTTGGCCAACTCGTCCAAGACCCGTCCGTCGCACAGACGTTCTCCTACGGTAACAGCGATGTGATCCAGAAGAACGCCATCAGCAAGGAACTGCACGGTTTCTCGGTTTCCGAATACAACGGCTTCCCGACCTCCGGCTCTCCCTTCACCGAAGGACTCAACGGCGTGGCCTCCTGCAAGGAAGGTCTCGTCATCGTGACCCGTGTTCCTGCCACCCCGACCACCGGCGGTGGGGAGCAGATCGTCGTCCAAGACCCGGACAGCAAGTTCGCCTTCGCTCTCCGCTACTGGTACAACTGGCAAGCCGGCAAGCACAATATGTCTGCCCTCTGGCTCGTCGGTTCGGCTGTCGGTAATCCGAACGCCCTCCAGCGTATCGCCTTCACCTCGTAATCAACCGAGGTAACTTTCGGGGGAGTTTAAAATCCCCCAAAGCGACAATGCGAAGCCCTCTCCCCGCGCCACGGGGGGAGGGTTTCTTATTTTGACAATGGGCTAAACCCATGTCGGGAATCACGGACGAATGGGCTTTAGACGCCTCGGAAATCCTTTCCGAGATACCTAAGGCTGTGACGGTTAAAAACGTCCCAGCGGGGACGCCAGTAGCCTTAAACGCCCTAATGTCACAGCCGGCCATCATGCAGGACATGGAAACCGGGGGCTTTATGAATCAGACGTCGTTCGACATAAAGTTCCTGCGGACAGACGCTGTCGCTAATCCGGGGCTGATTGCCTTTGGGAATGTGGTGGTCTATGGGGGTCAGGAGTTTCGTATTATGACGGTTACCGACCGTCTTCCTTCCGCCTGGGTCATCGTCAAAGTCCAGACCAAGGTTCAGTAATGGCCTTAGTGGTCACAGTCCGAAAGGGCGTCAAGGTGGACTATACTGAGTTCGCCAAGCATATTGCTTTGTACATGATGGTCATGCGTAAAAGCATTACGGAAGTCGTAAAGCAGCAAGCGCGGCTGTTCGCCAAGGATATGTGCGACTTTACCCCTCCGTTTTCTGGATCAGTTCCGACAATTAGCAAGGGTGGCGAGGGAGGCTTTGGAAGCAAAGCTCGCAACAAAGGACGAGCCGCTGTCAGCCGGGATGTCCGCAAGATTTTCGCCCCCATCGCTCAAGCCCCCGCCGCAGGGGTGGCCGCTGCCGGCAACATTGGGATTCTGAATGCATGGATGAATGCCAAACTCAAACTGCCAGCTCCCCACCAGCCCGAATACATTTTTAAGATGGTTGCCGAACGGGGCATCATTGGCCAAGGCGAGTTTGACTACTTTAAGAGGATTGAAGCTCGGCAGGGTTCACCCCGCACCCGTTTTATCATGGGTACGACTCAAGGCTCCATCAAGTCCATCCACGAACAGCGGCGCGGCAAACCGTCCTACAGGGTTTATGAAACTTCTAAAAGCGAGAAAGTGTATGTTGATAATTGGAGTCCCGTTGAACGATACATTAAGCAAGTCCAACAGCGCGTAGGAAAACTGAAGTCTGGCTGGTACTATGCTGGCCAGCAACTCGGCAAGATGCCCACTTCCGCCTGGATTGCCAATCAGGGGTCAGGCACAATGGTCTATTCTCCTCGACTTACCGGCCCCGATCCAATCGTTAAACTAGGCTCCACCATAGGCCGCAACTACAGCCAAGGCTACCACTTCATGCGGATGGCTATGAACCACCGTGCCTTTGCGATGAGAGTGGCCATGCTCAAGCATTTGCAAGCCCCGCGCAACCACGGCAAACTTGTCGATGTCATCCGCCGGCTCCAAGGCGGTTTCGACCTATCCCTTACCAATACACCCTAATGCCCCCCCCTACCTTCTTCAGTTTCCGCACCGTCCTTGAGAACAAGGTGGCTGCTTACCTTGCACCGCTGTTCCCAGGCGTCACCGTCAATAAGGGCGTGACCGACGAGATTCGGGTCATCCCAATTATCATTGCTCATGCCGAGTCCAGCCAAGCCGTCCCTGACCTTGGTTCAGAAACCCTTGGCAATTACACGGCTACCCTTAAACTGTACATCTACTCGTCCGCCGACGACGAGACCCTTGAAGCCCATCGGGCAAGGGTCGTTGAGGTCATCGGTGCTATGCGCGATGTGCCATCTCTCCAAGCCCTTTGGAATCCGCTTACCGATGGCCAGCTTTACGATCTTTGGATTGCTAACGACGAGGAAGGCATGAGCCAACGCCGGTATGGTAACGTCATCGAATATACCGTTTGGGGGGTCATGCCGACCGCTCCTTGACACTTGGCTAAACTCATACGACTATGGCAATTGATTACGGCGTAGCACATTTTTACGGTCTTTATGGTACGGTCACCTACATGACCCTTCAGTCTGACTCCCTGTCCCAGACGTTCAAGCTCGACGTTGAAGTCCCAGATGAGGTCGGCAGGGTTATCACGGATCGCCTGGACGATATGTTCCAAGAACTGAGTATCGAAGGCGTCCTCAAGGATGGCACGACCCCAGAAATCGGAACCCGGTTTGTTTATCTTGGTATCAATTGGATTATCAAGTCTCTTGAAGACAAGGGTACGAACAAGGATTTCCGTAAGTGCGCCATCAAGGCCGTTAAGTACTCGCAAATCGCCTAACAGGGCGGCATCCGATGGATGCTCGCTACCTGAAGGCAACGACAGTCCTGTCCCACCAGAACAAGGTGTGTGGCAGGACTCTTCGTGCTTTCTGTTTGCGGCATAGGGTGGCCTTGGAAGCCATCGGGTCTCCGTTCCTCGATCCGAGTAAGTCCAAGTTCGACCCGGTGCAGGTCGTTATGGCTGCGCGGATTCTATCAACCTATGACAAGGAGGAGATGTCACGTCCTATCTCCATCATCGAAAAACTGTACATTGCCCGCATGGCAATGAGCAAAAAGTACTACTCGCGCTGCATTGGAACCATCCTTGGGTGCATCCAAGTGTCCCTTTCTTACCCCAAGTTCTGGGAAAAGGATGATAATAAAAAGGAAAACAAGAGGTTTGAATCCATCCCGTTCCCGCTGTCCTGCGTTTCTAGCCTATGCCGGAACGGCGTCGGCTTAGAGGAAGCCTGGACGATGCCGGAGGGCGAAGCAGTCTGGATGTCTGTTGCCAACGCTATTTACAACGGTGCCAAGCTCGACGTGATATCCACAGAAGAGGAAAAAGAACTTGAGAAGTTTGATGAACGAATTGAGGCTTACAAGAAAGCCAACAACCATAACTGACGTACATGGCCGATTTATCAGTAACCATTGGACTAGATCAAAAGGAACTTGAGAAAGGTCTTTCTCAGGCAGGTAGGTCGATTGGTGGTATGGGCGGCAAGGGCGGTGCTGAAAACCCTTTCCAAGGTGCTGCCAACCAGCTCGGAACCGCGCAGGGTATTGGCAGTCTTATCGCCGGTCCTATCGGTGGTTTGATTGGTGGTTTCCTTGATGCGTTTGGAGGCATGATTGCGTCTGTAATGGCTAAGGTTAAGGAACTAGCCGATTACGCCCAGCAACTGCGTATTACATCCTTAAAGACCGGCCTGGGGATTGACCAAATTCGGCAACTTGAGGCTATTGGACAGGCTTTTGGCGTCAGCCTTCAAACTATGTCTGGGTCGGTCGTTGAGTTCACGCGCCGCATGGGTGAAGCTCGGATCAAGGGCGGAGAGGTGACGAACCTTCTCGCAAAGATGGGCGTCGGTATGGATGAGATTGCCGACGGGAGTTTTGACGCCACCAAAGCAATGAAGTCGTTGGCTGACTCTTACGCTGCCGGAACCGATGAAGCCACTCTGCTATACTACGGAACTAAATTGTTTGGCGACTCGTTCAAGGACTTGCTACCAATTATTAAGGCTGGGTCAAAAGCCATTGAAGACGCATCCCAAACTTACCTTGAAGCGAATTCCGATGCAACTGCATCCCTAGGAAGGTTTGGTCAGGATTTGGATAATATCGGACGAACAATCAAGAATTTCTTTATCAATCTGCTTGGAAGCGTTGTACAAATGATTGAAGAAATCCAGTTTCAAGCAGCCAATTTTTTCACCCTTGGTACATGGAATCCCTTTGAATCCCTTGAAGACGAGGTCTCCCGTAAACTAGAGAACGCACCTAAGTACATGACCGCCGAAGAAAGGGCTAAGTTTGTCCTTGAAGAAATTGACGACGACAAGAAAGAGGCTGCTAAAAAGGAAATTGAAAAGCAGCAAAAGGGTAATGGTAAAATCCTAACTCCCTTTGGACTATCCGAAGCCGGCGCGGCGTCCCAGCTCCAGCAAATGGGCGGTGGCGACGTCTTCGGGGCGGTGGCCTTCTCGCCCATTGAACGGATTGCTACGGCCACCGAAGAGACAGCGTTAAACACTCGCCCAGGCTTAGTCCCTGCCCCACGTCCGTTGGACGATCTATCAAGATAATTATGTCACCCGCCTCTACTACACTAGTTCCTTACGGAAATAATCTCCTTACTCCTATACCCCAACCGGGTTGGCAGGTGGAGGCAGATGGCTTTGGTCTGTTACAGGCCCAATGCAAATTTAAATGGGATTATTCAATGCGCGGATCGTTTCCGACCACGTTTAAAAAGGGCGACAAACTTTCCACGTTTATCTCTGGCGTTGAATCTGCTTATGCAAATATGGGTCTTTGGAGGGCCAACATGACGACCGACAAAAACAATGTTTTGACGGTTACGGCTGACTTCTGCGGTATTGATCCGAGTGTAAATGGAGGAACAAAGACGAATACCCAAATGGTTATGACTGGTGCAACAGGGTCTGAGCCGATTGAACACCACCCCAATTTTCTCGTTCAAAATTTAGTAACAGGTTCTGGTGAGATGAAGGTTTTAGCCGGCTTCCCAAGTGCCAGCGGTTGGAATCCCTCTTTGACGCCTACAATCAATCCAAGCACGGGTGTCGGCGGTAACCCCAATCGTGCCTTGTGGACGCCAAGGGTTGCAAGCGGGGGTGCTACTCAAGGGCAGCAATTTGTCGGCTTCTTGCCCAATCAAGACCCGTCAGAATATCCAGGCAACATTAACATCAAGGCAGGAATCAAAAATTATTACAAGCCCTCCACAACGATGCGTTGTTTGTTCTATGTAAATGACGAGGTAAACGCCCTTGCTTTTGCATCTTATGTTGGCTGGACCACAAGCGGTGCAGTTTATCAAGTTCCTATTGCATACCAACAACTCGCCACCGGCGGATACGGAGGAAATCTAATTTACACATCAGTCTGGCAAAACCAAATTCGGAGGGGTTTCTTAATTACAAGTTGTTCGGTAGAAGTATATGGTGGTATCTATAAGTTGACCGCCGATCTTATGCTTTCCGGCATTGGTGGCTGGGATAAAGATATCTATCCAAACCTTGACGGACCAGCCTGATGAGATCAATCGGAGGATTTAATGGTTCGTCAATTAGCGGTTCTTTTGCCGCTGGTGAGCCTATTTCGGCTACCGCGCTGAACAAACTTGCAGCCGGAATTGATGCAACACGGTCAATGCCTAGTAACGATGTTTTGTTTCAGTCTAACACGAACGGTACCGCATATAACTTACCGCAGCAGATTTATTATTCCCCCACTAGTGGCCCTCTTGATCCCAACTTGGACGACGATAAAGTAATCATAACCCCAGGCACCGTCAACCGATACATCCCCAAGATTGGTTCAACATATATCGACAGCATCCCTGCACCTAAACTATCAATTAATAACGATGGATATGTTATGGTAAAGGTGACCTATGCGGTAAATAAATTTTTCCCGCGCACCGCAGAAATTGTATTTATGGCAGTTACGACTCCCCCGGCGGATACACTTGATGAAAGTTATTGGCCGTTAGCCAAGGTGAACAAAAGCGTGACCAGCTCTGGGACTACTTATGCGCTGCAATACTTCTCTAATGGTAATCTGATTGTCAATCGCTTGTTAGCCGGTCAAGGAGAGGCTACTTGGTGGTGGGACGTCATTAAATAAATGCCAGACCAATGGAATGCATCTACGGCCTATGGACCTGACTCCGTGGTCGAATACAATAATCTAGTCTACAAGCGTTCTAGATTTCCAAATACTGTTGATGTGGGGCCGCCCCCTAATGAAGCGATGGGAGTTGATCCTCTTGGTGAACCGATTAGAACGTGGACGCTAAATCAATATGATTTTGATTTTTTAAATAAAAGAAATCGTATCATCCCAAGGTATTTTAGGCTTATTCAAGATTATGATACAGTCGCTGGTTTTACAAATTACCAAGGCATGACAAAATTTGCCCAAAGTGCTTATAATTATTATTTCTTTGATATTAAATATTCAGACGGCTACACGGTAGAAATAGATCAATCAGGCAGCGGCTTTGGAGATGTCCCGGCAAACAAGTGCGGGGTGGCCTTGCAACAACGGCAAGAACTCAACTGGGATACTTACGAGACGCCACCCACTTTCGGTGTGGAGGCTTATATAATTGTTAGGCAAAATTTAATTAAAGTAGGCGGACAATGGGTTGAAGACCCAAACGCACAGCCACCATTTACTTATTATGCGTTTTTGCTTTTCAACCATCCTTTATATTTTAGGCGCGTCTTCCAGCTCGCATATTATTATGGAGACAATGCATCACCGTCGGTAAATCACGAAGTGACTAAAAATTTTACGCCGACGGACAAGAATTACTGTCGGAGAGACTTTCTTAATAACGGATCAGAAAGTTATTTCCAGCCAGACAATGCCGCCTGGACGTTTACCCTTTCTGCCGGCGATATATTGGGTTCCGTTTGGGTAAAAAGCATAGAGTCAAACGACTGATTTGGGCAGTATTGACATACGGCTAAACTCAAACGGCGAACATATGTCCTGCACAAATCATCAATTTAAGCGGGGAGTAACCTTTATTGGTGCTGGAACCTATGCCACGGAGCCTGGGTGGCCGGCAAGCCTGACCGGGGTAACCATCGTCACCGCGCTGCTCGATGCCCACAATAAGCTTCATTATTTTGATGTAGTAATCACCAGCCCTACCACCTTTACGGTAACCTCTAATCAGACGCAGGAATGGAACATTGGTACGGCATATTGGGATATCAAATTTTATCAGAACACCAGCGAGGTGTTCTACTCTGCTACCGTAAGGCTTGAAATATTGCCCAACGTAACCCCCAACAAAGTCTCTTACTGATGGCCTTTACAATTAGCATTAACGATCAAGCGGCTTTTGAAGTCCTCTTTGCTGGTCCTGCCGGCCCGACTGGCCCCCAAGGCGTCCCCGGAGAGGGAGTAGCCGCTGGAGGCACAACGGGTCAGGTACTCAAAAAATTAAGTGCAACCGACTACGACACAGGCTGGTCTAGTGACATCAGCGGCGTTGCCTGGGGAGGAATCACCGGCACCCTATCTACCCAGACTGACTTACAGTCAGTTTTAAATAGCAAATTGGATACTACTAGTGCGGCGGCTACCTATTATTTGCAGTCCAATCCAGACGGGTTTATTACCGCACTTGATCTTACTGGGTATGCAACAGAAAACTTTGTATTGAGCCAAGGTTACGCAACGGAAATTTTTGTTTTAGGCCAAGGGTATATCACAAGTTCTGCACTTATTGGCTATGCAACCGAGTCATTTGTTAATTCTGGATTTTATCCTTTAACTGGCAACCCTTCGTCCTTCATCACTTCCGCCGCACTTGCTCCTTATCTCCTTTCCTCGACGGCTGCATCAACGTACCAGCCGCTGTCTGGGATGTCGGCTTACCTTACTAAGGAAGGAAACCTTACAGGGATTACCAACCCGGCAACAGCCAGAAGCAATCTGGATTTAGGTTCAGTAAGCGGGGTGACTTTTGCCTCTGCTACTATTCAGGGGTCTGGTAGTAACGTCGCACATTTAAACTCTACGTCATTAAGCCTTAATCATACGGGCTACGGACAATTCACAATTCAGCCATCGTCCGGCATAACGTTCCCAGACGCAACGACGCAGACCACGGCCTACACAGGTGGTAGCGGCACTTGGGGGTCTATTGTTGGGACACTCTCCAACCAGGCTGATCTTCAAAGCGCGCTGGATGTTAAACTTGACCAGCCCACCGCCGACGGACTGTATTACCCTCTTGCCGGCAACCCTTCAGCATTTATCGACGCTTCGGCGTTGATTGGATACGCCACCGAGTCCTTTGTTACCTCGCAGGGCTACATCACCGACGCTCCTTCGGACGGTTACACCTACGGACGGCTCAACGGAGGGTGGTCGGCGGTTGGCGGTGGCGGTGTATGGGGTTCAATCACCGGGACGTTAGGCGATCAGACCGACCTCGCAACGGTGCTTAATACAAAGACAGAAGTCGGAACGGTTTTAGGTTTAATTTCAAACCTATATTCCGACATCGCTTTCGGACCAAGTGGAGGCCCCAACATCCCGATGGGTCGACTGCTTATTACGGACGCACCTGACGACGGAGCTGGAAATACTAATGCGCGCGTTAACTTTTCAGCCAGCGCGACTTTAGGAAACATCCTGCAAGACGGAGACTTTGCACGAGACTTTCCCAGCGGTCACTTTGTTTATCGTAACGCAGGAACCACTTACACGATTGCCTCAACGTTTTACGTTAACCAGCAAGGGTTTATTACGTCGGCGTCTCTTGCTCCTTACGCTCCGCTGGCTGGTGCTACGTTCACCGGCAAGGTCAACATGGCAGCACCGACGGCTGGCTCGGCTTCGCTCAACCTTGGCGTGGGGACAGCCCCGACTACCTCTGTTGCGGGTGACATCTGGATTGCGACTAACATAAACTTTAGGGACGTTTCTGGGACGCTTAAAACTGTTGCGAATACCACCACCTCCAACACCTTTTCGCAGCCGCAGATTATTCAGTCTCCACTTGCAACAACCACCGCTGCCCTGCGGGTTACGCAGCTTGGCACAGGTAACGCCATCCAAGTCGAAGACAGCACAACCCCTGACGCTACGGCTTTCGTTGTAGATCAGCATGGCAAGGTCGGAGTCGGAACCGCCCCGGACGCAACTGCGGCCATTAAGATTGATGGCAACGGAATGTCCTTTAACGGCCTCGTGTTTAACCCGACCGCCACCGACGCACATACAGGCGGGCCAGTTACGCTCGACCTGCTCGTAACGATTAACGGAACCAACTATCGACTCGGCCTTCGCCCCGCTTAACATGACCCACCTCCTCGCCCTCGTCATCGGCTTCGTTGCTGGTGCCCTCGTTTTCCGCAAACACGCCGCCAAGGCTGCTTCCCTTGAAGCTAAGGGCAAGTCCGCCCTCGACGCCCTCAAGGGCCGCTGATCGGTGCGCCCCCTTCTGGTCATCGCCTTGCTGGCCCTGACTGCTGGGTGCGTCACAACCCGTCCGCCCCTCCCAGAGCAGCCGAACGCCCCCACCTCGGTGGGCATCGTGGACACAGTTGGTAAACAATGGGACCAGGCTGATCAGAAGGTTGCCGCATCGGTCTCCATTGCACGGGAGAACGCCGACAAGCCGGAAGTTGTACGCTCTGAGACGACCGTGGCACTCTCGTTCTTGCCAGCCGCCAATGCCGGCGAGCTTGCCCTCGCACGGGCACGTGCTGCCAAGGCCGACCAAAAGGACTACGCCACCGCCGTGGACTTCGGCAAGAAACTCCTCGCCCAGATTGACAACAACTGGGCCAAGGTCGAAGCCGACAACCGGGAAGCGAAAAGGGTTTCAGATTTAAAGGATGCTCGGATTAAAGAACTGACCGCCGACATCGAGCGCGTCAAAGCCGAGGCCAGCCGAAACATCTGGACGCTGACCGGCGCGGGTCTGGTAGTTATCGGTGCGCTGGCGTTTGCCTTTGGTGGCGGTCCCCGTGTCGGTATCCCCCTAATTATCTCTGGTGCCTTCTGCGGTGCGGTCCCGCACATCATCGACTCGCCCTACTTTACTTGGCTGGCAATCGGGACTGTTGCCATTATCGCAGGGCTAGGCATCTGGTGGCTGGCAGATAGAGTAAAAGATTCTGTTCGTTCGTTACATGACTAAACGACGCATAAAAAGTAAGGTAATTTTTAGGCGTCTGGGCCGTGAAAAGGCGTGGGGACAGGCTACGATTGGCGAAGGTTTAATAGAAATCGATCCGCGCCTCGGAGCAAGGCGACAACTTGAGGTTTTGTGCCATGAGCAGGTTCATCTTACGTTTCCAGAAATGTCAGAGACCCAAGTTGATCGTGCCGGCAAGGACATCGCAGCCGTCCTTTGGTCGCAGAACTACAGGCGAGTCCTGCTCGACGTTAACGCCAAGCCACCCCGCATCACATGAACGTCGAGACGTTTACAACTATCGTCGTGCCAGGCGTCGCTTCTGTTGCCTACTTTTCCGCCGGCATGGCGAACATCTACGTCAAGAACTACCCCCTTGCCCTCATGTGGATTTGCTACGCCGTGGCCAACGTCTGCCTTCTTTCTACCGTAATCCGTAAATGAGTGTTATCCCCCCCCCTACCCCCGATGAAATCTCTGTTTCAATTAGAGACATAGGTTTGGGCGTTTTAATAGGATCGGCCTCATGGCTCATCCGCTATTTCTGCTCCACCGAAAAGCAGTCGCTCGGCTACATCTTCCGCCGCACCGCCACCGCCGGATTTACCGCACTTTGCGTGGGGATGGCAACTAAGGGCTACCTTTCTAACGATTCCTTGGCTTTTGCCGCTGCTGGAATGGCTGGTTACGCAAGCCCAGAACTTGTTGATTACGCCCTTTTGAAGCTACGCAAGGGTAAGTAGTCGCCCTTGACCCCGAAAAGCCCGCCACGGGCTTCCTAGGCGGCTTTCTTGGGGTAAGGCAGGACTGGGTACTTCAGCTTTTTCATCAGTTCCTTCTTACGGGTCTTGGAACAGTTAAAATAGATGTACCGATACTTCATGCTGCTAAAGTATTCCTCAACCATGTCTTCGCCATATTGATCAATGATGTCCTGCTTCGTCATGCGTTCCCGGCGGCGGTAGACCGTCCCACCAGCGTTAACCGATGCATTCTTGGGTCGGAAGTACTTCATCTTCGGGCTAATGCCCGTATAAATCCAATTGGTAGCTTGGTAGATATACCCAATATGTCCCTGCTCGGAATCCGCAAAGGACACGATAATTTCAAAGGGGCATTGGCGAAGGGCATGGCCTACAAAGAAGCTTTCAGTATTCTTGGGCATCGATTCCTCAACCCATAACCTATTGAACTCAACCACGTTCTTGCTTTCGTCGTTGCCGCAAATGCCGTTGCAAAGAGTGTAGGAAGACGGCTTGCCAAAGACAATCACGCCGACAAGCCTGCCTTGCTGAAAGAAATCATCATTGGTCGTCTCGTTGGTGAATAAGCCAAACGACGCTGAACAGGAACATTCCCTGTGCAGGTAATGATTTTTAACGATGGTATCCATTGCCAACCTATATTCGATAGGTCTTACCGTGAGAGTAGACACGATGCTCATGTGTCGTATTTGGTGCCTTGGTAGTACAGAGCGGCACCCACCTTTCGGGGTTCGATAATGCCGTTGGTGACCATAGCCTTGATAAGGGCTTCCGCCTGGTCGCGCTGGAGTTTGTGGTCGGACACCAATTCCTCTAGCAAAGCCCCCCGGCTGATGCGGGGCTTGGACTCAAAGTGACGGTACTGCTGCCCGACCTTGAGCAGCTCGAAACCGCCGGCCAAGGGGGCGACCTCCCATAGCACCCGATCATCGGCGTGTTTTAGTTTGATTGATAGGGTAGGCTTGCCGTCTGGCGTCCGCATCCCAGCCAGCTTCCCGCGCTTCGTTAGGTTGAACGAGAACACGGGCAGTTCCTTCGACTCCCGCCTGATGTTGATAATGGCCCTTGACCAGTTCACCAACTCCGAACTCCCAATACCGCTGTACATCTGGTCGGACACCGTCTGGCCGTCCTTGACCTCCTGCGGCTTTGGTTTGCCCTCATGGTGGATGAAGACCATGATGCACCCCGTTTCCTGAAGCACGGGCTGCACAAGGTTACGCAGGAAGTGGGAGCAGACCTCCTGCTTGGATAGGTCACCCCCCACATAGGACAGCAGCGGATCGGCGACCAGCACGTCCAGTTTATGCCTTACGATAATCTTCCTGCACAGGTCGACAAAGTCCTTGCCCGTCTTCGACGCCTCGGTAAAGAACTTTAGGTTCGTTTTGCACAACGCCTTCTCTTCCGGGGACAGACGCATTCCAGAACTGACGCCCTGATAGGCTTCGGCAAGGTCTCCGATATCGCACTCGGCTTGAACGACTGCGATTTTGAGAGGGTGAATGACAGGTATCCCGAAGAGTTCCCGACCGATTGCCCAAGAAGCTGCCATCTGCATGACAAACGACGACTTCCCGATTCCTGATTGACCTGTAACGAGTAGCGAGCCACCACGGCATAAGTACCGACCGTGTCCGACGACGTGGTTAGGATCGTTTCTCGTGTCATAGTTTTCCAAGGTTTCCGTGCTGACTTCTTGTGGAAAGTCTTGTCCTTCCCTCCAAGCAACGAAGTCATCCCAGTCCAAGGCTCCCGTTTTAAAGGCGACGATTTTCTGTTCGTTCTCCCCGCGCATGACTCCGCCGAGGCGGCTCCAGCGGGACGGGTTCTTGTTTTGCGGGTCGGGTTCATGGTCGGAAAGGTAGTCATACACCGTATTACGTCGCTCTTCCCATTGCTCCTTGGTCTGGGCGTCGACGCGCACCCAGGCGTGGACTGACTTGCCGCCAGAGTCAACGAGCAGGCTGATGGGCAGGTTTGATTGCTGGAAGATGGCCACCTGCTCGTCCTTGGGCTTCTTGTCGAACTCGACCAAGACGTGGCGGTAGGCGGATACCGCACCGTCCGTCCCCGTGAAGTCGTCGGGCGTAAAGGGGTTGATGCGAATCCAAGCCCCCGACTCCGTGCCGGCAAACTTAGCAGCCCCCACGGCTCCGGGGCCAAAGAACTTGGTGATCCACTCAGCGCGGGTCAGGAAGATGCCCTTCGACGCCGGGAACCACTTACCGTCCTCGGTCTGGCCAGCTTCGTTCGTGATGCAGATGATGTCCTCGTTCGTAAAGCAGTTCAGCAGGACATCAGCGGTCGTGAAAGGCGTCTGGGCTTCAGCCAGCTCCGCAACCCGGTTGGGGTCAAAGACGAAGCGACCGTTCGCCCCGACCCTACGCTCCGTACCCTTGGCAAGCCAACCCTTCTGGCGTTCGTGAGGCTTGACGTAGGCGTCGTTCAACTTGTGACGCAGGTCTTTCTCAGACCACGGCGGCGAGCAGCGGAGGTTAAACTCCTGAAGCAGGCTCCAAGCGTCCGACCACGGCAGGTCAAACCCATTGGCCAATATGCTGGCGGCACGGTAGGTGGCGGGATGTCCGCCTTGGCCGGCGACAGCGGCAGGCAGTTTAGCGAGATAGGCTCTCGCCCCGGAAACACGATCCTCGGTGGTCATCGACTAGGCTGGGCGTAGGAAATTTTAAAACCGTTGATGGCAAGGCCGACGATATTGTAGTCAACCCACTCCTGAGCAACCTCGTCATCCCAGCCGTGCAATTTCTTGCAAACCTCAATGAGCTTGAAGTAGTTGTAAGTAAGAAGACCGTCCTTGCCCTTGCGGACGATAGCCTTCTTGAAAGCCGAGTGCGGCTCCAGTTTGATGGGAGTTTTCATAGGTGGCGGAGTTGTTATCCCCCCGTACCCCCTATGCGTCAACCGTAAAAGTATTTCATCTGAATCCGACGACCGTCAAAAAAGCGTAACTTTACTTTCTTTATCTTCCCAGCCTTCTCCATCTGCATTAACCAAACCCGTGCAGTCGAAAGGTGGATGCCCCACTTTTTTGACCAATCTTCCGTGGATTTGTAGCCCTTGGGGACAAGCTCGGCAGATCGGGACTTGATGGCCCATAACTGTTTAAGGACGTCTTTTGAATTCATACTGGCAAAATCCATTCATCTTGACCGTGCGGCTGCTCATGTACCCACGGTATCAGTTTCTCGTCAGTATAGTAGCCGAAGACCATGCCCTGCGACCAGGCGAACGTCGCCCTGCGCGTATTGGCGTAATCCATAGCCCCCCGGCGGGTCAAGGTGCCAACGCTGATGCCCGTCGGAGTATCGTCCCGTCGTCCCGTCATGCGACCAACCTTGTGCGTATGGGCAAAGATCACGTTCCCGTACATCTCGGCCATGTCCCGTGGGGCGTTTTCGCCGTATACCGTACCGTGCGTAAACTTGTAGTTGGCCAACTGGAACGCTTGCCAGATTCCCGTGTACTCAACAAACAGGGCTTTCCGCTTCCGGCAATGCTCGGTGATGTCGTTGATGAGGCGAATCGCATAGCCAGAATAAATCTCGTCGTTGGAGGCGGCTTCGCGCCAGAGGCGGACTTCGTGATTGCCGGCCAAAACGACGTTAGGGCGGAGCTGGTCTAGGAACTTTAGCCCCCCGCCAATGTCGGGTTCGACGGCGTCGCCCTTGCCCCGTGCCGATGACATGAACGGGGTCATATCAACGAAGTCTCCAAGGTGGACGGTCATATGGGGCTTCCAGCGTTCCTTGAACTTTAGCACCCCCTCGATGGCCTTCGGATCAGCATACATCCCGTGGGAGCAACCTACCGCCATGAACCGCTTCCAACCTTTATTGATGTTCATTGTGTACTGTTAGGCAGGTGTTTAGGGGGTCTGCCTATGCCGGCGTAGATAAATGATACCTTCATACGATTGGCTGCTTCCTGCACGGCACGGAGTCCGTGTTGATAGGCATAGGCGGTTTCCTTTGCCGTCATGCCGTGCTTAATGCCCTCAACGACAGCGAGCCTTGCTGGAGGCTTACCATACCGATTTATACCCTTGAGGCTCATTAACGGTTTAGCAGATTGACCGCTTTATGTTCGCCGTTGTGTAGTTCCCAAAAATCAACATCAGATCGCTTTAAGGTGGGCAGCACGTTGCGTTTCCACTTAGCCATTTCGCTGGCAAACTCGTCCCGGCTATAGGCCACGAATTCGGGATGCTCAACCTTGCCACCTTCAAGGATGACGATGAGTGCATGGCACCGCCTGGGCATCTTGTGGGTGTACTGGGTCAGGTTAATAGGGGGATTTCTCATTTGCGGTGTTTAGATGGTTTTAAGTTTAAACCAAGGTGTCTTGCGGCGTTGTAAAGGCTGGCACGGCTAAAACCAGATTTAGTCTCAATCTCGGAATATGTCATGCCGGCGGCGTGGGCCTCGATGATTGCTTCCTTAACTTTGCCGTAAGTTTCTCGGCGCGTTAGTTTATTTTTTTCCATTTGTTTAAAGGTTGTTCCATAAGTTTTTTCCAACGTTCCCGATCAGCTTTGCCAACCGATTCTACTTTTTGCACTTCATACCAAGTTAGTCCTTTTTTAATAAAGCGGGTGTTTTTGCAGGACATCCCTACTTGTTTGGGGTGGCTCATGGCTGTACCTCCCTTGCGTCTGGAGTGATGGCGTTGCCGGAAGTAATGGCGTCTGTTAGGCGTTCGACCTGGGAACGGAGCCGCTCGACCTCGGCCTTGAGGCGGGCGTTCTCAGCGTTCAGTTCGCCGATGCGTTTCATCATGGTCACTTCCAGATGTACCTTGCTCACGGCTGCTTGCCCTCCTTGGCGGCGTTCCATCCGTTTTTAGCGGCGTTCCAGGCGGCTTTTCTTGGAGGCCAATCCGCAGTTGGGTCTCCGACTGCTTCAGCCAAGGCATCACCGGCTTTGATGATACGCTCGTATTGATGGGACGGGACGGCGGTGACAAAAGACGATTCACGCAGCCTTTGGTTCTCGGCCTTGAGTTCGTTACAACGGGCGTCCAACTCGTCGCAAATCTCTTTCCAGCGCGGCAAGTCGGCCCATGCCCTGACCATCTCAGCCCACTTATCTGGATCAACGGGAATAAATTTGCTCATCGGTATATTTGGTACACTTCAGACGCTACGGCACGAACCCCAGTAGGGTCAACCGCCAATCGGGTATGGAGTATTTGCATCGCCGACATCATGTCAGCCAAGCTGCCCGCCTCTTCGTCGTTCGCCGGCCCGAAGCCTGGACGCTGAATCTCGACCGTCACGATCTGCACCTCAAGGTGCTTGGCCAGAAAGAGGTACTCATTCAAATAACGCCAATCGGAGATAAGGGCGATAGGGCGGACATCCAGCGGCGCGTAATCCATGAACAGGGCAACCTGAGCGTTCAAGTGCCGTGCGAAGATGTCTTTGTCTACCCCCCGGAGGGTACGTCCCAATTCGACCAGCAGCCCCCGATTCTTGACCTTAAAGTCTTCGGCGTGGAAATCTCGCTCGCCAGCTTTGAAAACCCCCATAGCCCGAAGCACGTCGTTCGCCCGTTCCTTCAGCACGTCGGCAAACTTAAACACCTCGGCACGGTTGCCGTTGCCGTTAAAGTGTTCCATCAGACAAGCGGCGAAGGTGTCCTTCCCCGCGCGAGCGACCCCGGTGATCATAAAGACCAGCGGCTTATTGTTCTTAGGCATCATAGTTTTTTGTAAACTGAAAGCGTTTCGTGAACTTTAACGGTATACCCCAAGCGTTTAGCCTGTGGAAGCATGATTTTCACTTTGCTGATTCCAAGCCTTGATACGACGACTTTGTCGAACGGAACAAAGCCAAGTTGGTGCATGATCAGTTCGGTCTGGAAAGTCAGGTCATAATAGATGCCGTCCTCGCGCCAGTCACCCGTCATAATGCAATAGGTCGCACCGTTCGACGCTTTGACTGCAAACCTCGAAAGCACGTCCTTATATTCCAAAAGGAAACCTTGCCAGTTTTTGCAACGATCAAGCCCGTCGTCGCCAGCATACTTTTCCAACCCCCAGTAAGGGGGGCAGGTAAGCAGCCCGTCGTGCTGCGGGACTTCGACCATGCGGGAATCAGCAAGGGTATTCTTAACCCCATACTTTTCCAGCGCGTTGGCAATAGCTTCGCAAGAAAGGTCAAACCCTTGATAGGCACGGCCATGCCGCTTGATGGCGTCGCCACGTTCCCCCCATCCGGCAAACGGGTCTACAGTAAGGCTTGCCCCGCGCAGGAATAGGGCGGCACAGGTTTCGGCCACTTCATATGGGAAAGGGCTGTATCCGCTTCGGCTAGATTGCTTGTTATGATTCGTATCACCCCGGACGCCGTGCTTGCCCATCGGCCCAATCTCCATGACGGATACTGGCAAGACCTCAAGGTGGTCTGCCGGCTTCGTCGTAGCAGGTATTTGGAATAGGTCTTCCATGCTAGGCATCTTAATTGTCAAAGATTCGACCGTAAATCTTTTGCAGGGGTGACTGACGATTAGCGGGTTTTTGCATACGCCAGTCGGATGAGATGGCCTTGGACGCCGATTCCTTGGACAGACGCTCGGCACCGCGCACCCCGAATTGCTGGAGCTTACGCACCTGCTTTACGGTTGCCATATTAAGGGCTTCCCGTGCCTTCAGGCGGGCAATCATCCAATCAGCCTGGTCAGAGGTCATACCACGGGCGTAAACGCCGTGGCGGGCTAAATCGGAGGCTTGGTAGCCGAACATAGAGGACTCGGTAGTCGGAGCCGGCAGGACGAACCCAAAGACGGCACAAGCAACGGATAAATCGACCAGCCCCAGTTCCTTGGCTTCTTTCGTCGCCGACCGCTGCTCTTCAGCGGCAATACGGCGAAGCATACCCTCCTCGGCATGACGATCACAGGCTTCGGCGGCGTCCAGAGGGTCATGCCCACCTTCTATTGCTGCGGACTTGGCCATCGGGTGAACCGTGAAGGCGTCCGCCGGAGTGAAGGAATTCTCCCCGCTGATCCACATGGGGTCAAGGATGAGGCAATCAGTCTTGCCTGGAGCCGTGCGGAGACCACGGCCAATCATCTGGCACCACAGGGCACGGGACTGGGTCGGACGCAGCAGGATGACGCAATCGGTTTCGGGGGCGTCGAACCCTTCGGTGAAAAGGTTCACATTGCATAGCACCCGAAGCTCGCCGTTCTTAAAGGCTTCAACCGTGCCGGCACGGAACTTGCCCGTGCTGCCGTCGGCGTGTCCGGCCTCGACGCCGCGCTGGCGGAGTAGGGCGACCAGGCGGATAGAAGTATCGACCTCTGGCAGGAAGCAAATAGCCTTCTTACGATCCCAGCGGTTAAGTTCGGTAACGATACTATCGGCAACGGCCTCAAGGGCGTCGTCGTAACCGCGCAAGCGGATAAGGCTCATCTCCACGGGCATCTTTTGAGCCATAGGGCGGACAAGATGACCCTGCTCGATAAGGGTGCGAATCGCAATCTCGTAGGCAGGAACGAATCCGACCGTTTCTAGTTTCTGGCGGTCGAGGCGATCAGGGGTGGCGGTCACGGCAACCTTCGGGCCGGTGAACACGGCGTTAAACTTAGCCCACGAAGAGGCAACGGCATGGTGGGCTTCGTCGAAGACGACCAGCGCGGTGGCTTTATCTTCGGCGGAAATATGGTCAAAGTCGGCAGAAAAGACGCTCAGGGCTTCGCCTCGGACACCAAACTTATCCATCGTGGCCTTCGCCTGGTCGATAAGTTCCTTGCGGTGGGCAACAAAGAAACACTTGCGGTTCGTACCAGTCTGCCAGCGCAGCATGATGCTGGAGGCGATTACCGTCTTACCGGCACCCGTCGGTGCGATTACCAGCGGGTTGACGGCCTTCGCAATGAAGGACAGGGCTGCGGTGACGGCGGCTTCCTGATAATCTCGGAGCTTCAGTTCCATGTTACTTGGCGGCAAGGGTGCGGAACTTGTTGGCGTCAAGGATCGTGTACTGCGGACGCTTACCGCCACGGACGAGGACGATATGTTCGCAGGTCGGGTCGAGTTGGACGCAGCCGCGCAGTTCGGAAGCGGAGATACGCTTGTCGAACCAGTAGCGGTTAGGCTCGCCGCCGTGGCAATTGGTGACCTGACCAGCGTCATGCGGCCACTTGCACGTCCAGAGGGAGTAAGCCCATTCATTGGCGAATTCCGGCTTAAACCGTGCGATGGAAATGCACTCCTTATAGTCAGCGAGGGCGAGGGCGAGTTCTTGTTTCTTTGTGAGTTTCATGGGTTTTATGGGTGGCATCTCCTGTTGTGTATATTGCCGTGGATAACACAAGCACAAAAAAGGAGGAACTTTCGTTCCCCCTAAAGTACCGCCTAGAACCCCCCTTAGAAGGGGTTCTGGGCGGGTCCACCAGGCAAGCGGGTGAAAAAGGACGCCTGGTACGCCACGCCCTCGGAACCGTCCTTTTTCGTGTACTTGCGCTCGGTCACCTTGACCTTGAGCGTACGGGTGACCGCACGGGTGCAGACGGTGGTCAGGAAGGCTTCGTCCACCTCCAGCTCGCCGCCGGAGATGTACTTCTTGATTTCCTCGTCGTTGGCCGTGGCAGCAACGAACTGCTCCAGGCGGTCATGGCCACCGTTCTTGTCAGGCTTGGCGAACAGATCGCCGTAGACGCTCTCGCCTTCGCTGGTGACGAAGGTGATGCGGGCGTACAGGTCAGCGCGGGGCGGGAGGTAGTCCTGCTTGAACGCCGACACCGTGCAGGTGTAGGTGCCGGCCTTGGAGACGTACTTACGATCCTCGGCGGCGTTGGGGTTGAACTTGAATGCCATGTTATGGTATCGGGTTGTGGGTTATGGGTTTTGGGTGGAAATTACTGAACCCACTTGGGCAGAGAAAGGGTCTGAACTTCCTGCGGGTAGCCTGGGAACTGTTTAAAGGTGTTGCAGGACTTGAACAGGTCAATGGCCGAATTCATCAGCACAAGACCCTTTTGGTGCGACGCTTCGTCGAGCGAATAACACGCCCAACAATTCGGGGCATCCTTTTCGACGGCCAAGAACACAAAGGCGTCGGCGTGAGCCAGCGTCGTATACCACGCCTCTTGTAAGAAATATTTATAATTAGCAATATCTCGACCGAACGATTCCGTGCCGGCGTCCATTGTCGTCTTTATGTCTACAACAATTTTCTTTCCTTCTTTTGTCGTAATAATGGCGTCGAGCCTACCTTTGATGTCGGTGCCGTTCACACGACCAACCATCGGGACTTCGGTGATCATGTACTCGCCGTCCAAGTCCTTCATCAATTTATCAAGACCAGCACGAGCAGCAATGGACACATTAGTGACCAGCTCGCCGTCTTTCTGACTGATGGCCTCTTGACCAGGCTTGAGCGAAGACTGAAATGCCGCCCAAATTTCTTTGCCGGCAGTCGTGCGCTTGTCACACTCCGGGGCTACGACAATGGTAGCGTCGAAGACCTTGGGCTGGAGTGCGGCAAGGTGAATGAGGCTTCCAAGCCGCTGTGCGGGCGTCTGCTCGTCACGATCACGCTCAAGGTACTGCTTAAAGTGAGCCGGGGAGCGGAGTAGCTCCTTCGCGCCGCTCTGGCTCAAACCGGCATGGGTGGAATAGGCGTCGTTGGGGATGAGGTTGCTCATGGGATGTAGATGATATGTTCGGTGAACCAAAAGTAGGCGTTGACCAAGCAAGCGACGGTGGCAAAAGTAATAATTAAGCACATGAAGATGTAGCCAACGCTTTCGACCGTGCTGTCCCAGTTAACGTTCTTGCGGACGATGAATATGCCTACCCAGAGAAAAGCAAAGACCAGAACGGCCATGCCTCCCGTGATTAGATCGAGTATGAGTTTACGTTCCATGTTAGTTTTTAAAGATGTTGGTATAGTTTTTCTTGGCGGCGTCATCAACAATGCTGCGAAGATAAAGCAGCTCCCGCATATACTCATTATTCTGCTCGCGCAGGTCATTCATCTCCAGGCGAACCTCGAAACAGTTCTGGCTCACTTGGTGGAGAATCTGGGTAAGAGCCGTGACTTGCTCTTCCGGGGTGCGGTCGGGCAGGGGCTTGAACTCGTGAACGATGATGCCGTCGTCCTTTGCTTTGGTGGCTTTGGGTTTTTTCATAGGGTGAAATATTTGGCTTTGACCGCCGCCCAGAACGGTCCCGGCTTTTTGGCCAGCGTCTCGGCAAGGTCTGTGGAGATGTCTGCCCAACCCTGTTCGGGAGTCAAGTGTCCGCTTTCGCGCAGCACGGCGACGGCGGCTGGCCGGTACTCGATATTGATCAGTTCGTCCAAAGTAACTTCCCGCTGGCTATAGGTCGGCTTCGACGCCGGCACAACTTCCAGTTCTTCAACCGTGTAGGTACCAAAGCAGCACTCCGGGGCAATAAGGCGGACGCCTTCGCTGATCGCACGGGCGGTCAACATACGGCGAGGCCACTTCTTCCAGTTGTCCTTTAGTTTGCCGTCTTTGCCCAGCGCGGTGCCATTACCGACGTACTCCTTCATGTCGGCCACAATTTCGGCGGCGGACGCTCCCTTGCGGAAGGTGGCCTTTACTTTGTCATCGGAACGCTCTTGCCAGACAACCGTGCCTCCGGCTTGCTGGAATTTGGCAAGCAAGGCGTCCGAACGAATGGCAAGTTGACCTTGGATAAAATGGTAAGTACGCGCCAATTCCAGCGGCGATTTCTTTTCGACCAGGCATTGCATGGCAAGAATCTCGCCCTGTTCGGGTTTATCCAGACCAAAGATGCCAGACTTAAAGATGGATAGACCGAGGGTCTTAATCGCTTGCATCGGATCAGAGATGCGGTCGTAGACGCCGGCGGTAGAGAATTCGTGTGCGGACGGCTGCACGACGGGGATGATTTCGTTGGATTCCATGTTAGGCGACGAGGTAAGCGAAGAAAAGGAAAAGACCGCCTAGCATCCAGCAGACCAGGCTGGCAAGCATCCCCTTGGCCATGTCGTCGTCGGTCTTATCGGCGGCGCGGCGAGCCTTGAGGACGCCTAGGAAGGCGACGGTGGCCACGCTGATAAAACAGGTGGCGGTGACCAGCAGGAAACTTTTAAGCACGGTCTCCATCAGGCGACGGCCTTAGCGGCGGCGAGGAGTTTGCGGCTGGAGATACGGCGGAGGACGCCATCCAGCATCATGTTGTACGACACCTTCGTGTTGACCACATACGGCTTGAGCCGGCGAGCAACGGTGCCGTCCGAAAGGACAACGTACTCGGTATCTGGAATAGATGCCAGCAGGCGAGCTGGCGGGGTCTTAACTAGTTTGGTGATCATGGGAAACTTAGACCAGGCGGTTCCAAGGGACGAGCGAATCCATCAAGGCTTCGGCGTCGAGTTCGGCCTTCAGTTCGCCACGGGCGACGAGCTGGAAACGGTGTTTGCCGGCGGCTCGTTCCTCACGGACGATACGGTCGGCTTCAGGGATGTCGGCCACTTCGGTGGCTTCGACTCGGTTGTGGTATTTCGTAATCATGGGGGTGGCTAGGAATCAGAGGTTGAATTGCTGCGCGTGGGAGAGCAAGCAAAAAGCATCAGCTGTTTTGAGCGTAATTTTTTCCATCGTATTTGGGAAGCGACGCTGGGCTTCGGCCTTTAATTTGTTCTTCCACTCGGTCGTAGTATGCCCGCCGCCCTTCTTCGTACCGACGCCCATAGTCTTTTGCCACTCCTGCGGGGTCACCAGTACCACCTTGAATCCGCGCCCCTGCCACAGGCCGACGATCCAGCCGTAGGAGTAGCCCAGTTTGAACGACGCCGACGCCGGGATAGGGCCGACAAACGCCGGCACCTTCTCGATGACCACGGTCGTGTTGATTGACGGGCAAAGGTCGGCCAGTTCCTCGTTCCCGCCTTGGATGCAGTTTCCCGTATCACCGTGAAGCACCCAGCCGCCAGAGGCTCCGGGGTCGATGCAAAGATAGGACTTCATTCGGATTTATCCAAAAGTTTCCTCATGGCTTCAATGATCGAATCTAACTTTTCAATTCGCTGTGCTTGAATGGACACCGTCTCTTCAAGTTCGTTGTTGGTATTTTGGAGCTGTTCCAGATAGGTTTCGTTTTTCATTTGATAAGTTCTCGGTAAATGTTGCCAACCCGCTCCGCAGCGTCCGCCTTACCTTTCGGTGCGGTAATTAAGGAATGACCAATTTTCTTCGCGCCGGAGTACCCCATGCTATAAGCAAGGTAAATTTGTTCGGGCGAAGGTTCTAAAATACCATCAGCAATCAATCGTTCCTTGCACCACGTCACATAGGCCACGGCAATGTTCCGCTGGTTTTCTGGCACCCTCCAATGGCTTCGGCTGATTGTTGGCAAACCCTGTTTCTGCCGCCATTGATTGGCCGTCACCCATGCGGCGACGTGTACCTGCCAGGCTCCTAACGCCCTTCCGCCGTCCCCAATAGCGGCATAATTCATTCCGCTTTCGACGGCACCGATGGCGTTGGTTAACACAACCACCTGTGCTTTCTCACGTGCTTCCGCCGGCATGGCGGCAAGTACCGCAGCAAGGGTTAACATAGCAGATGGATTATTCATACCCCAAGGGGATGCCCCCCCAAAAAAGAAAGGCAATCAAATTTTTATCCCCCAGGGGGGGGAAATCCTTCGGAAAATAAAAAGGGGGCGCAATATTTTAGGGGGTCTTCGTTTTGGGATCATGCACGTTGGCCGTGCCCCGTCAGCAGAATGTATCCTATTTAATGCCCGTATTTATTGGCCTAAAGTTATCTATAATAAATCGACCTATGCAATTCGACGTGTCGACGGTGCGGAGATTATGGCCGGTTATTCTCCGCAAAAATGCGTAGGAAAATCCCAAAAAAATCCCGACGCGCGGGTCACAAAACACTTTTTTTATGGGGGAACTTTTTGAAAATCAGCAAAAAGGGGGGGGGGCAGTATGAGTCCCAGGTGTCGACCCCCCTGATTTTTCAAAATTTGAATCATGCAATCATTAGTCAGGTTATAATGATTACCTAATCTTAGGTCGGCAACCTAAGATTCAAAGTGGGTTAAGCGTGGGTTAAGTGATCACATAAAACGCCCTTCATGGGCGGCGTTTAAGCTGAACAGCCTAAAATAGTAAACCGCCCTTTTCCAGCTTGGCGGGGATGCCAAGGGCGGACGGGGCGGCTTGCCGCCTAGCTTGCCTAAGGCGGGGCGGGGCGGGGCGGCAAGGGGGAAGGGCAAGGCGGGGCGGAAAATCGACATTAAGGGGTAATGGGATGTATCAAATGATGTAGTCCCATAAAAAGAAAAGCCCCGCATTTTGGGGGCCGAGTAAAACGAAAAAGTTAGGAATTAGCGGCGGGGATGTCCGTTGCAATCCAAGCCCCCTTGCGAAGCTTCGGCAAGGCGGCGTCAAACGTGATTTGGGAGGGAGACCAGCCCCACCTTGCAAAGCAAAAGGCGGAAAGGCGGTTTGCCGACTTTTGCCCCATAGCTAGGCAGAGCTGCCCTTGCGAACTTACCCCGCCCCGGTGCGGTTCAATCCCTAGGCAATCCGCCGCCGATTGCATAAGTGCCAACTGATGCCGGACGTTTTCGTTTTCCATGTTAGGCGGCGGCGGCGGCACGGATTACAAAGCCGGACGTATCTCCCTTAGCTTTGCCTTTTGCTTTAAGGATTCCAATCCTGCCCCGCCCGTCCGCCGCTTTACGGTCGAGAAAGCGCAAGTCATGTTGATCACAAGAGAACGTAGGGCGGGCTTCAGTCATGCCGGGAAGGGCAAACCGCTTGCCAATCGTTACCCCGTCCGCAACGGCGGCAACATTGACGCCGGCGGCAAGGGCAATCCCAGCGGCGGCGGCGTTATTCTCCGCAAGCGAAAAGGTAATATGGTAACCCTTAGGCAATTCGCCCTTAGCATAGGCAAGGGCACGGCGTAAGCTCTTACTGTAATCATAAAAGCGGCAGGTGGGGAAATCAGTAAACAGCTCAGGGGCTAACTTTTCCCAAGGCAAATCGCTTGTGCCGTTCAACCTGACAACGGGCTTTAGGCCCCGCCGCTTTGCCTTGCGGACTAAGGCGGCAATTTCCCCTTTCAGCGCGGCAATAAATCTGGCGCGGTTGTCATGCAGGAACCTAGTCCGCATAACACGGGCGGCGTTGACCGCCTCAAATATGCCGGCACGTCCGGCGGTAAAGAGACAAGCGGCAAGGCAACCGGCGGACGCATGGGGGCAAAGGTTACCCACCCCCGCAAGCTCCCCAGGGGCAAGGTATAAAATCCCTGTAAGGTAACCGCTTGCCGTTCCCTTATCCGTCTTAGCGTCGGCTTCGACGCTGAGAAGATATGACGGCATATAGAACGGCAATAATGCAGCGGGGTGAATGTTTACGGGGCTTTTTGGGGCTTTCGGGATCATTGGATTTGTTTTTTGGGGGGATAAATTAAACGGTGGGGGGATGAGCTGGGTATGAAATAACGGCGGCGGCACGTTTTTTTTGCTCAATCAATGCGGCAATATTATTAAGGCGGGCGGCGTCTTCCCAGCCGAGGGAATCGGCGGGGAATATTTGACGGAAGGAACGGGCGGCGGCGTTAAGCTTCGCCGGGGCGTTTTCCAGCTCCGCCCAGCTTACGGCGGAAGAAACGTCATCAAGGTCATCAATTACGGAAGCGACGTTCATGCCGCCAAATTTTGCAGCTGGAAAATCAATGGCCGTCGAAGCCAGTAAGTCGGCGACGTTTTCGACCTGATTAAGAGCGGATTGAATCTCAGCGGGGAGGGGAGTTTTCATGTTTTTGATTTGGGTTTTTAACTGGGTTAGTACAAAAAAAGGACGCCTTGCTCTGAACAATGTTCCAAGTCTTCGGAATACTCTGCAACCGTCGGAACGTCGGAGCTATGGCAAGGGGTTGAGCAAAAACAACCGTCGGCGTCGTCGTCTTCGTCTCCAATGTCGGCGACAAACCAGCCGCCGACCATTCCAGTATTTGCCAGCTTGTCGCGCCCGCCTTTAGTAAGAGAGCCGTAAAGCTTAACTAGCGTCTTCACTCGGACAAAAACGGACTCTTCATCCCAGTCATTCAATCCAGCTTTGCACGTCTCAGCTTTAGCTTCCTTAAGGGTTAAAAAATCGGCCGAAGTGATCACGCAAACCTTACTTTTCTTGCGGGGAAGGGCGTTAAGAGACTCAAGGAAGCGGTTAATGTTTTGATTCATGGGTAGGAGATTAAAGGCAAAATGCGGCGGATGTCATAATCCAAAGGAATAAAACAATGGCGGCGGCGGCTAGCGCGTCTTTAATGGTTTGCATGGGATTTTGGAAAGCTTTGGGTTTTAGAGCGTGACGGTGTAACCCATGCTTTCCCAATAACGGTTTATTGCCCTGGGCTTTCCGTCGGCAATCAAAAGACCGGCTTCAAAATTGCGGATTTTTTCAAGGGTTAGCTGGGGCGAATGCTCTGAAGAGATTAGAAGGGTACAAGCTACGGACTGGGTTTCATGGAACTCTCCGTCGGTGCAACGCTCTTCGCCGCTCTTATAAGGGCGGGGGGGCGTATGCCCCAAAATCTTGATTCCGTCCCTCACAAGCTGGATTTCAAAAGTTTCCCAAAGCTGGGAACGGCAGGCGGAAGCCGGTTCATTTTCGACGGCAATATATTCCCAAATCAGGTTGACCGTAAAACCTTGAGGGACGGTTTCAGGATTGGAGAGAGAACGGGCGGAGGCGGTTTTCATGATTTTATTTTTAGGGTTAAATTTTGGGTTTTTAGAGGTTATATTTTTTCTCAATTGCGGCACGGTACTCTTTAGCCTTGGAAACCTCTTCGTCGGCAAGGTGGGCGGCAGCTTCGGCACCTTCAGCTTTTATGACGGCCCAGCAATCGCCGCCGCCTTCCAAATCTTGAGAGCCGTTCTGATAGGCAAGCTCGGCGGCAGCTTCCAAGAAACGGTAAAACGCCCATGCCTTCTTAGAAGCTGCAATAGCTTCCCATTCCTTTAAACGGGCGAGGGATATCTCCGCCGCTTTAATCGAGCGGGCGTCTCCTGATGATTCGGCAGCGGCAAGGCAGGCGACGGCGTCGGTTGCGGTTTGATTGATATTGATACGGTGGGCGGGGTTCATGTTATTTATTTTTTTTGGGTGGAAAGGAATTAAGTGATTAAAAGGCTCGGCGGCGGCTTGCCGTCCGTTGAAGGCGGACATAAAAGGCGTGTTTAATTCCAATGACTTTGTCCGATTCAATCAGGCAAACGGATTTTGGGAGCCAATTTTCTCCATCTACCAAAACCGCTTTTTCCGTTTCTTTAGTGATCACAAAAGTGCAAACGAAAGAAGAGAAGTAAGTCGGAAAATAGCCGGGGTGGGCGGCATTAAACGCTTTTGAATAATCGTCTGAGTGAGGGAAGTCGGCGGGTTTCATAGGACACATAAACAAAAATAAGCACGGCGTGCCGTCAACGCCTATTTATCAAATCATTTGACCGTCTTTATAGAAGGGCGGCACGGCATGGGGGGGGGGATGGCTTACCCTATGCCTACCCTTGCCCCAGCTGGGCGGCTTCCTTAGGTGGCAAGCTGGGCGGCAAGCTGGGCGGACGGGGCGACCCCATGCACGGGGCGGCAGCTTAATACTAAGCAGGGCGGCAGCGGGGCGGCGGCATGACATCAACCCAGCTGGCACGGCAACCCCGCCGGCATAGGCACCGGCACCGGCGGCAACGGAAACCCCCACCTAACAGGGGGGAGGCAAAGTCATGGCCGCTAAGTGGGGCGGCAGTGGGGCATGGGTGGGGGGAGCTTGCCTGAATCCTGACCTATTCACTGATCATTAGTGCCCCACTAAGGATTCTCTTTGGGGTTCCGCCA
>JGI12421J11937_10000011_pt1 | contig 62261 bp, 44 predicted proteins | sample LakErihyJuly2011_2_FD_11937 | JGI IMG/M metagenome (IMG submission 11937)
GAAGTTAAATGCCGAAATGATTCCGACGATTCCCATGGGATGNTATTGTTCGTACATTCGGTGTCCNGGACGNTCCGANTGCATNGTNAGTCCGTGCAATTGNCGNGAAAGTCCTACNGCAAAATCACANATATCAATCATTTCNTGCACTTCGCCGTANCCTTCTTGCAANGATTTCCCCATTTCGTAGGAAACTAATTTGCCCAAAGCTTCTTTATTTTTGCGTAATTTATCTCCAAATTGGCGCACGATTTCACCACGTTGAGGCGCTGGCATTAATCGGAAAGTTTTAAAAGCTTCAGCAGCAGTTTGCATTACCTTTTCGTAATCAGCAGCGGAAGTAGTTTTTACGGATGCAATTAATTGTCCATCAACCGGTGAATGACTCTCGAGAATTTCTCCGTTTGAAAAATGGTGAATTCCTGTTGAAGTTCCTTCGTTTATGGCTTTTATACCTAATTGTGTTAAGGCTTTTTTCATTCCGAATTGATCTGCTATTGTTATCATTGTAACTTTTTTAGTTGTAATTGTTATATTTTTTTACAAATATATTCTTTTACGATGAGATTATAAAGGTGTTGTACAGTTTTTATGTTCCGCAAAGATGCGCAAAGAAAACGCAAAGTCATAAAAAAATATTTAAAGCTTGCAAGGACTTTAGCCCCGATTGCAGTAGAAATCCGTGTGAAAAGAAAGGCTAATTTTTCTCGCAAAAAAAGAACGACTCCCGACGCTTCGGGAGAAGTTCCTTTTTTTGTTTAGAAAAATAGCATTTGTTGAACACGATTATAACGGAAAGCGGGAATGGCTCCTGAAAAATCTAAAACATATTCTTTTTCTTGAACAAGAACACTCCAAAAACGGAAACCATAAGTGAAATTAACAATACAATCCAAAATCCAAGAGGGTTTTCTTGCAGATTATTAGGAACATTCATTCCGTATAAACTAGCGATTAATGTGGGAATCATCAAAATGATTGAAATGGAAGTCAATCTTTTCATAATAACGTTCAAATTGTTTGAAATTACCGAAGCGTAAGCATCCATCATTCCGGTTAAAATGTTGCTGTAAATATTAGTGGTTTCTTCGGCTTGGCGCAATTCGATTTCGACATCTTCGAGCAATTCTGGGTCAAATGTATCTTTGTGGGTTTTTAGATTCTTGATTCGGCGAAACAAAACGTCATTGCCTTTTAAGGATGTCATAAAAAACACCAAACATTTTTCGATTTGAAGTAAGGCTTGAAGTTCTTCGTTTTTGATGGATTCTTCTAGATTGTCTTCGGCCAGTTTGATTCGTTGATTGATTTGCTTCAGGAATTTTAGAAACCAAACGCTAGAGGACAATAGCAATTTTAACACTAAATCAAAATGGTTGGTAATGTTGATTTTTTTGCGTTTTGTATAAGATACAAAATCAGGAAGAATATCGGTTTCGTGAAAACAAAGGGAAACAAAAATATCATCTTTAAACATTAAACCCAACGGTGCCGTGTTGAATGGTAGTTTTGCGTCGTTACTTTTGAAAGGAATTCTAAGGATAATCAGTGTCCAATCATTTTCAATTTCGATACGTGGTCGTTCGTCAATATCTTCAATATCGCTATAAAAATCTTCGGGAATTTGTAATTCTTTGAGTAGAAATTTGGTTTCCTCTTTTGTAGGACAAACTACATTAATCCAGGAGTTTTCTTCCCGTTTATCGGTTTGGTTAAATCCTTTGTTGTTTTTGTAATACGTAATCATAATGTATAGCGTAGTTTAAAGGAGTAACGCTTACATTGTGCAACGACTATTCCTGATTGTAAATATTTTTATTCGAATAATAATCGTCCATTGTGGATATTTTATTTTTTTGCAAAAGTATCGTTTTATATACCAAAGAAATCTTAATTCTTTATTAATTAAAATGCGGCTCTTCCGATTTAAATTGTGTCAGAATCAGTCTTTTTTTATTTGAATACTTTTGGGATTATAAATTTGTGGAATTTGTTTTGGATCATTTTTGTAAGTAGTAATCGTGCCCTTTATGTAAATATATTTATCTATTAAATCTTCGATTTTGATGTTCAGTTTTTCTAAGTAATAATTAGAAATCACCACTGTAAAAATACTCTCAGGATAGGGTTTGTCTATGTTGATATAATTCGTGTTTTTGCCTTCGGAAGCAAGTTTAAACGAAACTACTTTACCTATCACACAGACTTCTTTGTCTATATAATCCTTAATCTTGGCCGTTGTTATGGTGTCTTGAGAAAAACAATTGATCGATAATGATAAGAAAAAAAAGAATACTACATTTTTCATGATGATTTATTGTATTATTTAACTTCTTTAACTAAGTAAACATACACCGGAAAGTGGTCGCTATATCCTATTTCGTTTTCAGAATGTCGTAAAGGATAACCGGCATAACGGCCAAATTTTGTTATCATAAAGGGCTTATTGTAAATTCCTGCTTTCCAGTATTGAAAAGTCGAAAAATCAGGTTTAATCAAGGTTTCTGATACCATAATTTGATCAAAAATATCTCCTGAATCTCTATAAAACAAGGTTGCATTTCCGTCTTTAAACATTTGTTCAAAAGGATTGTAAACCCCAAATTGTTGCACTTCCGATTTTTTTAATTTGGCACCAATTCCCACTTTTACGCTGTTATTATATGAACCGTCGTTCAAATCTCCCATCAATATTATTTTGGCGCTCGGATTCACTTTATAAATAGAATCCATTGCTTTTTTGGCTAGTCTTCCTGCCGCTTCTCGAAATGGGCTGCTTTTTTTCTCGCCACCAGAACGTGACGGCCAGTGATTGACCAATACATTGATTTCCTCCCCATCAAGAAAACCGGTAACTAGCAAAATATCTCTAGTATACACTCTATTATCATAAGCAATTTCTATTTTGTCTTTGTCTAATTTATCCTCTTCGGTTTCTTTGTCTTTTTCATTACTATTCCCTCTATAAATTATTAAAGGAATATTGATGAAACTCGTGGGTTTGAAATGTTTTTTTTGATACAACAGTGCAACATCAATTCCTCTTTTATCAGGCGAATCAAAATGAACAATTCCGTAATCATTTTTAGACATGTTGGGATGTTTCAACAAATCTTCGAGAACGTTGCGATTTTCGATCTCGCAACCACCTATTAAAGTTGGCGGGTCTTGCTGTTTGTCATTCTTGCCAATTTGCATTAAAACGGTCGAAAGATTTTCTAGTTTTTGCTTATATTTCGGTTGTGTCCATCGCTGCAGTCCATCTGGGAGCCATTCTTCATCATTATTTGGGTTGTTGATGGTGTCGAATAAATTTTCGAAATTGTAAAATGCAACGGTGCGGACGACATATTTTTTCTGCTGTGCATTAGTTGCAACAATTGACAATATAACAAACAAAACAGCAATTACCTTTTTTATTCTCATAATGGGATATTATTTTAATGTGAAATTTAACAAAAAATTAGCAACAAATGTAGATAATAATAATTATAAATGTAGATTTGTAGNCGTCAAGAAATTATTTTTTTTGACGACTATGAATTAACTTTTAAAAATATGAAAAAAATTATTTTTAGTGCACTATTTATTTTACAAATAGTGTTTGCTTTTGGACAATCTAATACCGGATTAATTGGTAAAATTGTCGATTCAAAAACACAAAAACCAATTCAAAGCGTAATCGTGTCGATTCAAAACACAAATTTGACGCAACTTTCAGATTCAGATGGAAGGTTCAGCTTTGACAAAGTAGAGGCTGGCGATCAATTGTTGCGCATTAGAACAAACGGTTACAAAGATCAATTACTTCAAGTGCAAATTACAGAAGGGCAAATGCTGGATTTGGGCACAATGACTTTAGAAGAAGACATTACGACCGAACAACAATTATCATTGATTACGATCACAGATAATGATTTAAGCGATGACAACAGTGGTTCCGAAAGCACTGCCGGATTGCTTCAAGCATCGAAAGATGTTTTTTTACAAGCAGCGGCTTATAATTTTGGACAAGCTAGATTTAGTGTTCGAGGAATCGATAATGAATATTCTAATATTCTTATCAACGGAATTTCAATGAACCGTGTGTCTGACGGAAGACCTCAATACAGCAACTGGGGAGGACTAAATGATGCCACCCGAAATCAAGAATTTACAAACGGTTCTGCTCCATCTGATTATACATTTGGAGGAATTGCAGGTACTCAATATATTTCCACACGAGCCTCTATTTATAGACCAGGCACTAGAATTTCATTCTTAAGCACTAATACGAATTACAACTTTAGAGCGATGGTAACTCATGCATCGGGGATGGACAAAGATGGATGGGCTTACGTGATTTCTGGTGGAAGAAGATGGGCGCAAGAAGGTTATTTTGATGGGACAGATTATGCTGCCAATTCGTTATTTGCGAGTATTGAAAAGAAAATAAACGACCATCACAGCATTAACTTTACCTCGATTTACGCACAAAACCGAAGAGGTAAAAATTCACCTAATACACAAGAAGTTACGGATTTGAAAAACTTCAAATACAACTCTTATTGGGGCTACCAAGAAGGTGAGAAAAGAAATTCTAGAGTGAAAGATGTCGAAGAACCTATTTTTACATTAAGTCACTATTGGAAATTTAATTCTAAAACCAAATTAAACACTAATGTTTCTTACCAATTTGGGCAAATAGGGAATAGTCGAATTGATTTTCAAAAGGGCAATAATCCTGATCCTATATATTATAGAAATTTGCCAAGTTTTTACACAACTAATTTTGTAAACGATATTTATTCTCCCGATTATGTTAATGCAGCAAAAGCCAAAGTAAATTTCCTTACCAATGCTCAACTGGATTGGAATGCATTGTATCAAGCCAATTACAACAGTCTTCCAAACGGAAGTCGTTATGTATTGTATGAAGATCGAACAGATGATAAAACAGCTGTGGCTAATACCATCCTTTCATCGCAGTTAGCCGATAACATTGTTATGAATGCTGGAGGAAGCTTTACCAAATCAAATTCGGCGAACTTCAAAAATCTTATTGATCTTTTAGGCGGTACCTATTTTAATGATATTAATACTTTTGGGATTGATGCTGCTCAACAACAATCTGACTTGAATAATCCAAATCGAACTGTTATCAAAGGAGATAAATATGGGTATAATTATGAGGTAAATGCTACTAGAATTGAAGCTTTTACCCAATTTAAATTTACGTATAACAAAGTCGACTTTTATCTAGGGCAATCTTTTTCTAGAAGTAGTTATCAAAGAGACGGATTATACAAAAATGGGTATTATTCAAACAATTCTTTCGGGAAAAGTGAAAAATTAAGCTTTGACAACTTTGGTTTCAAAGGCGGTGCAACCTATAAAATTACAGGACAACAATTTATAGATTTCAACGGGATATATATGACAAAAGCACCTAATACCAAAGATGTTTTCCCCAATGCCAGAGTCAATAACGTTACCACACCCAACATCAAAAACGAGACTATTAGTAGTGTTGACCTGAGCTATGTGATAAGAATGCCAAGCTTGAAAGCACGTTTCACAGGCTATTTCAACGAAACCCAAAACAGCACTGATGTTGCTTTTTATTATGCAGATGCAATTAATGCCGGAAGCGGTGAATTTGTAAACGAAATCTTATCTGGACAAAACAAAAGAAATAAAGGAATTGAAGCTGGTTTAGAATATCAAGTTACTTCTACTATAAAAGCTACAGCTGTAGCGGCATATGGAGACTACACCTATACCAATAATCCAAATTTAGCGATTAACGCCGATGGGGAAACCAATGCGGTTTATGACGGAAAAGCAAATTTAGAAGGATACAAACAAGCCGGAATGCCTCAACAAGCGTATTCTGCGGGATTAGAATATCGTGATCCAAAATTTTGGTGGATTAGTGCCAATGTAAATTATTTGTCCAATAATTATCTGGATGTTGCACCATTGCTAAGAACAGATAAATACATCACAGATTCTGATCAGGCAAATTACCCATTTGATGCAGCATTATCCTCTAGCTATTTAGCACAAGAAAAGTTCAAAGACTTCACGCTTGTTAACCTTGTGGGAGGAAAAACTTGGAGAATACAAGAAAAAACGCTGGGATTGTTTGCTAATGTCAACAATGTATTTGATATACGATATAAAACTGGCGGATTCGAACAAGCCAGAAATGCTACGTATAGTGAATTATATAAGGATCATCAAGGTCCAAATCGTTCTTTTGGCCCTAAATATTTCTATGGTTACGGAAGAACTTTTATGGTTAACCTCTATTTAAACTTTTAAGAATTTAGTATTATGAAAAATATAGTAAAAAACAGTTGTATCTTTTTAATAACTCTTGGCTTGTTTTCAAGTTGTGTAAATGATACTTATGATTCTCCAAAATTACAAGCTTGTGTTAATCCAGGTTTAGTAAAAACAAAAGCCGTGGCCGATATTTACCCTTTAGGAATTAATCCTTCGGGAACACCTGCGAATTCTCCAACCTATACAGCTGATGATATTATAGAAGGTTATGTTATTTCCAGTGACGAAGGCGGAAATTTTTATCAAAGTATGTATATTCAACCTATTGATGGTTCAAAAGGATTTAATCTTTCGGCTGAGATGACTAACATTTACAATAGTATCCCACCGGGAAGAAAAGTATTTTTGAAATTGAAAGGTTTAGGTTTTGCAAATCCTACAAGTTTTGGAATAGGATTAATCTTTGGCGCACCTCCAACCGACAAATATGCCGTGGATCGTCTAGGGGCTTTAGATGTTAAGAATCACCTTATTCCGTCGTGTGATATTGTTAGTGAAGATAATATTGTTAAGAAAATTACACTCGCTCAAGCATTTAACGATATCTACTTGAATACTTTAGTGGAAATTGACAATGTACAATTTACTGATGAAGCTGTAGGAGGAACTTATGATTCAAATAGAAATGACACTTACGATTCTAGTATTTTTATTACTGATGGAGGAACCAAAACATTAACCATTAGGACCAGTAGATATGCTAATTTTGCGGGTTTTAAAGTACCTGCTGGTAAAGGAAAAATTAGAGGTGTGTTAACTAAATACAATTCTACTTATCAAATTATTATGAGAACGGAAAGAGATGCCAATATGCCAAATCCAAGAGTAGATTATTCTCCTGCCCTTGTTGGTGCAAATTCAGGAGTTTTCCCTTCTACTGTAAACGAAACATTCGAAAGTTTTACTACTTCTCCAGCGCAAACTAATTTTCCAAATTATATAAATGATGCAGCAATTGGATCCAGATATTATGATACAAGAACATTCAATTCTAATAAATACATTCAAGTAACTTCATTTGGTTCTGGTGGTGCAAATAAATCTTATTTCTTTGTTCCTGTAAACATGACTGCTGCAAGTAATTTTTCATTCAAATCCAATATGGGCTTTTGGAACGGTGCAGTGTTAAAAGTGTATTATGTTTTGGCAACAAATTATACCGCTGGAGGAGCAATTGATGAAACAAAAATGATTAATATTACTTCCAGCTTTATAATCCCAACAACCCCTGCCTCTGGTTATGGAAGCAGCTTTACAGCGAGTGGTATTTTTGCAATACCCGCGGCTGTAACAGGTAATGGGTATTTTGTATTTGAATATTCTGGAAATGCATCTGCTTTTCCAGCAGTAACTTCAACATTACAATTGGATAATATTATCGTGAATTAATTAATTTTGAACTAAACTGAAAAGGCTTCTATCACGGAAGCCTTTTTTGTTGTTTTAATTTGAATCACAAAAACACCAAAAAATACATCATTTAATGATTAACTTTGAACAATCAATTCTTGAAATATAATGAAATCATTTTTTTTCTTAATAACTTTTCTTTTTACCTCTATTTCCTTTTCACAAGTAGTCATCAACGAACTCGATTCTGACACGCCAAGTACTGACGATAAAGAATTTATCGAACTAAAATCTACCGTTCCAAATTTTTCGCTTGACGGTTATTTTTTAGTTTTCTTTAATGGAAATCCTAATTCTACAACTGCAAACAAAAGTTATTACACCATCTATTTAGGCGGATTAACAACTGATGCCAACGGAATAATTGTAATTGGAAATTCGGCTGTTTCACCAACTCCAAATAAAATATTTCCTGACAATATAATTCAAAATGGCGCTGACGGTGTTGCAATTTATCGTGTTGGTCTGTCTACTTTTCCTGATAATACACTAGCAACAAAAACAAACTTGATTGATGCTTTATTATACGACACAAATGATGCCGATGCGGTAGGCTTAATGGATTTATTAGGCGTAAGTGTTCAATACAATGAAGGTCAAAATAATTCACCTGAAACGCAATCTATCCAAAGAAAAACGGACGGAACTTATGAAACCAAAAATCCAACACCAGGAGTTAATAATGATGGAAGTGGCATTATCTTAAATGGAATTGATATATCAGTTTCCACTACGAACAAGACCGAAGGCGATAGTTTCCCCATCACATTTACCACTCAAAACAGTGTCAATAATGATTTGACATTTAATTTTACACTAAATAATTCATCGTTTACTACTGCCGATTTTACAGGAACTACAACCGTTTTGATTCCTTCTGGTTCTAAAAGTTTTACTACAAATATTTTACTTAAAGACGATATTTTAGACGAAGGTGACGAGGTTTTAAAGATAAAAATTGGCGATATTCCAGCTGAATATCGTAAGCTTAATGACAATATTGAAATTCGGGTAATCGACAACGATTTTACCATTGCTTCGTTTGGATCTCCGATGAGCCCAACTCATGGTATTGTTTCCAGCACTGCTCCCGCAGGATATTATGATTCGCTAGAAGGAAAATCTGGACCTGCTTTAAAACAAGCCATCCAAGATATTATTGCAAATCCAACTGTTGTTCATGCGCATAATTATGGCGATATGATTGAAATTCTAAAAACCGCCGATCAAAACCCAAAAAATAGTAACGAAGTTTGGCTAATGTATGTCGAACAATCCCGCTCGAAACTAGAATTTCAAGAAACCGGAATCAACACCGGAAAATGGAATCGCGAACACATCTATCCACAATCACGTGGTGGTTATGCGGATGGAACTCTAAGTACACCTGACGGAAAAAATAACTGGTCGACTACAAATGCTAACGATATTCTTGCTGGTCACGCCGATGCCCATCATCTTCGTGCCGAAGACGCAGCCGAAAACAGTTTACGTAGTAATAAAGATTACGGATCAACGGGATACAATGGTCCAAGTCTAACAAAGGGTTCGTGGCATGGCGATGTCGCGCGTTCCGTTTTTTACATGGCAGTTCGATACAATGCATTAAGCGTAGTCAATGGAGATATTGCTGACGCCACCGTGGGGCAATTGGGCGATTTGGCCACTTTATTAAACTGGAATGCATTAGATCCTTCGGATGATTTTGAGATGAACCGAAATAATTATATCTACACTTGGCAAGTCAACAGGAATCCGTTTATTGATTATCCTGAATTAGCCAATTATATTTGGGGTGCAAAAGTAGGTCAAGTTTGGCATTTTAATTTATCGTCGAATGATTTTGCTCATTTGAAAGTAAGTGTTTATCCAAATCCAGCCAGAAAATCGATTACAATTTCTGGATTGAACGTTGCTGCTACAATTGAAATTTATAATTCAACTGGCGCAAAAGTATTTCAACAAAAATTTACTGGCGAAACCCAGTGCAATATCGATTTCCATTCTGGAATTTATTTTGCCAAAATCAATTTAGGAGAACAATCCATTGTAAAAAAAATAATATTGGAATAAAACTATGGATGCTTTTCGATTTTTAGCAATAAATAGGAGTGCTGTTTTTTATAAACTTCTAATGCTTATTTTTGTTTTATATTTTTCTAATAGTCAAGCCCAAACAAAAATGATAATACCGCCTAATTTACAAAAAGGAGATACTGTAGCAATTGTAGCAACGGCTCGAAAAAACATTGACGACAACTTGAAACCCGCCATCGATTTATTGCACAGTTGGGGATTAGAAGTTGTAATTGGCAAAACTATTGGCTTAAACGATAATCAATTAGCTGGAACCGATGCTCAGCGTGCCGCAGATTTTCAGCAACAATTAGACAATCCAAATATAAAAGCCATTTGGTGTGTTCGCGGAGGTTATGGAACGGTTCGAATGATTGATTTATTGGATTTTACACAATTCAAACAAAGCCCAAAATGGATTATTGGTTTTAGCGACGTCACCGTGATTCATAGTTATGTAAACAACTTAAACATTGCCACTATTCACGGCGCAATGCCAGTAACTGCGGCAAAAGCCAGCGCAGAATCTATAGAAAGTTTGCGAATAGCTCTTTTTGGCGAAAGCCTAGAATATGGAATTCCTTTTGATGTTTCTAATAAATTAGGCAATGCCAGAGGAGAAATTGTAGGTGGAAATTTGTCTATTTTATACAGTTTGATGGGTTCGAATGCACAAATCGATTGCAAAGGAAAAATACTTTTCATCGAAGATTTGGACGAATATTTATACCACATCGATCGCATGATGATGAGCCTTAAGCGTTGCGGTTGCTTTGAGGATTTGAATGGTTTAATTGTGGGCACCATGACTAAAATGAAGGACAACGAAATTCCTTGGGGAAAAAACGCCAACCAAATTATCGAAGATGTGATAAAAGGCTATTCTTTTCCCGTACTTTATAATTTTCCAGCGGGACATTTTCGCGACAACCGAGCCTTGGTTTTTGGCAAACAAGTTTCTTTGGAAATAAACACGCAAACTTCAAAACTGACTTTCGAATGACCCCAACTTTAAACTCCTAGCTCCCAGCTTCCCACTTTTAACCTCTAACTTCTAACTTAAAAAATGGCTGAACACAACGATTTAGGAAAACTAGGAGAAGAACTCGCCGTTGATTTTTTACAACAACATGGTTATGAAATATTAGAAACCAACTGGACGTTTCAAAAAGCAGAAGTGGATATCATCGCCAAAAAAGAAAATACTCTCGCCATAATTGAAGTAAAAACCCGTTCCTCACTGGATTTTGGTTTACCTCAAGATTTTGTAAAACCAAAAAAAATCCAACTTCTGGTTAAAGCTGTAAATGAATATGTCATTTCTAACGATTTAGATGTTGAAGTGCGTTTTGACATTATTGCCGTTCACAAAGAAGGTCAATCGTACACTATCGAACACTTAATTGATGCGTTTTATCATTTTTAACGAAATTTCTTATTGTTTGATTTGTAACAAATTGTTTTTTATTTATATTTGCACAAAATTTAAAACAATAATTTAAGGAATTGCAGATTTTCTATTTAAAATCTCCCGAAACAAAACGGTGATTTCCTAAAAAAAACACAACTAAAAATGAAAACAGTTTCTTCCATTGTAGAAAATTACATCAAAACAAAACCTTTTTTATTGAATGCTCTGTCGCTTGGAATCATCAATTTGACCTCTTTATCTCGGAATATTATGGTCGAACTGGAGTCTGAATTTAGCAAAGAGGTAAAACAAGGAGCTGTTGTTATGGCACTAAAAAGACTCACTGAAGAGTTGGATTTTAGACTCAATCACAAAATTAATAAAGTAATAAAAAACATTGGCGAAATTACCGTTCGTTCCGCTTTGACCGATTATACCTTCGCTGCATCAGATACTATTTTGAACAAACAAGCGGAATTAATTACGGATATCAACACCTTTTCTGATATTTTTTATACCTCATCACGCGGTGTAAACGAAACCAATATTGTAGTAAGCAACAGCGTAAATCATCTCGTTGACAAACATTTTGCTGCCGAAAAATTGATTCAAAAACTGGAAAACCTGGCTTCCATCACCGTAAAATTACCCAAAGAAAATATTGTTGTTCCCGGCATTTATTATTTTATTTTCCAACGTTTGGCTTGGGAAGGAATTATTATTAACGAAGTGATTTCGACTTCAAATGAATTTACGATTTTGGTTAGTGAAGACGAAGTGGATGTGGCTTTTAAAGTGATCAAGGATTTGAAGAATTAATGTCATAACTTCCAAATCTTCGATCTTTTTTTTATATCAACTAAAGCTTCCAGCCTTTAAAAGGCTGGAAGCTTTAATAAAGAAATAACTATGAATCCAATTCCTCTTGAAAATGGCAAATATTATCACATTTACAACCGAGGAAACAATGGAATCGATTTGTTTTATGAAACTGAGAATTATAACCATTTTTTAAGACTTTACGAAAAGTATATAGATCCAATTGCAGAGACTTTTGCTTGGTGTATAATGAAAAATCATTTTCATATTCTGGTTTATATAAAGGAAACAAGTGAAATCGACGTCACAAAATTAGAATATTCTTCAACAGAGAAACCAAAGATCCTAAGTGCATCAAAACAGTTTTCAAATTTGTTTAATGCATATACTCTAGCAATGAATAAACGTTATAGACGAACGGGAAGTTTATTCGAGAAAAATTTTAAAAGGAAAGTCGTTTCCTCTGAAAAATATTTCCAAAAACTCATTTTTTACATCCATAATAATCCTGTCCATCATAAGTTTACTGAACATATTGTTGAATATCCTTGGACTTCTTATGGAACAATAATTTCCTCAAAACAAACAAAATTACAACGGAATAGAGTTATAGAAACTTTTAATGATTTAGAAAATTTCAAATACTACCATTCTATAAATCAAACTTTAGATGAAATTGAAGATTTGATAATTGAATAACTTTTCTCAAAAGCTTCCAGCCTTTAAAAGGCTGGAAGCTTTTAAATTTAAAAAACTATTTCCCCAACATCTCCATCACTTCCAAAGCTCTTCGAGTTGTTTTTACATTATCAAAAGTCAACAAAAGTCTTAAACCTGCCGGCGTTTGTTTTTCTTTCATTACACAAATAGCACTATTCTTTTGCACAAACTGCAACATTTGTTGGAAACGCTTCGAAGTATAAAAATCCGAGTTTTGGTCGGCCACAAAATAGCCAATCATCTTGCCTTTTTTCATAACCAATTTTTCGATTCCGACTTTCGTAGCAACCCATTTAATACGAATGCTGTTCATCAAAGCCAAAGCCCTTGGCGGCATTGGACCAAAACGGTCGATTAATTTATTTTGGAAAACAACTAATTCTTCCTCGTTTTTTACCGCACCTAATTCGCTGTACAAACTCAAACGTTCCGATATATTGTTGATATATTCGTCTGAAAACAACAGCTCAAAATCAGTGTCGATTTGCAGGTCTTTTACATATTCTTTTTCCTCTCCGCTATCGTCGTTTTCATACAAATCCTTGAATTCATTTTCCTTTAATTCATCAATAGCTTCGTTCATGATTTTTTGATAGGTATCAAAACCGATTTCATTGATGAAACCAGATTGTTCCCCGCCCAATAAATCTCCGGCACCACGAATTTCCAAATCTTTCATTGCGATATTGAATCCGCTTCCCAATTCTGAGAATTGTTCCAAAGCTTGAATTCGTTTACGAGCGTCATCCGTCATTGCAGAATAGGGCGGACAAATAAAATAACAAAATGCTTTCTTGTTGCTGCGGCCCACACGACCGCGCATTTGATGTAAATCAGATAGTCCAAAATTATTGGCATTATTGATGAAAATCGTATTCGCATTGGGAACGTCCAATCCGCTTTCGATAATGGTGGTCGCTACCAAAACATCGAATTCGCCGTTCATAAAAGCCAACATTAATTCCTCGAGTTTGCGGCCTTCCATTTGTCCGTGCCCAATTCCCACACGAGCATCAGGAACCAAGCGCTGAATCATTCCTGCTACTTCCTTAATGTTTTCGATTCGATTGTTGATAAAGAAGACTTGTCCGTTGCGCTGAATTTCATACGAAATCGCATCCCGAATGAGCTCTTCGCTAAAACCAACGACATTCGTTTCGATAGGATAACGATTGGGCGGAGGCGTGGTAATTACTGATAAATCACGTGCTGCCATCAACGAAAATTGCAAAGTTCTCGGGATAGGTGTTGCGGTCAAAGTAAGCGTATCAATATTAGCTGCAATGGTTTTGAGTTTGTCTTTTACGTTGACTCCAAATTTTTGTTCCTCGTCAACAATCAACAAACCAAGATCTTTGAAAACCACATTTTTGTTGACTAATTGATGTGTGCCAATGACGATGTCTAGTTTCCCTTCGGCTAATTGTTGGAGCGTTTCGGCTTTTTGTTTGGCGGTTCTAAAACGGTTTAAATAGCCCACAGAAACGGGCATATCTTTCAGCCTTTCGGTAAAAGTCCGATAATGTTGGTAAGCCAAAATCGTTGTCGGCACCAAAATTGCAACCTGTTTTGAATTGTCTACCGCTTTGAATGCCGCTCGAATCGCAACCTCAGTTTTACCAAAACCTACATCGCCACAAACGAGTCGATCCATTGGGCGGTCACTTTCCATATCGGCTTTGACTTCCGCTGTTGATTTGGTTTGGTCAGGTGTGTCTTCGTAAATAAAGGAACTTTCCAATTCGTTTTGCAAATAACTATCAGGCGCAAATTGGAAACCTTTCTCCAATTTTCTTTTGGCATACAATTGAATCAAATTGAATGCAATATGTTTGACTCTAGCCTTGGTTTTTTGCTTTAAAATCTTCCAAGCATTCGATCCGAGTTTGTAAATTTTAGGCGGTGTTCCGTCTTTTCCGGTATATTTCGAAATTTTGTACAACGAATGAATACTCACATAAACAATATCATTATCTGCGTAAACAAGTTTTATTGCCTCTTGGGTTTTGCCTTCGACTTGTATTTTTTGAAGCCCTCCAAATTTCCCAATTCCGTGATCAATATGCGTCACATAATCGCCAACGGTCAAGGTGGTCAATTCTTTTAAAGTGATATTTTGCTTTTTCGAAACGTTACTTTTAATACTGAATTTATGATAACGTTCAAAGATTTGGTGATCGGTATAACAGGCGATTTGATTTTCCTCATCGATAAATCCTTGATAAATAGGCAAAACAATAGTGTTGTATTGTTTGCGAATATTCTCAGAATTGGCCTCGTCTAAAGTTTGGAAGATATCGTGAAAGCGCTTGGCTTGCGCATCATTCGAACAAAACAAGTAATTTTTATATCCGTTAAAATGGTTGTCATTCAAATTATTCAACAATAGATCGAATTGTTTGTTAAACGACGGCTGTGGCTTGATATGAAAATCGAATACTTTCTTGATTTTATAAATAGGCTTTGCGTGCAATTCGATAATTGAAAAATCAAGACTTTTCTTGATGAATTCTTTTTGATTCAAAAATAATTGTTCTGGTGAAACATGTTTAACGGTAGCATTTAGATTATCGAAAATCTCGGTTGCTTTCGCATACAGTTTATCTAATTTAGAGAAAAGCAAGTCAGCATCTTGTATAAAAAGTACCGTTTGATTGTTAATATAATCTAGGAAACTTTCGCGGTTTTCTTGAAAGAATTTATTCTCTACATTGGGAATTATGGTGATTTTCTTCTGCTTTTCGATAGACAACTGTGTTTCCACATCAAAGCTTCGAATACTGTCGACTTCATTACCAAAAAACTCAATGCGGTACGGATTATCATTCGAAAAAGAAAACACATCGACGATGCCGCCTCGAACCGAAAATTCGCCAGGTTCAGTAATAAAATCTACCCTTTTGAATTCGTATTCAAACAACACTTCGTTGATAAAATCAATGGAAACCTTGTCGCCAACGGATACTTTCAACGTATTTTTGTCCAATTCTTTTCGAGTAACTACTTTTTCGAAAAGGGCTTCGGGATACGTAACAATAATAGCTGGTTTCTTGCGAGAATTAATGCGGTTTAGAACTTCGGCACGAAGCAACACATTGGCATTGTCCGTATCTTCAATATGATAAGGACGGCGATAGGAGCCTGGATAAAAAAGTACATCTTGCTCGCCAATCATTTGCTCTAAATCGTTCAAATAATAAGCCGCTTCTTCCTTATCATTCAGGATAATTAAAAAAGGTTTCTCGGTTTTTTTGAAAAGGGATTGCACCATGAACGATAGCGACGAACCAATTAATCCATTCAAATTAACCTTTTGATTAATTTGTTGCAAACTATCAGCAATTTGCTTGACTTTCGATGACTTATCGTAAATTGTAAATAGGGCTGATTTAGTCAATTTGCGGTAAGTTTGGGTCCAATTTTGGTTTGTTTGGAATGGCTCTGGTCGTATCTAACATTTTCAGTAATTCGGATTCGCCTTCTTCGAGAGGGATTTTGCTTTTTATGACAATTTTATTCATTTGATTTTGCAAGGATGCTATTTCGGTAATGATTTCCGGAATTAAAGCTACTATTTTCTGATCTGGAATAGCTGCCAAGTGGATGTATAAATCAAGCATTCGCACCTTAGTAATTAAAATGGCAATTCTAGCTTTAATTTGCGGTTTGTCAAATTCTATTGGAATAAAATCCTTCAATGTCATTGCCTTGGCAGAAAGTTCTTTCGATTTTTTTTGGAAAGCCCCTATAGTTTTTTTTGGTTTTTGATCAAATTCGGCCAAAAACGAACTCCATTCTTTCCACGGAACAATGTTGGCTTGTGAACTTGGACTTAAAGACTTATCATTAAAAACCCACGCTTTGTAGATGACAGCGAAAATTAATTCCTTTTTTTTGCTGTCTTTCATAGCTTCTTCTTGTCGTTTTTCGTTATCGTTTTTACAAGAAAACAATCCGAATAATACTAAAAAGGCAAATGTGTATTTAAAATTCATTCGTGTTGCATTAGGATACAAAGTTACGAAGTAAATTTACAATAGCGAATTCGAACCTATATTATAACAATTATATGTTTTATACCTCAATTCCCTGCATTTAGTGAATACAAATTAAGAAAATAGTGTAGATTATAAGTGATGGTCTTCCAAAATTGATGCTTTTTATTGATAAACTTGCTGTTTACGAAAACGTTATCTTTGTATTTCAAAAATCATAATTATGAATCCTAAAATATTAATTATCGGTGCCTGCGGACAAATTGGAACTGAGTTAACTCATCAACTTAGAGCAATTTACGGAGCCGAAAATGTTATCGCTTCGGATATTCGGAAATTGAATAACGAAGTGGTCAATTCGGGAACTTTTGAAGTGGTCAATGCACTCGATTTTAACCAAATTGAACATTTAGTAGAAGTGCATCACATTACAGATATTTATTTAATGGCTGCTTTGCTTTCGGCAACAGCCGAAAAAAACCCCGCATTTGCTTGGGATTTGAATATGAATTCCTTGTTTCATGTTTTAAATTTGGCGAAAGCTAAGAAAATAAAAAAAATATTCTGGCCATCGAGCATCGCTGTTTTTGGACCTACAACTCCTCGAGAAAACACGCCACAATACACTATCATGGAACCTTCAACGGTTTATGGAATCAGCAAGCAATCTGGCGAAAGATGGTGTGAATATTACCATTCTCATTTTGGTGTTGATGTACGAAGTTTGCGTTATCCCGGATTAATTAGCTGGTCAACTCCTCCCGGTGGAGGAACGACAGACTATGCGGTAGACATTTATCATAAAGCGTTGAGCGATGGAAAATACGAATGCTTTTTATCCTCAGAAACTAAAATGCCAATGATGTATATGGATGATGCGATTGCTGCAACGATTCGTATTATGCAGGCTCCTGCTGAAAAAATTAAAATTCGGTCTTCTTATAATTTAGCCGCAATGAGTTTCACTCCAACCGAAATTGCTGCCGAAATCAAGAAACATATTCCGGAATTTACCATTTCATACCAACCCGATTTTCGGCAATCTATCGCCGATAGTTGGCCGGCAAGCATTGATGATTCTCAAGCTAGAGAAGACTGGGGCTGGCATCACGAATTTGATTTAGAAACTATGACGGTGGATATGTTGACAAATCTTCGTTTCGTTAAATAGCATCTGCTACTCTTTAAAAAATAAACCTACCCATTTTTAAAATATATTAAGTCGATTTGGAATGACCGTTATATAACACCCTATTCTTTTATAAATTTGCTAACCAGCTCTTCGTTTATTGTTTTTATTTTAATGTAATAAACGCCATTAGTTAATGTTGAAACTTGGATTGTGTTATTTTCTATTTTAGCAGCCGATAGTACGTTTTTGCCTGTAACGTCGTAAATTTGATAGCTTATTATTTCGTCACTATTTTTTAAAGAAACGGTTAATTTATCTTTTACCGGGTTTGGATATAGTATCACTTCTGAATTTAAAAAATTTGTTGTATTTAATGGGTTTGTTACAATAACACCATAATCATCTGCTCTTTTCACATATCCATTTCCACACACGGCAGGAGCGCGTGTATATTCAGAAATAACTCGCATCCTTAATAAAGTATTTAGAGAAGCCGTTGTTGGCGGTATAATACTCGCACTAGCGGTTTTTGTGAGGCTTGCTGCAATATTGTCTGACAAGACTCGTTCGTCAACACCGTTACTATTTGATGTTTGAAAGAGTCCATTATTATCCCAATCAATCCACACTTCCAAAAATTGAGTTCCATCGTTTCTAGATTTATATGTTACGTTCAAATTATAAGCAGTGCCGATATTAATTGATGTATTATTCGTACAAATAAAATTTTGCATAGCACTTGCGGGAATAGTTGTCGTGGTGGTTTTATTTATAGTATTGAAAGTAACATTAGTCACACCATTACCGAAATTTCTCACAATGGAACTTGAGATATCACAGGCTATAGTTGCTTTTTCATCTGTAATTACAATGCTTTTGGCAGTCGTGCAACCATTAGCTGCGGTTACTATAACTGTATAAATACCGCCTGCGGTTATCAATGCAGAAGCACTATTTCCTAAACCATTATCCCAGCTGTAGTTTACACCACCTGATGCTGTTACACTTATGGAAGATACTGTGCAAGTTATTGCAGTAGAACCGGTATTGTTTGTAATTACCGCTATTGGAGCGGGTTTATTTTCGGTAATGACGATGCTTTGGATTGCTGTACACCCATCTGGTGAAGTTACGGTCACCGTATAAGTACCCGGTTCTGTAACTGCTATTGTGGGAGTTATTTCTTTGTTGTTGTTCCAAAGATAACTAACCCCACCAGACGCCGTTAAGTTAATCGATGGAGCAACACAAGTTAAAACTGTAGTGCCACTATTATTAGTTATGTTTGCTGTGGGCGGGGTACAAGCGGCTTTTATATAGATACCATAATCGTCTGCTCGCTGTGCATAACCAGAACCACATACTGTTGGTGATTTTGCATGCTCAGTGACCACACGCATTCTTAATAAGGTGTTTAGAACTGCATTTGTTGGCGGTGTTATACTTTCAGTAAGACTTGCTGTAGAACTTGCAGGAATATCATTTGTTAATACCTTTTCATTGATTCCCAAACTATTTAAGGTTTCAAAAATTCCATTATTGTTCCAATCAATCCAAACTTCTAAAAAGGCATTTCCGTCAGACCTTGATTTATAGTTAACTGTTAAAGGATAAGAATTTCCCACAAAAACTGTTGTGTTTTTTGAACAGCTAAAGTCGTTTATTGCTGTCGCAGGAATAAAAGTTGTCGTGGTATTATTTATAGAATTGAATACAATTTTCGTTACTCCTATTCCGAAATTAGCGTTTTTATTAGTACTTGCCACGCTACAAGCCGCTACAACTCCCGAAGCAACATTTATATTACCTTGTTTTTTCAAACTAGCAGTCCCCGAAGGATTTGTTACAGCAAGTGTTACATCATAAACACCAGTGTTTGGAAATGTAATCATCGGATTTTGAAGTGTTGAGGTAATCACAGGATTAACTTTATTGTCAAAAGTCCACAAAAAAGAGACATTACTATAAACTGCATTGGTATAAGTATTTGGAGTGCAAGTGGACGCATCTGTAAATTGTAATGTACTTCCTAAACAAACATTGGTTGCCGGCGAAGTAAAAAAGACGGTTGCCGGTGCTGTCGGGGTTAGCGCTGGGCTTGTAAGAAAAGATGCTCTATTTACAGATAATGCTGCACTAACAACGGTACGCTGACCGCCTGTAAATTCAGTTGGACATCCTGTATAATCCATATAATTATGCATTTGATCTTGAACTGTTCCTGTATTTCTTGTGAATCCGGTATCAGGGTTTGTTACCATATTGAATAAAGGGTCGCAAGCATTAGCAAGGGTACTGGTACAATTAAAATAAATGGAGGGGGTGGTAGATGAGGTTCTGATATGTTTTGGAGTGTCAGCAATATTATCATCGCCACATTGATCGCCAACACCGTCGTTATTTGAATCATCGCCATCAAACGTGTGCGGTAAGTTAAAGGCGTGCCCCATTTCATGAGCCCAAGTAGTACTAGTTTCGCTCAAATAGGAACATATTAAAACTACTGAACCATCGTAAAGCTGTCCGTGCGACGAGGCATAAAAGGCGTATCCAGCGGTATAGAAGCCTCCGCTAAAGCAGTTTTCATTATCTATTTCGTCAACAATCCATACGTTGTAATATCGAGTTGGATTCCAAATGCTATATTCTTTAAGAGAGTTTACGCCGCCACTAGAATCATAATCTCTTATGCCATTCGTTCCATTTCTATTAACGCCATCACTAACATAAGCGGGGACCCCGCTCATATTTACACGGTCGATCCCATTGGTACAATTACCATTAGGATCTTGAACTGCCAACGAAAATTCAATTTTTGTATCAACACCATCGCCAAAACCGGACGTTCCGCTGACTTTTCTCCAATAATTATTCAAATATTGTATTCCTTTTTTTACATCCTCATCAGAAATATTTGTCCCCGTACCCACGGACTCCCCTTTATGCATGACGTGAACTACAACGGGTATTTGTGTTACACCTCCAGCGGCCATTTTGTAGGGTATGGCAGCCAATTTTTTTATATCGTCAACGCTTTTAAGGTGACGCATTCGGTATACTTCATCGTTTTTCATTTTTTCATTATGAAAAAAATCGGTGCCACAAAAATCCGAATTGAAAGGTTTGTTTTTATTGGGATCTGTTACAGGATTTAGTTGCTGTCCCCACAAACTGTAGTTTGACAGAATAATAATTAGTAAAAGCAGTAAAGAGTGATTGTTTTTTTTCATCTGCGGGTAGATTTTTAAAAATTTAATTTACAGGTGCAAAATTTGATAAAATAAAATAATGAAACAACTACTTTTTTTAGTTCCAATAATAAATTATACATTATAGATCGATAAAAGTAAATAAAAAAAGTTATAAAAGAATTATTTCGATTTCTTATCTAACGGAAGTTTCAAAAATTAATGCTTAATTTTTCTAGAAATTACTGCTTTGTAAATCTTGGGACAGATTCTGGAATTCCTAAAAGTATCTCTCTTTGCATTAGCCAAAAGCTAGCCATCCTTTTTAACAAAAACATTGCGCACTTTTTTGCTCGCAAAAAAATTTAGATAAAACAACTCTAGTTACTATTTCTGGTAAAATGCTTTCTTCTAATTTTTTTTCATACAATTCTTATGCTCCAGCCTTACTAATATGAATCATGACTACATCAAATGATTTCATTTGTTTTTTCAGAAACTAAATTATTATGTGCTAAAAACAAATTTGTCATTACTATTTAATTGTATTAACGATAAATTACTTTATCTCATACGTATTATCCGCCTGCTTCACATCGGCCATTAATTTGCTTGGGTCGATGCTAACTTTTTTAATGGCTTTATTCGATTTAATCTCAAAACTATAAGTAGGATACCCCCAAGCCCAATCGTTTAAAACTGTTCTTTTACTCGATTCATTTTGATTTTCTTTCTCGAAACTCATCATCCGTAACGGAATGTAAAAACTTTCGTTTGTACCATCAATATATTCAACTAAAATATCAATTGGCATAGGCATTCGACCGATTCTTTCTAGAATAATTGTAGTAGAATCCACGTCTTTTTTAACTGCTGCAATTCCGTAATCTATAGTATTAGTGGTTTTCGTCCAGTCGGTCAAATACCAATCTAAGTTAGCTCCTGAAACACGTTCTGCGGTTCGCTTGATATCGTTTGGTGTTGGATGTTTGAATTTGAAATCCTGATAATATTTTTTTAATGTTTTATATACATTGTCTTTCCCTAATACATATTCTAGTTGCGACAAGAAAATACTACCTTTAGAGTAAGCAGAAACAGAATAGGGTCTGTTCTCATTATAGCGATCACTATGTGTTGTTTGTGGTTGTTCTTTACCTGATTCGACTAAATTATAATACGATTTGTAGGAAGATTCAAAAGGATTTTCTTTTTTCTCCAAGGCGATTTCGTTGATTGCTAAATCTTCAATATAAGAAGTAAAACCCTCGTCCATCCAGGCATTTTTACTTTCATTAGAAGCTAAAATATGCTGAAACCAAGAATGCCCCAATTCATGTGTTGCAACTCCTAAAAGGCCTTCAAATGTGCCTTCGCCCAGAATCAAAGTACACATTGCATATTCCATTCCGCCGTCGCCACCTTGAATAAACGAATATTGTTGATACGGATAATCCCCAACAGTTTTGTTGTAAAAATCCATCACTTTTACCATCAAGGGTTGCACCGCTTTCCAGTTGGCAATGATTTTCGGATTGTTTTTATAGAGAAAATGCAAATCAACGTTGTTTGGTCCTTTGACAATGTCGTGAAGGTAATTTTTATCAGCAGCCCAAGTAAAATCATGAACCATTGGCGCATAAAAATGCCAAGTAAGTGTTTTTGTCTTGTTTGGATGCACCACACTAATTCCTGCATCTTGATACCCGTGACCAATTTGGTTTTTGTTCTGTAAATACCCACTGCCTCCTAAAACGTATTCCTTGTCTATAGTAATATTTACATCAAAATTTCCCCAAACTCCTTGAAATTCTCTAGCGATATATGGATCTGCATGCCAACCTTCAAAATCGAATTCAGCCATTTTTGGATACCATTGCGCCATTGACAATTCGACCCCTTCTGCATTATTTCTGCCAGAGCGACGAATTTGAACAGGAACTTGACCTTCAAAATCTAGCGTAAAAGTAGTTTTCGAATTCGGCAAGATCGGTTTTACCAAAGTTACTTCGAGAATTGTGCCTACTGTTTTTGCATTGGCAATAGCTCCATCTTGCTTAAAATTTGAAATATTCAAATAGCCAATTTCATCTGGTTTCAAGGTTTTGATTCGGCTTTCCTTCAATTTGTTGACCATTCTTGGGTCTGGATCTTTGATGGTTTGCAATCGAGCATCCATTTCGCTTCCAGGCTGGAACGCATTATTGTATAAATGGTAATACACCCGTTTTAAAGTATCGGACGAATTATTGGTGTAAACCAATTCTTGTTTGCCTTTGTATTGGTAATTGGTAACGTTCATTACCACGTCCATTTTATAATCAACTTGCTGTTGCCAATAGTTCGAGCTTTGCGCAAAAAGACTTCCAAAAGTCATTGAAAGCATAATAAGCAATAGGATTTTTTTCATATGTAAATAAAATAAAAAACTGCAGGGTTTTCGCCCTCCCATTTTAGAATTAAAATTGAATATTGTTATTTTGACATTTTTTCAGCCATTAACAACGCGTTATACGCATTGACTATTTTTCCTGATATAGACAAATTGGTAAAGGAACGAACGTCTGTTGCTTTACCGCCAACGACTACATCCGTTGCAATGGCTACTCCTGAATCCATCAAAATATGTTTTACTTGTTTAGCGGATAATTTTGGATAATACGAACGGATTAATGCTGCAACTCCTGCCACATTTGGCGAAGCCATTGATGTTCCTTGTAATAATTTATAGGTATTGTTTGGTGTCGTGGCATAAATTTTAACTCCCGGAGCAAAAACGTCAACATTAAGTTTTCCAAAGTTTGAAAATCTTGCAACCACTTTATTTCCATATTCATAGTTTAGGGCTCCAATAGTGATTACATTATCGGCAAATTCTGTTTTTTTATCATCGGAGTCGTTTGGATAATTATTGGCATAATCAATATCTTTTGCGTCATTTCCTGCTGCGTGAACGATTAAAACATCTTTCTTTTCTGCATATTTTATGGCATCATAAACCCATTGTTTGTGAGGCGAAAAGCTTTTTCCAAAACTCCCGTTAATAACTTTAGCTCCATTATCGACTGCATAACGAATACCCAGTGCGATGTCTTTGTCATACTCATCACCATCTGGCACGGCGCGAACAGTAAGAATTTCAACATTGTTGGCAATTCCGTCACCGCCTAATCCGTTGTCTCGCACTTGAGCTACAATTCCTGCAACGTGAGTTCCGTGAAGAATTTCTTCTTTGTCTGGTCCCATAACATTGTTGTTACCATATTGGCTACCGGTAATGTCTTCTGGGTTATCACCCAGTATTTTTCTGTAATTTGTTTTAAGATTGTCGCCGTTAATGATTTTAATGTACCCATCAAGTTCTTTTTGTAAGGCTATCTTAAATTCAGGTACGGTCATTCCAAAAGAATTAACGCGCTCAATCATCGCTACGCTTTTCGTAATTTCCGCATCTTTTGGATCAATGGCTTTTAATTCTTCGATGGTATAGTTTGGTTTGCCAAAATGTTTAGTCAATACCAAATCGGCATTTGTGGCATCGCTGCTCATTTCTTCTAACCGCGCTTTTCCACTGGTAGATTTAGCAATGTTTTTGTCGTTTAAAGCCTTTGCTTCTAGATAAGTGGCTTCATCAACAAGGTTTTTGTTGGAAACTATTCTTTCATATTCTAAATTTTCTTTTGTGATATCGCCTAGAAAATTCCAGCCATGGATATCATCTATATATCCGTTTTTGTCATCGTCAATTCCGTTGCCAGGAATCTCTTTTTTATTAGTCCAAACAACAGCTTTTAAATCTTCGTGTTCAATATCGACGCCCGAATCTACAATTCCTACGATTACTTTTTTTCCTGTTTTGTTTTTCAACAGTTCAGCATACGCCTTGTCAACGCTCATTCCTGGAATGGTATCTTTAATAATGTCTAAGTGACTCCAACGGTTTAAATCGGCTTCTTTTAGCGGTAATTTTTTTTGAACGTTTGCAGGAGCTTGAATCATTATAGCACCGCTTGTTGCGGCGTTTTTTGCAGCTCCACAGCCAGCTAATACAAGTATTGCAAAACTAGAAACGAAGATAGATTTTAAATTATTCATAAGGACAGTGTTTAAAAATTTAATATTGGAAGTAAAAATAGAAGTTTTGGTGCAAGTTGAATATAAATTAACATTAATTAAAGATTTGATTAATAGTAAAAACATCCTTCAATCGAACCCCTTTATCTGTATTTTCGACCGTGATGATTTCATTGTGGGCATCGTGTTCCAAGAATAAATAATAATTGTTTTCGGCCGCCACATTCAAAAACTTTGATTTTTCTGGCATTGTCAACAGTGGTCTAGTGTCATAACCCATGACATAAGGTAAGGGCAAATGCCCCACTGTTGGAATCAAATCAGCACAAAAAACAATCGTTTTATCTTGATACTTTATATGTGGAATCATCATTTTTTCGGTGTGACCATTTACAAAGTAAATTCCAAAATCAAGCTCTGATTTTTCCGTAAAATCTCCGTCAGGTAGTTTTAAAAAATTCAATTGCCCGCTCTCGTCTATTGGTGAAATATTCTCCGATAAAAAGGACGCTTTTTCCCGAAGATTGGGTTTTATTGCCCATTCCCAATGGTTTTCATTCGTCCAATATTTGGCATTTTTAAACGCAAGTTCGTAACCTGTTTTAGCTGCATTCCAATTGACACTTCCACCGCAATGATCAAAATGCAAATGCGTCAAAAAAACATCTGTTATATCATCGCGATGAAAACCGTATTTCGCTAATGATGCGTCTAAAGAATGTGTTCCCCAAAGCGAATAATACCCAAAAAACTTCTCCGATTGTTTATTACCCATTCCGTTGTCAATCAAAATCAAGCGATTTGCGTCTTCAATCAGCAAACATCTGGCAGCTAAATCAATCAAATTATTTGCATCGGCAGGATTTGTTTTGTTCCAAATTGTTTTTGGCACAACGCCAAACATTGCGCCGCCATCGAGTTTAAAATTGCCAGTTTCTATTGGGTAAAGTTTCATTGATTGTTTTTAAATTCAATTGGTAACAAAGTTAGCGAATACATTTCCTTTAATTATTACGCCAAATCAACTTTTTCTATCTTATTATAGTTATAAATGTGTTATGATGTTTGACTTGACGGCTAAATTGTAATATCTTTGTGCTTTATTTAGAAAAATTATAAATAACGGTATGATACAAGTATCTGAATCTGCAAGTAAAAAAATTGTCGATATGATGAAGGACGATGGTTTTGATGCATCGCAAGATTACGTTCGAGTAGGCGTGAAGTCAGGAGGTTGCTCAGGATTGTCCTATGATTTGACGTTTGATAAAATAATTGGAGAAAACGACAAAGTTTTTGAAGACAATAATATAAAAATTGCCGTGGAGAAAAAATCGTTCCTCTATCTTGCTGGAACTATTTTAGAATTCTCAGGTGGATTAAACGGAAAAGGATTTGTTTTCAATAATCCAAACGCGAGTAGAACTTGCGGCTGCGGGGAGAGTTTTTCGCTTTAAAACAATTAAATGATTGAAAAATTTTAAGATTTAAAGATTGCTGAAGTTAATATTAATTTTTAAATCCTTCAATTTTTAAATCTTTCAATAAAATAAAATATGTCAAAATACACCGAAGATCATTTACGAGTTGAACTCGAAACTAAAGAATACGAGTACGGATTTTATACTGATATCGAATCAGATACTTTTCCTATTGGTCTGAACGAAGATATTGTTCGCGCCATATCTCAAAGGAAAGAAGAGCCACAATGGATGACCGATTGGCGGATAGAAGCTTTTCGGGCGTGGCAAGAAATGATAGAGCCAGAATGGGCAAATGTGCAGTACACGAAACCTGATTTTCAAGCCATTTCTTATTATTCTGCTCCAAAAGCTATTGATCCTAATAAAACATTAGACGATGTCGATCCTGAACTTTTAGAAATGTATAAAAAGTTAGGCATCTCTGTCGATGAACAAAAAATGATGAACAATGTCGCTATGGATATTGTAGTCGATTCTGTTTCTGTAGCGACTACATTTAAGAAAACATTGGGTGAAAAAGGAATTATATTTATGAGTATTTCCGAAGCTATCAAGGAATACCCGGACTTAGTTCGGAAATATCTTGGTACCGTTATTCCACAAAAAGACAACTTTTATGCTGCTTTAAATTCGGCTGTTTTTTCCGATGGAAGTTTTTGTTATATTCCAAAAGGAGTTCGTTGCCCTATGGAACTTTCTACTTATTTTAGAATCAATCAAGCCGGGACAGGCCAATTTGAAAGAACTTTATTAATTGCTGATGAAGGGAGTTATGTAAGCTATTTAGAAGGTTGTACCGCTCCAAGTCGTGACGAAAATCAACTTCACGCCGCTTGTGTTGAATTAATTGCCTTGGATGGCGCTGAAATTAAATATTCCACTGTACAAAATTGGTACCCGGGAAACAAAGAAGGAATAGGTGGAGTTTTCAATTTTGTAACCAAAAGAGGTTTGTGCGAGAAAAACGCGAAAATTTCTTGGACACAAGTCGAAACCGGTTCTGCCATTACTTGGAAATATCCATCGGTTATTTTAAAAGGAGATCATTCGGTAGGAGAATTTTATTCGATTGCGGTAACCAATAATTTTCAACAAGCTGATACAGGAACCAAGATGATTCACCTTGGAAAAAACACCAAATCAACCATTATTTCCAAAGGAATTTCTGCTGGAAAATCACATAATAGTTACAGAGGATTGGTAAAAGTAGGTCCAAATGCCGATAATGCAAGGAACTTTTCGCAATGCGATTCGCTTTTGATGGGCAATAATTGCAGCGCCAATACCTTTCCATATATCGAAAGTAAAAATCCATCGGCCAAAATAGAACACGAAGCCACAACGAGTAAAATTGGCGAAGACCAAGTTTTCTATTGCAATCAACGGGGCATCCCAACCGAAAAAGCCATCGCTTTAATTGTAAACGGTTTCAGCAAAGATGTTTTAAACAAGTTGCCAATGGAATTTGCGGTTGAAGCGCAGAAATTGTTAGAAATCAGTTTAGAAGGATCGGTAGGATAAAGATAATTTGAAAATTTTTTAATTTGTAAATTTGTAAATGGAGAACAGAGAGAATATTATTGTAACCTTAACTTTTAAGTTTGCTCTTGAAATTATTAAATATTGTGAAAGCTTGCAAGAAAGTAAAAAATTTGTGGTTGCAAATCAATTATTAAAATCTGGAACTTCAATTGGCGCAAATATTAGAGAAGCTTAAAATGCTGAAAGTAAAGCTGATTTTATACATAAATTCAAAATCTCAGCTAAAGAAATTGAAGAAACAATTTACTGGTTAGAACTTTGTAAGTTTTCAAATAATTATCCAAATGTAGACGAATTATTAGAACAAATAAACAACATATCAAGAATTGCAAATAAAATAATAATCACATCAAAACAAAAATAATGTGAAACTAGAAAACAGCTATTTTAAAAATTAACGAATTCTTTTTTAATTATCTAATTTCTAAATTTCCAAATTTCCAAATTAATTATGTTATCAATAAAAAATTTACACGCATCAATTGGCGATAAAGAAATCCTTAAAGGAATTAACCTTGAGGTAAAAGCAGGAGAAATTCACGCGATTATGGGACCCAACGGTGCCGGAAAAAGTACTCTTGCTTCTATCATTGCAGGAAACGATAACTACGAAGTTACGGAAGGCGAAATATCGTTAGACGGAGAAGACCTTTCTGAATTGGCTCCAGAAGAAAGAGCGCACAAAGGCGTTTTTCTTTCGTTTCAATATCCCGTTGAAATTCCAGGAGTTTCGGTAACAAACTTTATGCGAACGGCAATCAACGAAACTCGAAAAGCAAATGACCAAGAAGAAATGCCAGCAAACGAAATGCTAAAATTTATTCGCGAAAAATCGGAATTATTAGAAATCGACCGTAAATTTTTGTCTCGTTCTCTTAATGAAGGTTTTTCAGGTGGAGAAAAAAAACGGAACGAGATTTTCCAAATGGCAATGTTGGAGCCAAAATTAGCAATCCTTGATGAAACCGATTCTGGATTGGATATTGATGCATTGCGTATTGTTGCCAATGGAGTTAACAAATTGAAAAGCGATAAAAACGCCATCGTGGTTATTACGCATTACCAAAGATTGTTAGATTATATCGTTCCTGATTTTGTTCACGTATTATACAATGGAAAAATCGTGAAATCTGGCGATGCCTCATTGGCATTAGAACTAGAAGAAAAAGGATACGATTGGATTAAAAATTTAGTCTAACGTCTAAAGTCATAAAGTCAAAAGGAATTTATTTACCGACTTTAGGACATTTGACATTAAGACATTAAGACATATTAAATGGAATTGAAAGAAAAATTACTATCATCCTTCATGGCTTTTGAAGAGAAAATTGATGTTCATTCAGAACTTCACGATCTAAGAACTTCGGCTATAAAAAACTTTGAAAACAAAGGTTTCCCCACCAAGAAAGAAGAATCATGGAAATATACTTCGTTAAACACCATCCTAAAAAATGACTTTAGCGTGTTTCCAAAACACGAATATACAATTGAGTTTAAAGACGTAAAAAAATATTTCATTCACGAAATTGATACCTTCAAATTGGTGTTTATCGATGGGGTTTTTAATTCCTATTTGTCTTCTACAACGCACGAAGGAATTGACGTTTGCCTAATGTCATCAGCATTGAACAAACCAAAATACAAAATGGTAATTGATAGTTATTTTAATCAAATTGCCAGTACAGACGAGAGTTTGACTACCTTGAATACGGCTTTCGCCAATGAAGGAGCCTACATCAACATCCCTAAAGGAACAGTGGCTCTGAAACCAATCGAGATTATGTATTTCTCTACAGGAACTGAAGCAGCGCTTTTGGTACAGCCTAGAAATTTAGTGATTGTTGGCGAAAACTCCCACGTTCAAATCATCGAAAGACACCAAAGTCTAAACGAGAATCCTGTTTTAACGAATTCAGTTACCGAGATTTTTGCCCTAAAACGGGCCATTATCGATTACTATAAAATACAAAATGACAATCTCGACGCTAATTTAATAGACAACACTTACGTTTCCCAAAAACAAGAAAGTCATGTTTCGGTTCAAACCTTTTCTTTTGGAGGCAACTTGACCAGAAACAACTTGAATTTCTATCATTTTGGAGAACGATTGACCAGTACACTCAACGGCATTACGATTATTGGCGACAAGCAACACGTAGACCATTACACTTTGGTGCATCACGCTGCGCCAAATTGCGAAAGTTTTCAAGACTATAAAGGAATTTTTTCGGATAATTCCACAGGCGTTTTCAACGGAAAAATTTTTGTTGAAAAAGAAGCACAAAAAACCAACGCTTTCCAAAAAAGTAACAACATTTTATTGGGAAACAAATCAACAATAAATGCCAAACCACAATTAGAGATTTTTGCCGATGATGTAAAATGTTCTCACGGTTGCACGATTGGTCAGCTCGACGAAACGGCAATGTTCTATATGCAACAACGAGGAATCCCTAAGAAAGAGGCCAAAGCACTATTGATGTACGCTTTCTCAAATGCGGTAATCGAAAACATCAAAATACCAGAATTAAAGCAACGAATTACCAAGATTATTGCTGATAAATTAGGTGTTAAAATAGGATTTGATTTGTAGCCAATTTTAAAAATTATAAATCAAAAAACACGTTTAAAATTCCTATTTATTATTGTGCACCATATGCTCTTTTTGTGTATGTAGATGAAGCTTCTGGAATGTAGGAGCGAGATTGCAGAACAACTGGAATCCTATAAGCAAATCCAATAGCTACGCCATTATAGTAAGCTGGTTTATAGATTTTGGGATGTCTTTTTAATATTTCCTCCAATTCATTTGCAATAATTGGATTTGGCGCTTGTACTTTTAACACAACAATTTTTCCATCAGCGGCTACACTAAAAGCACAATAGGTTCTAATATCTCCCAAGATTTTTGTATCATTAATAATATTATGGTTTATATTTTTTACAATATAGGAACTAATACTTTCATTGAAGCATTTTTTCAATTCCTCGGGGGAATCTGATTTTTCGCAATATTTATCATAACAAGGCGTTAGAAAGACATTTGGTTTGTCATTGCACTGAATAACTATTTTATTATTATATTCAACTGTAAAAATTGTATAGGAATAACTCTCCAATACATTTGTAGATTTTATATTTAACTTTTCAAAAGGGAATTTATTAAAAATTTCGATGAGTTTTTTATTTAATATTTCGCTACGAGAACTAGCTTTAAGGTTGTTTAATTTTCCTTTCTTGCTTATAGTAAAATTTATACTAATTTTATTAGGAAACTTCAGGAAAGGATATTTACTTATTTCTTCTTCGGTAATAAAATTTTTAAAATGAAGTGCTAATTCACCATTTGGGTTTAGGGTAGAATCTTTGGATTTAGTTACATCTTCAGCGTATGTTTCATTAGTAGTATCTACAATTAAGGAGACTGAACCGGTAAAAAAAAGTCTTGTAGGTTTGCCGTTGCGCAAAGGAGGTGTTTTGGCCACGGGGAATAAAGAAATAACTCGAATTAGTTCTTTAGTCAGACTATCAGAAGGTGTTTTGCATTTTATTTTTTCAATTGTTCCTTTTTCGGTAATTAAGAAATTGGGTTTTAAATTTATTTTGCCTAAAATCTTGGCATATTCTATAGCTTTAGGAGAAAGATTTTTTACTATATGTTCTTCTAATTTTTTATTGATACACGATTCCATTTTACTAAAGCTCGTAGTTGAATCACAACCTTCGAAAATAGGTAATTGATCATAAACGATATTGGTACTGCAATTAATAATAGTTTTATCATTTTCAAATGATAAAATCTGTAGAAGATATTGATTTAATCGATTTTTTTCTGGAATATTAAATTTTTCAAAACCATAATTTTCCAATATTGACTTTATTCTTAAATTTAATTCAATATAGGGAGAGGTTACTACTATTTTAATTGGTTTGTTTTCAAAATTCAACTCAAAATGTACGAAAACACGTTTTTTTTTGGATGTAGTGTCACTATATTTGAAAGTTTCGAATAAACTTGGGGCTAGTTTGCTTTTGAAATAGGCGGATAAAGTATTATTTGGGTTGGGTTGTGCATAGTAATCGAATTCTTGATATTTGTCTTTAAATATTTTTGGTTCAGTTTGGGATAATAAAATATTCGCAAAAGTAAAGAATAATAAAAGCAGTAATTTCTTCATAAAGGTAAAGTTGTATTATTTAGAATTCGAATGTATGAAATTAATTTGAATTGCTTTATGACAATATTTTTTAGTTTTTAATAGAACTTTGTGCCCTTTGTGACTTTTACTTTGTATGCTTTGCGTTTAAGTTTACTTCTTCACACTACCCACAATCCCACTTAACAAACCATTAAAATCATACTCGGGATCTTCTTTTAAACCCATGCGCACAATCACTAAATCGTGGCTTGGGAAAATGGCAATCATTTGTCCTTGATACCCACTACAGTAAAACATATTTTTTGGTACATCGGGAAATTTTCCACCGGCATTGAGCCAAAAATGAGCACCATAATTGCCAGTAGAACCATTTGTAGGAGTTGCCACATATTTTGTCCAACTTTCGTCAAAAATTTGCTCGCCGTTCCAATTGCCTTTGTGTAAATACAACAATCCAAATTTTGACCAATCTCTTGCCGTTGCCCAACCGTAAGACGAACCCACATAATTTCCTGCCATATCCGTTTCGACAATCATCGAATTCATCCCAATTTTGTCAATCAAGTCAGAGTACCAAAAATCAAGATATTCCTGATGTGTTTTGAATTGCTTTCGTAAAATCCCAGACAGTAAATTCGATGTTCCTGAAGAATAGTTCCAACTAGCATTTGGTTTTCCCACAAGTGGCTTGTCAATTTGCGTTTTTGTCATGTCCTCCGACAGGAAAAGCATTTTTGTTGCATCCGAAAGTTTGCCATAATCTTCGTTCCATTCCAAGCCAGAATTCATGTGAAGCAAATCGTTAACGGTTATTTTTGAACGTTCATCCCTTTCCCATTCTTCAATTGGCGCCCGTCTCATAATATTCATTTTTCCTTGTTTTTGAAGAATCCCAAAACAAGTAGCGGTCATACTTTTAGTCATTGACCAACCCAATATTTTAGAATTTTTATTAAAACCGGTTCCGTACTGCTCAGCGATTATTTTGTCTTTATAAATCACTACAACAGCTCGGGTTTTTTTATTCTCTTCTCCTTTTTTGTCAAAAGCATTCCCTACAGCTGCATTCAATTTGGCATAATCAACATTGCCGAAAATAGTATCCTTGCCATTCGGCAGGCTGGCTTTTGGCTCCTCATTTCCATATGGAAAAGGTAATTTAGTCGGCCGTTTTATTCTTTTCGGAACTAAATACGGTTTTGTAACATCAAAATCATCATTGATTAATGTTGCTCCCAAACCTTCGCGGTAAATGGCTTTTCGCTCTTTCAATCCAAAGACAGAAGCAGCTGCAAATTTTCCGGTGTCGTTAATTGTATTGTTGGCTAAGAAAATTACAGAAACAGCATTGTCTCCCTTTTCAATAATTTCTTGAGGGCGATTGTCAATAAAATGCCCCGAAGCCACACTTTTTGCCGAAAACCCAGAAATTAAATCCAAAGGATAATTTGTGTAACCATTAGAAAGTAAAAAAACAAAAAGAGCAAGACCAAAGAATTTAAAAAAATTTTTCATTTGTATACAATTTCAAGACAATTTAGCGAAAAAACAGTGTTCTTTTGTAAACCATTAACATATGTTTGCTAAAAAGTTAGTTCAAATATAGTACCTTTGTCATTAGAATTTTTGTAAATAAAGCTATGTTAGATATAAATAAAGTTAGAGCCGATTTTCCTATCCTTTCAAGAACCGTAAACGGAAAACCGTTAGTATATTTCGATAATGGAGCCACTTCGCAAAAACCACAAATTGTGATTGATGCGATTTCCAAATATTACCAAGAAATTAACGCCAATATTCATCGTGGCGTTCATACTTTGAGCCAATTGGCCACCGATGCTTACGAAATTTCCCGCGGTAAAATTCAACATCATATCAATGCAAAATTCGCTCACGAAGTAATCTTTACTTCTGGAACGACACACGGTATTAATGCCGTTGCCAACGGTTTTGCAGCATTTTTAAAACCAGGAGACGAAGTGTTAGTTTCAGCAATGGAACACCACAGTAATATTGTACCTTGGCAGATGTTGTGTGAGAAAACTGGCGCTGTTTTGAAAGTGATTCCGATGAATGAAAACGGTGAATTGATACTAGCTGAATACGATAAATTAGTGTCGGATAAAACTAAGATCGTTGCTGTAATTCACATTTCAAACGCGTTGGGAACTGTGAATCCCGTAAAATATATAATTGACAAAGCCCACGAATTTGGCGCAGCAGTTTTGATTGACGGAGCGCAAGCCGTTCCCCATTTAAAACCTGATGTTCAGGCTTTGGATTGCGATTTTTATGTTTTTTCAGGACATAAAATTTGCGGACCAACAGGTGTCGGAATTTTATACGGAAAAGAGGCTTGGTTGAATAAATTACCGCCGTATCAAGGTGGTGGCGAAATGATTAAGGAAGTGACTTTTGAGAAAACTACTTATGCTGCATTACCCCATAAATTTGAAGCAGGAACACCGGATGTCGCCGGCGGAATTGTTCTGGGAACAGCGGTTGATTATATGAATTCCATTGGTTTTGAAAACATTCAACAACAGGAATTAGAATTGCTAGAATATGCCACGAAACGTCTTTTAGAAATCGAAGGTTTGAAAATTTTTGGCACAGCCAAGGAAAAAACTTCCGTAATTTCGTTTAATATTGGCGAAATTCACCCTTACGATATTGGAACGATTATTGACAAATTAGGAATTGCTGTTCGAACAGGACATCATTGCGCTCAGCCGATTATGGATTTTTTCAAAATCCCGGGAACGATTCGTGCTTCGTTTGCGTTTTACAATACCAAAGAAGAAATTGACGTTATGATAGAAGCTTTGAAAAAAGCTCAAATGATGTTATCCTAAAATTACAGTGCAATGAAACTATTTACAATGCTATTTTTAAGTTTGTTTGTCAGCAAAAGTTGCGAAAGTCAAACCAAAAATGAATTGAAAACAGCTGTTATAGAATATACTGCTAATACCAGAGGCTTCTATCAAAAGACAACAATTCAAGACCAAATGGTTTCTGTTTCTAAAGATAGAAGTGGTAATGTTAAGTCAGTCAATGTTAAGATTTCTGATAAGGATTGGAACGAATTGGTAGGTTATTTTGAAACAATAAATTTGGATGAATTGGAGACATTAAAAGCGCCTACAGAAAAACGTTTTAACGATGGTGCGGCCATTGCCAATTTAGAAGTTATGTACAAAGACAAATTATACAAAACTTCATCTTTTGATCACGGTTATCCGCCCGATGCCATAAAAAAAATAGTTGATAAAATAAATTCATTCGCTAAAAAAGAATAATGAACATTAAAGAAATACAAGACGAAATCATAGACGAATTTTCGATGTTTGACGACTGGATGCAACGCTATGAATACATTATAGATTTAGGGAAAAAGCTTCCTTTAATCAAAGAAGAATTCAAAACGGATGACAATATCATAAAAGGTTGTCAGTCGAAAGTTTGGCTTAAAGGCGAAGAAAATCAGGAGAACATTGTGTTCACCGCCGATAGCGATGCCATTCTAACCAAAGGAATTATCGCTATATTAATTCGGGTTTTTTCGAACCAAAAATCTTCGGATATTTTAAATGCCGATATGGACTTCATTGACGAAATTGGTTTAAAAGAACATTTATCGCCAACTAGAGCCAACGGTTTAGTTTCGATGATCAAAAATATAAAAATGTACGCCTTGGCATTCGATGCAAAAAAATGATTTAACATATAAGTCATATGAGTTTTATTTGAAATAGACTAAGAAAAAAAAGTGATATAAGTAATTTTAAAAAAATGATCATAACAAGAAGTTCTCTAAAAGATTTGGTTTATCAAGTAAATGGAGCAGCTATTGAAGTTCATAAAAATATTGGGGCAGGTCTCTTGGAAAATGTTTATCACCAATGTCTTAAAAAAGAATTAGAATTAAGAAAAATAAATTTTTCGTCTGAACTTCAAATTCCATTAAACTACAAAGGATATGAGTTAGAATCAAAGCTTAGATGCGATTTATTGATAGAAAATTCTCTTGTGGTGGAACTAAAATCGGTTACTGAAATAAATCCTATTTTTGATGCACAATTACTAACTTATATGAATTTATTAAAAATACCAATCGGTTTATTAATTAATTTTAATGTTAAAAACATTTACTATGAAGGTCAAAAAACTATGGTCAATGAATATTATCGAATGCTGGAAGATTAAATATAATTAAACATATAAGTCATATAAGTAATTTAATTGAAAAACTTTAATGACCTCATAAACACTATAAAATTCAACAAAAAAATTAAATATTTATATGGTTTGAAACATATAAGTTATATGAGTAATTTAATTGAAAAACTTAAATTTTTAATGATATAAATTATGACAAAAACATATCTGAAAGATTTGATTTACAAGGTTAATGGTTGTGCAATAGAAGTTCACAAACATCTTGGACCTGGTCTTTTAGAAAGTGTTTATCATAGTTGTTTGAAAAAAGAATTAACAATTAGAGGACTTGATTTTCAAACAGAAATAATTATTCCAGTAAATTATAAAGGTTTAGAAATTGAGGCAGGTTTAAGATGTGACTTACTCATAGAAAAAACACTGGTTGTAGAGTTAAAAGCAATCAAAAAGGTTTTGCCAATTCACGAAGCGCAACTTTTAACGTATATGAAACTTTTAGAAGTGCCAATAGGCCTTATCATTAATTTCAATGTAACTCATATTTTTAAAGAAGGACAAAAATCCTATGTTAATGAATTATATAGGTATTTAGAAGAATAAAAAAATAAAACATATACGACTTTTAAGGCCATAACAGTTGAATTTAAGACCTCAAAAACAAAACCTTAAATGACCTTAAATGCCTTATATGGTTCAAAAAAAAACCTTAAATTTTAATCAGGTTCAAAACAAAAATTATGGAACAACAAATAGACACCAATCAATTAGGAACAGAAATAGTAGCACAGCTAAAAACCATCTATGACCCAGAGATTCCTGTAGATATTTACGAATTAGGATTAATATATGACGTAATGGTCAGCACTGATTATGAAGTGAAAATCCTAATGACACTAACTTCTCCTAACTGTCCTGTTGCCGAGAGTTTACCTAGAGAAGTGGAGGAAAAAGTAAAATCGATAGCGCACGTAAAAGATGCCGAAGTCGAAATCACTTTTGATCCGCCTTGGAGCAAAGATTTAATGAGTGAAGAAGCAAAGTTAGAATTAGGAATGCTCTAGATTTAAGATTGATGATTAACGATTTTTGATTTCAGATTTAAAAAATGGAAGAAATTGTAAATAAAGTAGCCAACAGTTCCTTGGAAGTTTTCGATCTCGAAGATTACTATCCAAATGGGGATCGAGCGCAAATTGATATTTCGCCATGGCTGTTTGATGGTTTTTTATTGAAAGAAAAAGACTTTAGAGAACATCTAAAAAATCACGATTGGTCGCAATACAAAGACCAATATGTAGCTATTCATTGCAGTACTGATGCTATTGTTCCCGCTTGGTCTGCCATTTTGGTGGCGATTCAATTGGCTCCCTTCGCCAAGAAAATCGTCAACGGAACTATTGACGATTTAGATGCTTCCTTGTACGAAGAATTGCTTCCTAAGATTGATTATTCAGCTTATGAAAACAAGCCGGTGATTATAAAAGGCTGTTCAAAAAAACCTGTGCCGATGCGTGCTTATATCTTGGCGGCGCATTATTTGCAACCTTTTGCAAGAAGTATTATGTACGGTGAAGCTTGTTCGGCAGTGCCACTTTTTAAAAAGAAATAGAATTATATTTCATGCATTTTAAAACAAAATCCCTTTTGAAATAATACTTAAAAAGAGATTTTATTTATTCTTCCTTCTCCACTGCATCCTTATAATCAGGATATAAAAACTTATTGTACGGAAAACGTGTGATGTGAATTTGTCGCACAGCTTCGTAAACTCGTTCTCTGAATTCTTCAAAATTTTGTTTGTTTGTTGCCGAAATAAACAAAGCGTTTTCCTCACCTACTCGATGCATCCAAGTTTCCTTCCATTCTTCGAGCGTGAAATGTCTTGGCGTTTTTTCGGTCATTAAATCATCGTCATCAATCGTCAAATGTTGGTAAGCATCAATTTTGTTGAAAACCATAATCACCGGTTTGTTGTTCGCTTTAATGTCTAATAAAGTTTGGTTTACCGATGCAATATGATCTTCGAATTCCGGATGCGAAATATCAACTACGTGTAAAAGCAGATCCGCTTCCCGAACCTCATCGAGCGTACTTTTGAACGAATCCACCAATTGTGTTGGCAGTTTTCGAATGAAACCCACAGTATCTGAAAGTAAAAAAGGTAAGTTTTTAATCACCACTTTTCGAACGGTAGTGTCTAAAGTGGCAAAAAGTTTATTTTCTACAAAAACATCACTCTTGCCAATGGCATTCATCAACGTTGATTTTCCCACATTAGTATAACCTACTAAAGCCACACGAACCATAGCGCCACGATTGCCTCTTTGAGTTCCCATTTGCTTGTCGATTGCTTTTATTTTTTCTTTCAATAACGAAATTCGATCCCGAACGATACGTCTATCGGTTTCAATTTCGGTCTCTCCTGGTCCACGCATCCCGATTCCCCCTTTTTGACGTTCCAAGTGCGTCCATAAACCCGATAATCTTGGCAACAAATAGATACATTGCGCCAATTCTACTTGGGTTCTGGCATACGAAGTTTCGGCTCTTTGAGCAAAAATATCCAAGATAAGATTGGTTCTATCTAGGATTTTACAATCTATGATTTTGGAGATGTTTTTTTGTTGCGACGGTGTTAACTCGTCATCGAATACTAGACTTGAAATATCATTTTCTTTGACGTAAAGGTGAATTTCTTCAATTTTACCCGTTCCTAAAAATGTTTTCGGATTGGGCTTGTCCATTTTTTGCCAAAACCGTTTCACCACTTCACCACCAGCGGTAAAGGTCAAAAACTCTAATTCGTCTAGATATTCTTTGAGTTTATCCTCACTTTGGTTTTGGGTTACGATACCTACGATGACCGTTTTTTCAAAATTTATTGTTTCTTTTTCTAACATAACTTTTATTGAGGTACAAATTTAATGATTTGCGAGGGACTTATGCACGATGCATTTAATCTATTCTATCGCTTTCACTTTATTAACCAGAAAAGCAATCAAAATTCCAAACATTCCTATAAAAGCGAATGAAAACTGCAAACCAAATAGCTCGGAAATATGACCTATAACGGGTGGTCCAATCAAGAACCCTAAAAAACTCACGCTAGAAACAGCAGTCAATGCTTCTCCCGTGGGGATCGTTGGATGTTTTCCTGCAATGCTGTAAAGTGTAGGAATAACGGTAGAAACGCCCAAACCTACAATCATAAAAGCTATAGTACATGGAATAATATAAGGAAAAATTACCGCCAAATACAAACCAAATGAAATCATAATTCCACTGATTTGCATCACTTTTTTTCGTCCAAATTTATCAATTAAGCGTCCACCCAAAAAACGTCCGCTCGCCATCATAATCATAAATGAAGTGTAACCAATAACGATTAATGGTCCAGGCGCTTTGACAATATCTTTAAAATAAACACCACTCCAATCGAACATAATACCTTCGCTCGCCATACAACAAAATCCAATCACGCCCAATAAAACCAATGACATATCTGGTTTAGTAAATATTTTTTTCTTTTCGGGAAGAACAGTTTCTTTGGCTTTTATTAAATATTTAAAATTAATGGCAACCAAAAGTAATACCACAAAAGCCACGATGACAAAATGCATATAGGTTGTAATATGGAGCGCCAACATTCCTAGTCCAACTAAAGCTCCGGTGAATCCCGCCAGGCTCCACATTCCGTGAAAAGACGACATAATTGCTCTCTTGAAAAGTCCTTCGGTATAAATCCCTTGAGTATTTATGGAGATGTTGGTCAAGTTGCCAAAGATTCCAAAAGAAACCAATCCGAGAGCCAATTGCCACGCATTTTGAGCTAAGCTGATATTAGTCAAACTAAAAACATACATCATAATTGAGAAAAGCAGGATGCGGTGGCTTCCAAAACGAGTCACTAATTTGCCCGAAAAAAACATCATGGTCAACTGTCCAACTGGCAATGCAAATAAGATTGTTCCCAACTCGCCATCGCTCAATTGCAAATGAGCTTTGATGGCAGGAATTCGGCTTGCCCAACTGGAAAAACACAAACCCATTCCAAAATAAAACATGGAGACGCCCCAACGAATTCGGTTTAAATACGATTCCTTGACGTCACGATAGGTTTTTTTATATTTGCCTTTCGCTTTGTAAATACCGATAAAATTAAAATACTGCAAATCGTTTTTATTTTAAATATGAATCTGCAAAAATACCACATTAGTGCGTGTTTGCTGGCTATTTCTTTTTTAAACGGAACAATACGAAGTTTGTTTATAACTTAATCACTCTTTTTTGCTCGTTGCTTTGAAAAGCGGCTTCAATAATGCGCATCACATGGACGCCATCTTGGGCAGTAACGGGTTCAGTTTTTCCGTTATTAATAGATTGGTAAACCCCTTCAAAAAAGTCATAATAATTCCCTTGAAGTGTAGGTATTTGTTCTCGAATAATTTTGCCTTCGATTTCAGTATGTAACAATCCTTCTTGCCCTTCTTTTTCGATTCCCCAATTAGTTAAATTAGGTTTTTTGCCTAGTTTCAAATCGTCTTCCTGAACATCGCCACGCGATTTTAGAAAAGAACCTTTCTTGCCATGAATCACATAAGAGGGATTGGGTTCTCGTACAAAAAATCCTGCTTTCAATCGCAGTCTAAAATTGGTGTAATACAGCAAAACATCCATACAATCATCGACTACCGTTTTTTCTCTAGTGAACCGAATATCCGCAAACACGGCATTGGGCAAACCGAATAAATACAAAGCTTGATCAATAATATGTGTCCCTAAATCCTTCATGATTCCTGAACCAGAATTGACGGTTTCCTTATGAATTTTTGGACTCAAAATAGGATTGTAACGGTCAAAATGAAACTCCGCTTCGACGATTTCTCCCAAAACATTTTTATCAATAATGCTTTTAACGGTTTTGAAATCACTGTCCCATCTTCGGTTCTGAAAAACGGATAATTTTAATCCTTTCTCTTTGGCTAAAGCTGCCAATTCAATTGCTTCAGCAACATTTGAGGCAAATGCTTTTTCGACGATCGCGTGTTTTCCGGCGAGTAATACTTTTTTAGTATATTCAAAATGAGTATCAATTGGCGTGTTTACAACAACCAAATCAATCGCCTTATCCTCCAAAATTGATTCTAAACTAGCATAACTTTGGACTGCAGGATAGTCTTCCTGAATTAATTTTTTACTTCTTTCCCATGAACCCAAAAGTTCAAAACCGGGATGAAGTTCGAGAAACGGCGCGTGAAAAACTTTTCCAGACATTCCGTAGGATAACAATGCTGTGTTTATTTTGGGCATTATGTTTGTATTTAAAGTCGATAAAAATTACAGATTTTTGATTAACGGTTTTTGATTGCAGAAGTTTAAAACCGTCTAAAATTAACAATTTTCATTGTACTGATACTAAATCTAAAATCGTTAATCATCAATCAAAAATCATTGAATCCTATTTAGCTCTTTCGTATTGTTTTGGCCAAGGAACATCTGCACCTAGTTCTTTAGCAAAATCCAAAGCCAAATTTGGATTTCTTAAAGATTCTCTGGCAAACAAAACCAAGTCAGCTTTTCCTTCGGCAATTATTGCCTCTGCTTGATGGGCATCCGTAATTAAACCCACAGCTGCTGTTAAAATTCCAGTTTCATTTTTGATCCTTTCGGCAAAAGGAACCTGGTAATTGGGTTCCACAGGAATTTTCTGATGCGAAACTAATCCTCCAGAGGAAACGTCCATCACATCAACTCCCATTTTTTTTACAATTTCCGAAAGTTGCACTGATTCTTCGATATTCCAACCTCCATCCGCCCAGTCAGTGGCTGAGATTCTCACGAACAAAGGCAAATCTTTCGGCCATTCCACTTGTACGGCTTCGATTACTTCGAGCAGCAAACGAATTCTGTTTCCGAAACTTCCACCGTACTCATCTGTCCTGAAATTAGACAAAGGAGACATAAACTGATGCAGTAAATAACCGTGCGCTGCGTGAATTTCGACTACTTGAAAACCCGCTTGTACCGCTCTTTTAGTGGCGGCTTTAAAATCAGAAATTACTTTTTGGATTCCGTTTTTGTCCAAGTCACTGGGTGGTTTTTCATTGGAATAATAGCCCACCGCGCTTGGCGCAAACGTTTGCCAACCGCCATTGTTTTCGTCCAATTTTTTATTGCCCTCCCAAGGTGTTGAAAAGCTTGCTTTTCTTCCGGCATGCGCCAATTGAATTCCAGGAATTGCATTTTGCGACAATACAAACTGATTGATGGCTTGCATTTTTACGATTTGCTCGTCTTTCCAAAGGCCTAGATCTCCCGGCGAAATTCGACCTTCTGGAGAAACTGCTGTTGCTTCTTGAATGATTAAAGCCGCGCCACCAGTAGCCCGACTGCCTACATGCATCAAATGCCAATCATTGGCAAAGCCATCAATTGCTGAATATTGGCACATGGGCGAAATGGCGATTCTGTTTTTAAATGTGAGGCTTTTTATCGAAAGAGGTGAAAATAATTTAGAAGACATAGTTTTTATTTTTAGAAGTAAAATTACCTAACAAAGCGCTGACTTTGTAACAAAAGGTAAAGTTAAGACACATATAGTGTTGCAAAAAAGGAAAGGAGTATTAATTAACAAATAATTATCGTCATAGCTTAAAGTAAATCTTTGCATCTATGACAGAAAACCTTACTTTTGTGCGCTGTACAGCATTAAATTAATAAGAGGATAAGATTAGCTTGCGCTCAGTCCGCTGCGCTCGGGTTTCTTCATTCCTCGCAATGACAAAGAAATGGAAATAGTTATCAAGTTTTCTCAATTTTTATTGAGCTTATCATTACTGATTATACTACACGAATTAGGACATTTTATTCCTGCCAAAATATTTAAAACCCGAGTAGAAAAATTTTATTTATTTTTTGACGTAAAATATTCTTTATTTAAGAAAAAAATTGGCGAAACCGAATACGGAATTGGTTGGTTGCCGCTTGGTGGCTACGTCAAAATTTCTGGAATGATTGACGAAAGTATGGACAAGGAACAAATGGCTTTGCCGCCACAGCCTTGGGAATTTCGTTCAAAACCAGCTTGGCAACGATTAATTATTATGTTGGGTGGTGTTACTGTAAACTTTATTTTGGCGTTTATTATTTATATCGGAATGGCATTTGCTTATGGTGAAATGTATCTTAACAATTCTGAATTGAAAGATGGAATCGCGGTTACAAGTACCGTTGGGGAAGAATTAGGATTAAAAACAGGGGATAAAATAATTGCTGTCGATGGCGAAAAAATAGCTCATTTTGATGAGATTCCTATGAAACTTTTGTTCTCCAAATCCGCATTGATTGTTCGTGACGGCGCCGAACAAACTATTAATTTCCCAGTAGATTTGATTGATAAGGTATTAAAAGGTGAAAAACGTCCTTTTATTGGACTGCGAGAGCCATTTATGGTGGGTAAAATAGCAGATTCATCTGCAAATAAAACGGTGCTTTTGCCAAAAGACATTATCCAATCTTTGAATGGTGAGCCAACAAAATATTATGATCAGGTTTTTGAAATTTCAAAAAACAATAAAAACAAAACAGTTGACGCTGTTGTTTTTAGAGATGAAAAAGAAGTTCCTATTAAAGTTCAAATCAACAAAGAAGGAAAGTTAGGAGTTCGTGTCGCTTCAGTAGGCATTAAAAGCCTTGAAAAGTTGGGGTATTACAAATTTAGCACTCAAGAATACGGCTTCTTTGAATCCATTCCTGTAGGAATCGATAAAGGAAGCAACCAGTTATTAGGTTACGGAAAGCAATTAAAAGCAATTTTTAATCCAGATACTGGTGCTTATAAAGGCGTAGGTGGTTTTAAGGCTATTTTTGATATTTTTCCAAGTACTTGGAGTTGGGAAGTATTCTGGAGTATTACCGCATTGTTATCTATCATGCTTGGTGTGATGAATTTATTACCCATTCCAGCTCTTGATGGTGGCCACGTTATTTTTTTGTTATACGAAATGATTAGCGGCAGAAAACCAAGTGACAAGTTCCTAGAGAACGCTCAAATGGTTGGTTTCTTTCTACTTATCACCTTGTTGCTGTTTGCTAATGGGAACGATATTTATAAGGCAATTGTGGGACGGTAAAATAAATTAAAATTTTATAGTTTTTTATTTGTGCGAAATAATTTTAGCACTATATTTGCAACCGCTTAAACAAACAGAAGTTGCCTGTTAAAGCTAGAAAAACGTTCATTAAAACAAGAATCATACAATACAGTTTCCTTCTTAGCTCAGTTGGTTAGAGCATCTGACTGTTAATCAGAGGGTCCTTGGTTCGAGCCCAAGAGAGGGAGCAACAATGATAAGGGTTTCAAGATTCATTTCTTGGAACCCTTTTTCTATGCGCAAGATTTAAGCAAGGTTTTATAATTTTTTAAGGTGTCAATTGACACTTCTTATCGTTTTACAATAACCAAAAGATGGAGATAACTTTAATTATCCAACAACACACTAACATTTTTCTAAAACATCAATAATTACTCATTGAAACCTTACCTTTGGTATTGAACTTAAAAAATAATTTAAAGAAGTAACACAATCAATTATGATAATCAATCAATATTTAAATAAAATTAATTACAGCAAACTAGGTCTTTTAATCATTTTAGGATTTGGGTGGATGGAGAAAATTTTTGTTTGGGAAGGTGTGCCTGAAGGAATTTTTAAAATGGTAGAAACTAATATATTGACATCTTGGCTAACTAAGTTGGGCCCAATGGGTCCAAATTATTTTTTGGGATATTTTGAATTAGTCGTTTTTATACTTCTTATTGTAAAGGAAAAGTATGGTGCTATTTTATCCTGTTTAATATTTTTGACAACAATATCTTTTTTAATAAATGGTTTTTCATTTTCAATAGCTAAAGATTTTGCAATGCTAGGAATTTCGATAGATTTGACTTTAAAGCATTGGGGAAAGAATTTAGTAGTTTCTAAAAATTAATCAGTTTTAAATTTGACCCTTTAATTTCCTGATGGTTACATACTCAATCATCGCATCAAAACTGCAACTTTCTCCAATAGGGGGAGCTAATTGAAACCCGATACGAAAGTGTCGGGTTTTTTTGTTTGTAATAGCTTGCAAATTTCAATTTCATTAATTATTTATTTTAGTAACTTAAAAAAAGACAATTCTCATTTATTTTTTTATAATATTGTACTTTATAATGCCACATTCAAACAGTGCCAAATTCGTATGTTAGAAAAATTACATCTTATAAATTGTACTTTATCGCTTGTATTGATTTTTGAAATTTCAAAATATTACAAGAACAATTCTATAATTCGAATCCAATTTATTGGTCTTCTTGCTTCTTTACTTGCTTTAAACTTATATTATTTAGTATTCTATAATTACTGGTTTTCGTTTTTGATACATATAACGGCTACGCTGGGAATTGCCGCGTTTCTATTAAACATTTTTTCATTATTGTACAGCTACAAAATCAATAAGCGGGTACTATATCTTGTATTAACATTATATATTATCGCCTTAGCTTTCTTATTGCTTAAGTTATACATCAATCAGGAGTTAAAAGAAGAAGATTACGCTCCTTTTATGTCGAATGAAGATACCTTGGGAAATACCATAAAAGGAATTATTTTTATTTTTTTTGGATGTGTTATTTACATCTATTGTATTTTGATTATAAGAAAAATAAACCAGGAATTTTATTATCACAGGCTATTAAAAAAATGGCTTTATCTATTTTTAATATTAGTGACAATTTGCATAATTTTCATGTTTTTAAGTTTATTCGATAACTTTTATCTCATTAACAATTTTGTCACTAATCAACTACAATTTGGTGTTTTAATTCAGGAGTTTTTATATGTTTTTATTCTTTTTAGACCTGCTTTTTTAGATGCCAATGAATTAAAGTATTCTATAGCAGAGATTATGGATTTATCTCAGAAAAAAGGATTAAGCGAGATGATTCATACTCATTTTTTTGAAGAAAAGTATTACCTAAACCCCACAGCATCATTATCTAAATTTGCAGCGCTTACAAAATCTACCACAGATGGTGTCAATGATTTCATCATTTTAAAATACCATCAAAATTTTATTGATTTAGTAAATACGCACCGTGTTCAACATTTTATACTTCTTGTACATCAAGAAAAACATAAAGAACTCACTATTGAATACCTTGGAAACCAATGCGGTTTCTCTACTCGACAAGCACTCTACCTCTCTTTTATGAAGTATAAAGGCTGCTCTCCTAGCGATTACATTTCTAAGCTAAACAATTAATAATTAGGGTAATTTATTGTAAATTACAAGTAAATCTTGCTGTTCAACGATTTTTATTGTCTCTTGTATTTATTTATTAATATTTTTGGCAAAATTTGCTTGAATTAATTCAATTAATTGAATTAATTCAAGCAGTTATTCTAAATAAAATTTACTACTTTTTAATTCATTTTATACGATTTTATAAATAATACCAGTTACGCTAAAATGTAAAAAAATTTATTATCCATAGTATCACAAATCACTAAAATCCCAAATCATTTAAAAACAACAACCATGAAAAAGTCAAATTTAATTTTATTCCTTTTAGCTTCATTTTTATATGTAAGCAATGCATTCGCTCAAGCTAATGTTCAGTCTACCGGTATCTCTATTCAAGGTATTGCACGAGATGAAAACAACTCGGCTCTATCTAGTATGTCCGCATTACCTTTAGCATTTAAAATCTACTACCTAAATACAAGTAATGCTGAGGTGGATATACTCAATCAAACTGCCACAGTAACAACCGATTTTTTTGGTGTTTTCTCTTATGTAATGACTATTGACAAAACCTTGTTTAATACCATTAGCAATACTCGGGCCTATTTAAAAGTAACATCAGGAAGTACAGTTTTTTCTAATGAACAATTACAAGCGGTACCTTATGCCATTCAGGCGCAAAATGGTGTGCCAACTGGTACCATCATGGCTTATATTGGAGCCACTGCTCCAGAAGGTTGGCTGCTATGCAATGGCGCTTCTTTTGCTGATAACATTGCCAATGCGAAACTAAGAGAATTATTAGGAAGTTTCAATACCCCTAATTTGACGGCTCGTTATTTAAGAGGAACTGGAACAAGTGAAGGAAGAGGTGGACTAGGATTGAAAGATTATCAATACGACGAATTCAGACCGCACAATCATGGTATAAGCCTTAATACCACTACCACTGGTAACCATTCCCACGTGACCTATTTTAGTAATGATGATTATAATTTGAGTGGTGGTTCGTATACTAATGGTACAGGTAAGGATTCTAATACTCAAAATAATCAAACTTTACCGACAAATACTACAGGCGATCACCAGCACCAAGTAATTGGGAATACAGCTGACGCTGGTAATGCTACAGCCAATGAAACTCGCCCTTATTCTTATGGTGTGAATTATATCATTAAAATCTAATTGAGGCATTCCTCTATTCTACTAAAAACTATTCATCTTTTTTAATACAAATTACAATGAAAAAAGTTGTTCTACTTGCTCTATTTCTTTTGTGTATTGGCGCGTCATTCGCACAAGTACAAGAAAGAATAGGCGTTAAAAGTGTTATTGGAGCTGCCGCTTCGCGCACAGAAAATCTTAATTTGCAATTCACGCAACCTCGAAATGGGGTAAATGGCAGCTTTACTCTCAAAAGTGTTGGGATACAAGTAGGTTTGCCTTATATGGGAGTTACTGACGTGCCACAAACGAATAATCACAGTCAGAATTATGTTCGGGATTTAGGTTTTCCATGGGGTATCGCGTACCGTTACAAAACATTTTCTGACGATGCCTTTACGGTATCAAAGGGATATTATACTGATAAAATTGTCATCAATTGGCAAGTAAAAGCTAATTTAAGTTTGATTACTGAATTTGCTATTTACCGTTCTACAGAAATTTCGAGTTCAAATCCTAGCTGGGGCAATCCAATTGCAACTGTATCTTCATCCGCTAGAAGTTATGATGATGTGAACACTGAAGGCGGAAAATTATACCGTTATAAAATTGTTGCTAGAGGTGTCGAATCTGTTGAAGCTATTTATTCCTCCTATATTAATGGCATTGGATATCGAAATCCAACGGGCGTTATCACGGGTAATGTTAGTTTTGACTCTGGCACTCCAGTAAAAAATGTCTTAATTTCTGCTAGTCCTACAGGAAGTACTTTAAATTTTGGAAGTTCGCTTAAAATTCTTGGAACGGGTACTATTTCGGTGCCTTCATTCCATAAAAATTTACAAAACGCATTTACCTTACAAGCCTGGGTAAAACCAGAAACTAATTTCAATAATGATGAAATTAAGTTATACACATTAGTAAGTAATCAAAATAACAATTTAGTATTTAAAGTAAAATTAGGAGTAATTAATTCTAGAAATACCCTTACACTTACGCTTGAACAACCCAGCAGAGGCGATCAGGTTGTCACCTTAAGCGATTATATCCCAACAGGAGATGTGGACAATAAAGGAGATGATGTACTAACACCCATTACCGATGTGAATGGGTCTTTTACGCATTTTAGCGTTGTGTTGCGAAACAATCAATATCCTGAATTTTACATCAATGGTCGATTGATTTCAGCCGCTTATGCCGCAAAAATAAATACTATTTTAAATAAGAACAAGACCCCTGGAACTACTGCTCCAACGGTTACTTATACAGCTACAGCTGTTAATGCTTATTTAAATACCAGTATAGCTGGAACTCCACAAACTTGGAGATCATTTGATTGCGGAGGGGGTAAAACAGCTTTTTTAGATGAACTAAGGGTATGGGAAACCGCCTTGACAGCGGCTCAAATTCAAACCGATTTTAGAAGGTATATTAAAGGAAATGAATCCTATTTGCATACTTATCTTACAGCAAACGAAGGCATAGGGGCTTATGCCTATGACCTTTCCTCTACTGGTTTTGATTTTCACGGGAATCATGCAGACGTGAGCAGAAGTTCCTCATCAAATATTTCAACTTCTCCAACAGGCCTTGTTCAAACAGGTTTAGTCGTAAATTTAGAACCAGGACAAACTACCAGTTATCCTCGTTCAGGAAATTTATGGACAAATATAGGTAGCGGCGATTCTACGTATAATGCTACATTACAAAATGCACCGGCCTATAGTGCTAGTTATGGAGGAAACTTCTCATTCAATGGGACCAATCAATCTACTGAAATTTCTAGACCAGTACAGGATGATTTCACCTTGAGTGCTTGGTTTAAAACGACTTCAACTGCAGGAATTTTGGGCTCAGCATGGCAGGGAATTGGGATTATAGATGGGGAAGTTCCTAATATAGTGAATGACTTTGGCTTAACCATGGCACAAGGGAGACTTATGTTTGGAGTGGGTAATCCCGAGGTTACCATTACTTCTCCTGGGGTATATAATGATAATAATTGGCACCATGTAGTTTGTACTAGAGTCAAATTAACAGGCGCTATGGTGATGTATGTGGATGGCGTTCAAGTAGTCACAGGAACAGGTAGCACCAACTCGCTGACTAGCCCAACTGTGTTAAAAATTGGAAGGAGTGATAATGGAAGGTATTTCCAAGGAAATATTTCATCCATTAATATCTATAGCAATGCCTTAACTGCGACTCAGGTTCAATCAAATTATAATTATTTCTACGCAAGACATCAAGAGCCAACTCCTCTATCAAGTTTTAGCAATATCGTACCGACGAATACCCAATTAGGTATTTTAGGAGTAACGGATCAATATGGTAATTTTGTGATTTCTGCGGTGCCTTATACCGGAAATGGAAATTCCTATACCCTTGTTCCTTCTCTTGGTGTGCATGAGTTTAATCCAAACCAACAAATGGTCTATGTGGGTGTGGGTGCTACGGTAATTAATAATGTAAATTTTAAGGATGTTTCCTCGTTTACCTTTAATGGTCGCGCGCTATATGATAGTAGAGATGTTTTTCCTACCACAGCTGATGCTCCAATTACAGGAGATATCAAAGATGATGAGGCGTACAATGCTTACGTGATAGGCAATCTGAAATATCAGAAAGGGGAATATTGGGCCGAAAGGAATGCGGCTGGACAAATTATTCGTTTGCGCAGGTATGCACCTATTCCTGTTCCTGGAGCTACTGTAAGCATTGATAACGAACCCGCAATTGATGAAAATAATGTAGCTATTGTGACGGATATTGATGGTCGATTTACCCTCCAAGTTCCTATCGGTCAACATGCCATTTCCATTTCAAAAAGTGGACATGAATTTTTATATGATGGTAGGTTTCCTGCTAAAACAACTTCAGTAGTTGCTGGAAATACTGTTGTTACGAATACCTATCAAGATTTTTATGAAGACCGAACCGAGGAGGTTACATTTATCGACAATACTAAAGTAACGGTTATTGGGCGCGTAGTGGGTGGAGCAGTTCAAGCCGATGAAGTAATTGGTTTTGGTGATACAGGCACAAAAACATATACGTATCTAGATGATAATAGAGTGAGTAGATCTATTAACTACACTTCTGTCAATAATATAGGTCAGGCCACTTTAACGCTTGGGCATATGCCTGCTGGATCATCTACCGTAACACCTAGTTATACTACTACAATTACAACCAACATTCAAACGGGAGAATTCCGCAAGAAATTATTACCGCTAAATTATAACCTTTCTCAAAATGATGTGGTGTTTAGAAACGGAATAAATCCTGGCAATAGACCCCTATTAGACCAAGACAAAACATACAATTTTACGGCTATAAATTCTTCGAAAACACCGACTTTCACACAAGGAAGTACCACTATAAACGGAGAACCTTATCAAGAAATAGTGAAGCTTACCTATACCGCAACTCCTGAATTTAATGTACAGAGTCAAACTTCTGATGCTCAAATTACGGCTGACGGTAACACCTATACCATTGCGTCTAACCAAGAAACGCCAGTGTATAGTCAATTTGGCAGCTATGAAGTTCGAATTAAGGGTGTAGAAACTTATAAAAATCACGATAATAGCGTTACTGCTCCGGTGATTTCAACAGTAGCAGTTACTGGAGGCGAAATTATTGCAACCAACAATATAGCCTTAGAAGATTCTGAAAAAACAGAAACTTCAGCAACTGACGATAGTATTTTGATCTATTCTTTTAGAGGAGGTATCCCGAATACCGATCCCGCAACTGGATATAAAAGAAATATGAGTTTATCCTATCGATTAAATGGGACTGATTATCCATTAACGGGTTTCAGAAATGAAGGTATTCTTTTAGGAGGTGTTTCAGACGGTACACAATCATTTGTTACAGCAGGGCCTGAATTGCCTGATTTTGTATTGCGAGATCCGCCAGGTTCTGGAAGTTCAGCAACTATTGATAAAGGGTCCTCTTTTACTTTTTCAAGAGAAAGTTCTTTTACTTCTACAAGTGGGGACGAAAGTTCAGGTGTTGTTTCATTAGGTTTTTCGCTAGAAGTAGGTGGGTCCGTTACAGGTCCAATTATATCGACAGAGATCACCAATGATATTACTGCTGGAGTAACAATGGCACAATCTTCGTCTAATGGAAAAAGCATTGAAAACACCTATACTTTTAATCAATCCATTTCTACAAGTGATGATCCAGACTGGGTGGGTAGTGATGCCGATTTGTATGTTGGCTATTCTGCAAATCAAATCTATGGTACTTATAATAAATTAACTGCCACAACTACCCAAAATAGTGCAACGCCTATTCGGGTTGTTCCTTTAGCAAACACCACTGCCAATGTGATCTATCCTAAAATTAATACCGCAATCTATTTTAATGAAGCTCCTGAAAAAACCTTCTTTGTTTATTCTCAACGAAGTATCATCAATGATCTTATTCCAAAATATGAGCTGTTCGTTAAACAGATAGATAGTGGAGAATTGATTCCAAATACAAATGGTGTCTTGTCTAAAAATGCCTATTTGAGCTCTATCAATCTTTGGAAAAAAATTATTTTAAACAATGAACTTACTAAATTCCAAGCTTATAGCGATAAGGATCAGCTTAAAGCGTCTTTGAATGATATTGTGGATGGATTGAAAAATCCGGTAACCAATCTGTTCTCTCCTACGGCAAAAAAATTAAAGGATTTATTGAATGCTACATTTTTTGAAAATATTTCACTAGATGCCGGTGTGGGTGGTATTACGAAGTCGTATCAAGTAGATAGAATAAGTTCTAGTTCGCTTTCCTATGAGTTACAAATAGATGAATCAGTAGGATTAGCTATTGGTTCTACCCTCAATGATGCAGGATTTGGGTACGAAACTACAACAACTAACGGCTTTGGAAAGGGTAATTCAAGTCAGGATCAAAACAGCACAACTACTAATGTAAGTTATACTTTAAAGGACAACGATGCAGGTAACTTATTGAGTGTTGATGCGATTAATCCATTTGATGGAAACGGTCCTATATTTATTACCAAAGGTGGAGAAACCTCTTGCCCTAACGAAGGAGCAGAATTGTCTCTTTATTACAAACCTGGTCATTCTAATACTGCTGCCAACGCTACAATTGTAGCTCTTGCTGAAGCGGATAGAGTTCCCTTGTCAGTGGCTACAGTGGCACTAGAAAAACCAGAAATCACCGTTTTTTCATCTAATAATGTTACCGGAGTTTTTGAAGGCCGAAATGCAGAGTTTGTATTAAAATTAAGAAACCTGAGCAATGTGAATAAGGACGCAACCTTCTTGTTAGTAGTAGATCAAACTACTAATCCGGATAATGCGTTAATCAATATTGAGCCTAATGGAACAATCATCAATATTCCTGCGGGCCAGACGGTAACTTATACCATGACGCTTAAAAAAGTGAAGGCAGATCAATTTAATTACAACAATATCAAAGTGTCGCTGCAATCCACCTGTGATGACAGTGCCTCGGACGATGTAACGGTATCTGCCAGTTTTGTCCCAGCCTGCTCTACTGTAAGTGTGATTTCGCCTGCAAACAATTGGTTGATGAACATCAATACTGCTTCTAATGGCACTTTAACTCGTCCGCTCAACATCAAATTAGGCAATTACAATACGACATTCTCCAGTTTCAAACAAATAAACTTAGAGTATCGCTTAAAAGGATCACCTAATTGGACAGGGCTAAAAACCTACTTCAAAAATCAAGCTGATTATGACGCAGCCATAACTGGCGGGGATATTAATGTGGAAATGATTGTTGGAAATGATTTAATCTATGCGTGGGATATTAAAGCACTAGGATTGCCTAATGGCACTTATGAAATTCGTGCCAGAAGTACTTGTTATAACGGTACCGTATTCGAGTCGGCCATTACACAAGGTATCGTAGACCTTACTGCCCCTGTTGTTTTTGGAACACCAACACCTAAAAACGGTATTTTAGGACTAGGAGATGATATTGCTATTCGTTTTAATGAACCTATTAAACTCAATGGTACAGAAAGCCAGTTTTTATTTCAGGTACAAAAAAATCAGCCGCCAGTAAGTCATCAAGTATCACTTGCTTTTAATGGTGCTAGCAATACAGCCACAATCAATAAACCTTACATTACTACTGGTAATTTTAGTATTGAGTTTTGGATGAAAAATACAAGTCCAAGTGGTACTTCTACTTTATTGAGTCAAACTGGAGGGCTTAAAATAGAATTAATAGATAGTGTATTGAAATATACCCTTGGTGCAGCAACCATTAGTGCAACAATCTTGAAGGACGGTAATTTTAATCATTATACGCTCTCTTATAATGCGAGCACTCCAAGTCTCAGTATTATTGAAAACGATAGGACCTTGACATCGACTACCAGTCCGAATCCTATTACTACATTGAGTTTCACCAATGAAAATCCAATTGTTATTGGTGGCAACACGTTTAAAGGCAATATACATGATCTTAGATTGTGGAGTACAGCAGTAACAAGAGACCAATCAGTTGCCAATATGAATATAGCATTGAATGGCAATGAAAATGGAATTTTAGGTTTTTGGCCAATAAACGAAGGAAATGGCTCTATTGCTAATGATATCGCTAGGTTTAAAGATTTAGTGATTTTGAATGCCAATTGGGATATTCTCCCGAAAGGACATGCCTATGATTTTGATGGTACCAAGCTTTTAGCTACCACTAGTGGTACTTTGTCTAGAGTAGTGATCTCCAAAGAGATGAATGCTACGGTAACATTCTGGATGAAAACAGCGCAGACCAATGCAACCATATTATCTAACGGAAAAGGAGATGGTACTGATCCTCTAGAAGCTGATCAGTTTCGCAACAAATGGGCTTTCAACACCACTGCAAGTGGAGCTCTTGAATTAGCAGCCGAAGGAAGCAGTTTTGCTTTTGGTACTATGCCAGTGAATGACAATGCTTGGCATCACGTTGCACTAAGCTTGACTAGAAATGGTGGTTTGAGTCTTTATATTGATGGCAATCAGGTGGGCTCTTATAGTGCAGCAGCTATTGGTGGTTTTGCGGCTAGCAAGTTGTTTATTGGGGCACGAGGACAGGCCAATGCCACAAGCGATGCTGTTGATCGCTACTTCGTGGGTCAATTAGACGAATTGTGTATTTGGAACTTGGCCAGAACTGCGGATCAGATTAAAGCAGACATGTATTTTGAACAAAATCCACAAAGCACTGGCTTACTATTTTATTCTAATTTTAATAAGCCAGAATTAGCAAATTCAAACGGACCGAAATACTATTATCCTAATGGTACCACTACTCCGTTTAGCGATTATTTCTTGTCATATGTTCCTGGTCCTGCTTCTGTGCCGAGCATAACACAAACAGGCTTGCTCGTAAATTTAGATCCAGGACAAAGCAGTAGTTATGCTGGTTCAGGAAATGTATGGACCAATATTGGTAGCGGAGGAGCTACGTATAATCCTACACGACCAGACGGGCAAAGCTTCCCAACATTTAATGCTGTGAATTCAGGTATTTTTACATTTAATGGTACAAATCAAGGGACTGCAGTTCCTAGAAATAATAATATACAGGATGATTTTACCTTAAGTACCTGGTTTAAAACAACGTCGAATGCTGGAAGTATAGGTGAATGGAAATCAGGGCGAGGATTATTAGATGCTTCTTGGAATTCAACTCAAAATGATTTTGGTTTAACAATGGGCCAGGGAAAATTAATGTTTGGCACAGGGAACCCCAATGTCACCATTACCTCTCCAGGTACCTACAATGATGGCAACTGGCATAATGTAATTGCTACCAGAACAAAAGCTACAGGCGCATTGAATATGTATGTAGATGGTATATTGGTTGCATCAGGAACAGGCAATACAAACACTTTAAGTCAGGCAACCAACGTATATATCGGAAATTGGGTTAATCAAAGATTATTTGAAGGAAGTATGTCTGCCGTTCATGTGTATAACACTGCACTAAGTGCAACAGAGGTTCAGAACAATTATGATGCACTAAAAGGAAGGTTTTATCCGCAACCAGCCAGTTCTGCTACTCTAGGAGGTAGTATCACTTTTACAGCTGTATCACCAGCCATAAAACCGTTTCGTTCCACAGAAAGTTTTGTGGTGAATCCAATAATCAATGGCGATGAAATTATACTAGTAGTGCGGGATGCTGTTGATAATTGGGCTAGTATTGAAGGAAAAGTAGCCAATATCACAGTGTCTGCATTGAACGATATGTACGACAACCCTCAAGCTTCACCTGCGACTTGGACTGCTTTTATCAATAAAAATCCAGTTAAAATGTTTGTCGAAGGACAAGGTGATATTGTAAATCTGGTAAAAACTACTGATTTGCCTTTAACCTTCCCAATCACTATGGTGAATCAAGGTGGTAAAGCAGAACGGTATTCCTTTACTGTACCTAATTGGTTGAAACTTTCGTCCACCTCTGGAGTTCTTGATCCTAATAAGTCCACAACAGTTATGGCTACGGTGGATATGAATTTAGCCCCTGGTACTTATAACAATATCATATCCTTAACTACAAATTATGGCATCGATAACAAAATTCAATTGAATTTAAGAGTATTGGTAAAAGAACCCGTCTTGAATTTCAATCCAGCTAATTATACGCAATCGATGAACATCATCGCTAAAATAAAAGTGGATGGAATTATCTCCAATGATATTTACGATAGAATCTATGCTGTAGGCACAGGTGTCAATGGTTTAGAGGTTAGAGGAAAAGCGGCTCTTGGTTATGATGCTCAACTGAATACTTATAATGTATTCCTAACGGTCTATAGCAATGTAGCCAGTGGTGAAAATATCTCTTTCTTTATTTGGGATGCCTCGCAAGGAAATTTTGTAGAAGCGACTTTAAACACCTCTGTTGAAGTACCTTTTATTGCAGACTCCGTAATTGGTACTTTTACAAACCCTGCCATTTGCGAAAACACCAATGTGTCTGGACAATTGGTTCCTTTACAACCAGGTTGGACTTGGGTTTCATTTAATGTGAATGATCCTAGATTTGTAAGTTTAAATAGCATGACTGCCGGGGTTGATTTAAGTACTTCAGATCTTATTCAATCAAATGCACCTGCGTTATTTGACTCGTATCAGTTCTATGCAACTGGTTCTGCCAGCAATGGATGGTCTGGAGGGATTACCTCTGGTGGAGGAGTTTCAACCAACAAGATGTATAAGATTAAAATTGCAAGAGGAGGTGAATTTAGACTGAAAGGAGTCCCTGCAGATTTAAATACTTGGTCTTTCAGTTTACAAGCAGGTTGGAATTGGTTGCCTTATGTTGCCAATAAAAATATCCCAATAGGAGATGCTTTAGCCAATTTGAATCCAGCAGATGGTGATTTAATCAAATCTCAAAGCTTGTTTGCTATATACAGTAGTGAGGCCCGAGCATGGAAAGGTACGCTGACTTATTTGAATCAATCAGAAGGATACATGATCAAAGTGGCCAATGCACAGACCTTAACCTATCCATCTTATATCAATAAGATTAATGCCCGATCTGCTGCGCCAATAAAAATTATTGGGCAAAAAGAAATAGTAATAAACGGAAGCAATGCTAATAAAGTTAAGGGTTCAAACGATGGGGTTAAACCAACCTTTGTCCTTTCTGCTGATTACTCCAAATTTGCCAATACCATGAATGCAGTGGTAAAATTACCGGAAGGTTTTGACGAATTGTATTTTTACAATGACGCACATGAATTGCGAGGCAATTGCAAAACAATCAATGTAGCGGGTCAAGATTTGGCGTTTATCACCATTTATGGAGAAAAACCAGAAATTCTAACGGCATTTATTGGTTCGAATAATCGAAACCAACAAACGACCAAAACGTTTAAATTCGCTTCTGACGTGTTGCTGGGAACTATTGCTGAACCAATCCTCATAGAATTGAACAAACAAGAATTTAGCATCTACCCTAATCCATTCCACGATGAACTAAAAGTTGTTTTGGATAGCAAAGAAAAAGGAGAGACTAATATCGTCATTTATAGCATAACAGGACAGACATTATTCGATAGAAATTTCGATGTCAATGCAGGAACAAATGTATTAATGATACAACCTAAACTTCCTACTGGTACTTATGTGATGAGCGTACAAGTTGATGGAAAAGTGACGTTGAACAAAATTNTAAAAGATTAATTAAAATGGATATGAAAAAAAGAGCCATTATTTTACTATTCTTTTTAGTTTCGTTTGGGCAATTATTTGCGCAAATCCCAACCTGGAAAGTAAATGAATCTGATTATCAATACACCATGACTTTTGTGGCTAAACTTAACGTTGATGGCGTTCCATTAACAAATTCAAATGATATGGTAGGTGCTTTCGTAGGGACTACTTGTCGAGGTGTTAGTAAACTAACCTATGTGGCCAGTGCAAATTCTTATTTTGCTTATCTCATCGTTTTATCCAATAGCCCCGGTGATGTCATTACTTTTAATTTATACGATAGCTCAAAAAACAAAATCACAAAAGTGACTAAAACAATCAATTTTGTGGCTACTCAAAATCTTGGGAATTTGTTTCAATCTTATAGTATTGCAGAGCCAGCGCTGAACAACAAAGCGGAAATTATATCTTTTGATTTTTTAAATATCAACAAGGTATCCTCTCTAATTAACTCTGGATCTGTGAAAGTAGGCATAACTCAAGGTAATTCTTTGACTAACCTGACACCAGTATATGTATTAAGTACAGGGGCTCGTCTTTATAAAAATAGAATACTACAAAGTTCTGGAACAACAAGCATGAGTTTTGTTGCTCCTGTTACTTACGAAGTGTTATCTGAAGATGAGTCCACTTTAATAAGTTATACTGTTGAAGTAACACCAACCTTGATTCCAGCTGTGTTTTATAAGAAAGATGTGGTTTGTTATGAAGGGGGAGTTATTAAAGTAATATTTCCTGTTGAAAAGGAAAACGTTGTTTTAACAAAAGGAGGAGTTACTTTATCCACTCAAATTATCACTACTGGACAAGCTATTTTTAGTAATTTAACTGCGGGAACCTATCAAATTAGTGTGGGCGGAAATCTAAAGGAAATTAAAATTAATTTAAAACCAACATTATGAAGAATATAGCATTTGGTTTTTTGATTGCGCTTATGGCGACTTTTGCAAGTTGTTCCAATGACGACGATTTTAAAACAATAACCCCTGCAAGTATCAATTTTGTTCATCAAGACGGTTCTCCAATAGTACCAAACGAATGTATTAATCCTACTACCAATTATGCGCTATTAATTAAGACCACTTCTACTGGAAAGGGCGCTTTTAAAGCAATAACTATTGAATATACATTCAACGGAACTCCTAATGTGATTACCCTTTCTAACGATGAGCCACAATTAATTGGAGTTAAACTTAACGCTGGGTATAATATTGCAGAAATTGTAAAAAGTGATTATAGGGCAATTCTTTACTTTAACTCACATGACAATTTCGAATTAGTGCCGTAATCAAGTTAAGATTTTCTTCAACACTTAACCCATTCATTTTGATTATTGATGAAGTAATCAAAGCACCAAAGTTGCAACATTCTTTAAGATTGTGCCCATTTCAAAGCCTTTACAAGAACGTAAAGGCTTTTCTGTGTTTGAACTTGTATTCCAAGAACCAGTAATTATTTTAGTAAAACTTAATAAACTTATATATAAATATATATTTTAACTATATTTGATTTTTATTACTAAAATTTTAACCAAAAACAGTAAAAATGAACAAATCTATTGTAGTTATTGCATTAGCAGGCCTACTATTTGTAGCTTGCAAAAATGAAAGTGCCGAAAGAGAGAAAGTTGCTCAGGCAAACATCGATTCCTATTCCAAAACATGGGATTTAGTTATTAATGAAGGAAAAATAAATGTGCTTGACACTGCCTATGCTCCTGAAATTGTCTTGCATACTGTGCCAGAAATTAACGGAATCGCTAACTCAAAAGCCTATTATGCCTTTTTTGTAACTGGATTCTCCAACAGAAAATTTATTGTAAAAGATATTTTTGCTAGTGGTGATAAAGTAACAAAATACTGGCAATTTAAAGGAACTCATACGGGAGATTTTATGGGAATTCCTGCAACCGGAAAAACTATTGACATACAAGGTTGCACTATTGCAAAAATGGTAAATGGAAAAATCGTTGACGAAAGAGACTTTATGGACAATATGGATTTCATGAAACAATTAGGGTTGTTAAAATAATTCTTTATTTTATTTTTTTAAAGGGTTTTAGCATCTGCTAAAGCCCTTTTTTATTTTAGTAAATAACGTATTTTTGTGAAAAAAAATAGCACCTGTTGACTAAGTGATTAGAATAATTCAATTCGGAATTAAGGAGGTTTTGGCGTAATCTGGTTAAAAAACTTTTTATAACGGCGCTTCTACAGGAATATATAATTATCATCGATTAATCACTTTTTCCATTATGGATGCAAAAAGTTAGCTTGAAATACTCCATAAATACACTTAAATTAGTACCTTACTGGTGTTTTCAGCCCCGTAGTTCAACGGATAGAATGGGAGTTTCCTAAACTTTTGATCCGAGTTCGATTCTCGGCGGGGCTACAATTTATAAAAACCTGCTTTTTTACTTGCTGAAATACGTAAAACACTTATAATTAAAGTGTGAAACTGAAAATCTTAAAATTATTTGTCTATTTAGTTTCTCTTTTATTATCTTTAAAAAAGATTTACCATTCTACAGTCCCAAAAATTAATAGTATGAAAAAAAACACGCTGGTTTCTATTCTGTTTTTATCTTTCATTTTCCTTAAATGCAATGCGCAAGTGAAACCTAATGATGTCTCTATTAAAGAAGACCTCAAAAATTATACTTTAGAGACCGTTGTTTCTGATATTCCAATACCCTGGGGCATGACTTGGTTGCCTGATCAAAGTATGCTCGTCACCGAAAAAAGTGGCGTTTTATTTCACATAAAAAATGGCATAAAAACAGAAATAAAAAATGTACCCAAAGTGTATACCAGAGGGCAAGGCGGTTTGTTAGACATCGCCCTCCACCCCAATTATGGTAAAAATGGCTGGATTTATATCACTTATGCCGCAGAAGAAGGTGAAGGTGAAGGTGAAGGTGGCAATACCAAACTCATTCGAGCTAAATTGCAAGATGGTGGTTTAACACAAATAGAATCTTTGTATAAAGCTAGTCCAAACACCACTAAAGGACAGCATTTTGGTTCACGAATTGTTTTTGACAACGAGGGTTATTTGTATTTTTCTATAGGGGAACGCGGCAACAATAAGGACAACCCTCAAGATATTACCCGTGATTGTGGCAAAATATACCGCTTAAACGATGATGGAAGTGTTCCTAAAGACAATCCTTTTGTAGGTCAAGAAGGGGTCAAAGAAGCGATTTATACTTTTGGTAACCGAAATCCACAAGGAATGGCAAAACATCCTGAAACAGGAGAAATTTGGGCACATGAACACGGTCCTAAAGGTGGTGATGAAATTAATATCATCAAAAAAGGAGCTAATTACGGTTGGGCAGTAGTTACTTACGGCATCAATTATGATGGCACAATCATGACTACAGAAACTCAAAAACCAGGGATAGAAAACCCTATTTACTATTGGTTGCCCTCTATTGCTCCTAGCGGAATGGCTTTTGTAACGAGCGACAAGTATCCGGATTGGAAAGGGCATTTACTAGTAGGCTCTTTAGTATTTCAATATTTAGAATTGGTAAAATTGAAAGGGGCAGCAGTAATTGAGCGACAAAAAATCGCGGCAGATATTGGTCGCGTAAGAAATGTGAAGCAAGGCCCTGATGGCTATATTTACATCGCTGTTGAAGGAAAAGGAATTCTCAAAATAATACCAAATTAATTTATGTTTATAAATAACTTTGTATTGGTTTTTGGACTTTTTTTGTTGGGATGCTTTCCCGATAAAACCTTGGTTTTGACACCATTTACGCTAACCGAAAATAACTACACTCTTGTTTCAAAAATAAACAGTGGTGAAATTGCTGAACAAAATATACAGCAAGCCGGAAAAGAAATCTATGAGGATTTTTGCATCCAATGTCATGGGGCAAATGGTAAAGGAGACGGTAAAAATTTTCCACCGCTCGACGGCTCGGATTGGCTCACAAAAAAAAGAACCCAAAGTATTCATGCTGTTAAATTTGGACAAAGTGGCGCAATTGTTGTCAATAAAAAAACGTTCAATAATGTAATGCCTGCTATGGGACTTTCGAATGAAGAAGTCGC